>B570J29032_109959164_pt1 | contig 19222 bp, 11 predicted proteins | sample LakMenEpi16Nov12_FD_29032 | JGI IMG/M metagenome (IMG submission 29032) | reverse complement strand
TCTAACACTGGGTCTCTAACACTGGGTCTCTAACACTGGGTCTCTAACACTGGGTCTCTAACACTGGGTCTCTAACACTGGGTTTTCCGCCAGTGAGTCTTCTGCAGCTAAGTTTGCCACTGGGTTTGCCACTGGGGGAGGGGGAGCCAATCCGCGCCCCGACGAACCCTCGGTGAAACAGCGTATTTTAAGAAAACCCCCTAAACCCCGCAGCGCAGGAATTCCAGGCCTGGAGGGAATTCGTCCAGAAACTGTGCCCCCAACGGGGTGAAATTCCCAGGCAGATCGCTCCCTGATCCTCTCTTTCGTCTCTGTGTGGCTCCCCTTGGAAACAGAACCGCTCCCTTCTCCCCTCGCTCCCCAGCGGCGGTTGGCTACGATAGGCACCCTATGAGCGATTCACTGAACGCGGCTCAGGCCGAAGCTGTCCAAACTCTCTCCGGGCCCCTCCTGGTGCTGGCTGGTGCCGGGACGGGGAAGACGCGCGTGGTCACATTCCGTGTGGCGAACTTGATCCGACATGGAACCCGGCCCGATCGCATCTTGGCGGTGACCTTCACCAACAAGGCGGCCAATGAGATGCTTGAGCGGATCGAGGCGAAGTTGCAGGGGGGGCATCGAGGTCGCAAGAAACAGGAAATTCCGATGCCGCGTATCGGAACGTTTCATGCGCTATGCGTGCAGTGGCTGCGGAAGCATGCCTCCAAGCTGGGCTTCCCCGAAAAGTTTGCGATCTACGATCGAGGCGACCAGGAGAGTGTGGCGCGCGGTGTGCTTCGCGAACTGCGGGTCCACGACGAGATGATGCGTCCTGCCGATCTTCTTGGCTTCATCAGCCGCTGGAAGAACCAAGGGTTGTGGCCCGATGTGGCGGTAGGCCACGCAAGCACCGATAAGGAGCACTTGGCGGCCAGTGGATACCGCCGCTACCAAAAACAGCTCAAGCTGCTTGGGGCCTTCGACTTCGACGATTTGCTTCTTTACACGCAGCGACTGTTCGAAGATCATCCGCCGGCGCTGCAGACCGAGTCGGGGTTGTTCGATCATATCCTGGTCGATGAATACCAAGATACCAATGGGTCGCAGTACGCCATCATCAAGGCGATGGCAGCTGGTCACCGCAACCTGTGCGTTGTGGGGGATGACGATCAATCGATCTACGGTTGGCGAGGAGCCGAGGTGAAGCATATCCTCGGCTTCTCGAAAGATTGGCCCGATGCGAAAGTGGTGCGTCTGGAGGAGAACTACCGTTCGACAGCCGCGATCCTTCAGATGGCCAATCAGCTGATCCTCTTCAATCGGCATCGCCATGATAAGATCCTCCGGCCCGCTCGCCACGGTGGTCAGACCCCTCGCATTCTCCAGTTCCCCACGGAAGTCGAAGAGGCGCAGTCGATTGCGCAGGAGATCGCGCGACGTTTGGAGGGAGATCAGCAGTTGCAACCGCGAGATCTAGCGATCCTGTTTCGCACCAACGAACAGCCGCGGCTTTTTGAAACGGAATTGCGGAAGGCCAAGGTGCCTTACGTGCTCACTGGGAGCCAGTCGTTTTTCGACAGGCGCGAGGTGCGCGACCTACTCGCCTACCTTCGCATCCTGGTCGCCCCGGAAGATGAGGTAGCGCTACTGCGGATCATCAACACGCCTCCTCGCGGGATGGGGGACAAGAGCATTGAAACGCTTCAGCGCGCTGCGGTCGACCAGGGGTCCAACATTTGGTCGCAGATGAATCATGAAGCGCTGGTCCGGTCGCTGCCGCTCCCTGCGCAACGTGGTTCGCAGGCGCTGGTCCAAATGGTTCTGGATTTTCAGAAGCGGATGGAAGGAAAAGTTGATCTTCCCGAACTGGTCCGGGATGTGATCGCTAGAACTCGATACTTCGACGAAATCGATCGCCTGTACGATACCCCTGAAGAGCAAACGGCGCGCAAGCAATCGGTGGAGGAAGTCGTCAACGCCATCGCGGAATACCAAAGCAGCCATCGTGATGCTTCGCTGGGAGGATTCCTCCAGGAAGTCGCTCTGGCAGGCAAGGAATTTGGTTCTCCCAAGGAAAAGGCGCTGCAGCAGAATGCGGTCGCTTTGATGACATTGCACAGTGCCAAGGGGCTAGAGTTCCCGATCGTCTACCTGGTCGGCATGGAAGAGGGGATCCTGCCGCATCGACGCAGCGTCGCCGCCGATGCCGATGCGATCGATGAGGAAAGACGACTCTGCTACGTGGGAGTCACTCGGGCGCAAGAAGAACTGACACTCAGCCTCCCTTTGACCCGATTCAAATGGGGAAAGGCACGGCCGACTTTCCCCAGCCGGTTTCTGTTCGAATTGACAGGACAGTCGGATCACCCAAACAAAGCTGCTGCCATCCGCAATGCACTCAAGGAAGCTCGAGGCGGCGGCGAGGCGAAAGGTGCTTCGGGCAGCTCCAAGAAGAAAAAGCCCTCTCGTTGAAAGAGGGCCCGCTCCCAATCCAGCCGAACAAGGGCCAATCCACGCAACCTGCAAGCGACCCCAGGGCCGAACCCGGAGACAATCATCGATGGAAACCCAGGAACAGCCGATCCACTACGCGCTGGAACCTGACCTTTCGGTCGAGGCATTCATCGATCTACTCCATCGATCCGGATTGGCCGAACGGCGTCCGGTCGATCAGCCAGATCGGATCGAGACGATGCTGCGGCATGCCGACCTGATCGCTACCGCTCGGGATCCTCACGGCGCGCTTCTGGGGGTCGCTCGAGCGATTTCCGACTTCGCCTACTGCACCTATCTGTCCGATCTGGCGGTCGATCGCCAGTGGCAGCGCCAGGGGATCGGGCGGCGATTGATCGAAGAACTCCACCAAGCCGCTGGGCTGCAGACACGGTTGATCCTGCTGGCTGCCCCGAGCGCTCAAACCTACTACCCGAGAATCGGGATGCAGCAGCATCCCAGCTGCTGGATGATCCCGCCTCAATCGTAACTCAGTTTCTGAAGGTCCCAGCCACCCGCGTTTCTCCCGAGACCGACCGTTCGTGCGGCATCCACTGCAGCTGCCTTGCATCGGCTATGCTGATCGAGTTGTTTTGTTTCCCGTTTTTCTGGTAGGTGCTGACGTGAGCCGATCGGATACAGTACGACATTCTAATGATCGTTGGAAGGTTCTGGTGACTGCGCGCGCGTTTCATGACAGTGGCTCCCTGTGGCGCCAGCAGTTGGAGCAGTCGGGGTGCCAGGTGCGCTGGGCCAGCCGTTGGGGGCCTCTGGATCTAGAATCCCTGATCGATCAGTGCCAGGAGATCGACTGCGTCATCGCGGCGACCGATCCCTACGGAGCCGAGTTCTTCCAGCGATGTCCCCGCGTTCGATTGGTGGCGCGCTGTGGCGTCGGAGTCGATACGGTCGAGGTGAAGGAGGCATCCAGAAGGGGAGTCCTGACGACCAACGTCCCCGACGCGATGACCGATGCAGTCGCCGATTACTGCCTGGGGTTGCTGCTGAGCCTCGTGCGGCGGATCGCTGAAGGGGATGCCTGCATGCGCCGTGGTGGATGGGAGGAGTTCCCGGGGATCGAACTGCGGGGGAAGACGTTGGGGCTGATTGGATTTGGAAAGATCGGCCAGGAAGTAGCCCGGCGCGCCCTTGCGTTTGGCATGGAGGTGGTCGCCAGCGATCCCATGTGGAGCGATCTGCATCATCGGATCGCGGAAACTCTCGCCCCGGGCCGATCGGTGCGGCCGATGCAACTGGATCAATTGCTCGCCAGTAGCGACGTTGTTTCCATCCATGCCCCCAACACGCCGCAGACTCGCCATCTGATCGATCGCAAGCGGCTGGCGATGATGAAGCCGACGGCAGTGCTGATCAACACCGCGCGGGGCGCGCTGATCGATCAGGAAGCACTTCAGGAGGCTCTTCGCGCGGGGATCATTGCAGGTGCTGCGATCGACGTGTATGAACAGGAACCACTACCGGCTGACCATCCCCTTCGCTCCACTCCAAAGCTGCTGCTGACACCTCACAACGCGTTCAATTCGAAGGAGGCGGCGGAGCGGATGAGCCGTGGGTGCGCCGAGCCGATTCTTGATCTGCTGGCTGGTAAAAAGCCACAGCATCTGCTCGATCCGTCCGCCTGGGATCTCTACGAAACACAATTTCGCCACGGGTAGGTCGCACAGGAGCCCCGAACATGAAGAACAATCGAGTCAAGGAAGCGCTGGCTGCAGGAATTCCGCAGGTCGGTACCTGGCTGTCGCTGGCCAGCCCTCTGGCAGCACGGTTTCAGGCGCGCGCGGGGTGGCACTGGCTGACGGTCGACATGGAGCACAGCGCTGTCGACTGGGAGACCACCGCTCTGATGTTCGCTGCCATCGCAGACGCCGGCGGAACGCCTCTGATCCGCGTCCCCTCCATCGCCCATGAACACGCCAAACGGGCGCTCGATCAAGGGGCGTACGGCATCGTCTTTCCGATGTGCAACAGCCGCCAGCAAGCGGAGTTGGCCGTAGCCGCTTGCAAGTATCCCCCCGAGGGGAACCGCAGCGTCGGAGGCAGCCAGCATGCGCTGAACTTTGATACCGACCCAGCTACCTACTATCGCAATGCCAACCAGCGCACCTTGGTGATCGTTCAGATCGAACATCGAGAGGGGGTGGAACGTTGCGAGGAAATTCTGAGTGTGCCGGGGATCGATGCGGTCTTTGTCGGACCCAACGATTTGCTGGCATCGATGCACAAGACACCCCAAATGGAAACGGACGACCCGCAATTCGTCGCGGCGCTTCAGACAATCCGAACCACCGCGTTGCGTCACGGCGTAGCGCCCGGCATCCATGTCGCCGACGCCAATGCGGCCTTGAGGAGAATCGCAGAGGGATGGCGCTTTATCGCCATCAGCAGTGAACTGGGGATGATGCAGAAGGAGGCAGCCGAGACCATCCGCCAGGTCTGCGGCGCCGCCATGCAGTCCCAGGTGCGATACTGAACGATCGGCTGGGCGGTTGCTATGCCCCCTTCGGAAGCGACTCGGTCCGATGCGCGCATCGAGTCGAGCACCGTGTCAAGACATGGAGGAAGCTGCCGCTACCCAAAGTCACGGCCGAATAACGCTCGATTCCTTTCGAGCGATAGCTTGTCGTCATTTGGGTGGAAATACTTCAACCTGTTGGCCTGGCTGAATCGCATTGGCTCGCGTCAGCACGACCGTTTCGTTGCCGTCGAGGCCTGATCGGATCTCGACGGAATCGGCGACCTTCAATCCAAGTTCGATCTCCCGGACTTGGGTCTGTCCATCCACCACGACGTAACAGCGACTACGACCTTCGCTTTTGACAATCGCCGAAGTTGGAAGCGTGAAGACATCCGGCCGCTCTTCCAGCAGGATTTTCACGGTCACGAAAATCCCAGGGATTAGTTTCTGATCCTTTTGGTCGAGTTCGATTTCAGCGGTCAATGTGCGGCTGTCATCGGAAAGCTGTCGGTTGGTTCTCGTGATTCGCGCCTCGATCGTTGCCTCTGGGCCAGATCGGAGGAAAAGTGTTGCTGGGTCACCACGGTGAGAAGCTTCGGTCTCTGCATCCACCCAGGCTGCTTCCTGTTCTGGGACCTCGACGCGGACGCGAACCTTCTGATCGTTTGCGATGGTCAGCAATGGGATCGACCCCACACCTGCCGGCTCGACAAAATGTCCCACGTCGACGGCGCGGCTTGTGACATGGCCGTCCATGGGGCTGGTCACCAGGGTGTAGTCGAGCATGGTCTGGGCATACTGGAGGTCTGCCAGAAGCACATTGCGTTTCGCTTTGGCTTTCTCGACCTCCGCTTCGGCAGTTTTCACCAACGCTTCCGCTTCCGCTTTCTTCGCCTTGGCCAATTCGATGGTAGCCCTTGCTTCCTTTCTGGAGGCTTGAGCGGCGATCGACTGATTGGCGGATTCCTCGGCGATTTTTTCAGTGACGGCGCCTTTGCCGGCCAGCTGGCCGATACGCTGCGCCTCGGAGCTCGAACGATCGGAATCCGCCTGGGCCCCTTCCAGATTCGCTTCTGCCTGAAGAATCATTGCGTCTGTCGAACGGACGGAAGCCAGAGCTGCAATGACGGCCGACTGGGTCTGTTGGATTTCGGCGTCGGACTGTAACAGCAGTTGCTGCTTCTGCTGGAGTTGATCTTGATACTCGGGGGCTCGGATTCGCAGGATGGTCTGCCCCTTGGCGACCGCATCCCCCAGGTCCACCTCTACCGCTTCCACATAGCCCGACACTTTCGACTGAATCGGCGCAGACTCATAGGCCAAAACTCTTCCAGGAAGCTCCGTGACCCATCGCAAGGTCTGACGAAGGGGTGGTCCAGCCGTGACCCGTTCCATCCGCTTGGGGCTCGCATCCGATAGCGAGGTGGATGGAGACGCCATGTCTTTACTGGGTGTGCAGCCGGCGACGGCCAGGAGAACAACCAGCCAGCTGGACGAAGGGGCCTGATCGGCACGCGGACAACGCGCAGCTGGGATTGAGAAGAATGAAGATTTAGTTGACAAAATATCGGCTCTCCGGATCTTCGGGGTCCAGCGAAGCGGACTTGCGATGGGCGTTCTTCATCAAGAGAACAAAAGCCAAAGGGAGAATGAACAGTGTGGCGGCAAGCGAAGCGATCAGGCCACCTACGACGGCGCGCCCCAGCGGCGCATTCTGCTGACCCGCCTCGCCGTATGCGAGGGCCATGGGCAGCATCCCCGCGACCATCGCCAGGCTGGTCATCAGGATCGCTCTCAGGCGACTGCCCCCGCCACCAATAGCCGCCAGAACGGAATCCCCCGTCGCCCTGCGCTGCTGCTCGGAAAAAGAAACCAACAAAATGGCGTTCGCCATAGAGACTCCCACCGCCATGATGGCTCCGATGAACGACTGGATGTTGAGTGTCGTTTGCGTGTAGTGCAGCATCAGAATGATTCCAGTAACCACAGCGGGGATCGCCGTCATCGCGACGAATGCAAGCCGCAAGGATTGGTAGTTGGCGGTCAGCAGCAGCAGGACGGTGACCATCGCTAGCGCCAAACCGATTCCAAGCCCAGACTCCATGGTTTCCAAAGTGGGGATCTGCCCTCGCAGTTCCACGACACTTCCTGCAGGAGGTGCCCCGGCACCGGCGATCGCGGCCCGAACTCGCTCAGCGACCGCACCCAGATCGGTTCCGAAGGAGTTGGCGGTGATGGTCACCTGCCGCTTCATGTTGTAGCGATCGAATTGACCAGGCATCGTCCCCTTTTCCATGGTCGTCACGTCGCGCACCAGGACATTTCCCTCTTCCGTCGACCGTAGGGGAACCTGCCCCAGTTGCTCCAAAGAATCGAGTGGTTCGATATCGTATGGGGTGCGCACCACGGCGCGCGGTATCTCTACTTGGACCTGGTATGCGATGCCGCTCTTGGGGTCAGCCCAATAGTTGGGGACCACAAAGCGACTGGAGGAGGTGGCCGGCACCAGGGCACGAGACACATCGATTGGCATGAGTCCCGCCATACCGGCCTTTTCGCGGTCGACCTCGACCTGAATCGTGGGGTAATTCATCGACTGCCCGAACTGAATATCCCGAAGCGAGGGAATTTGCATCAGACGTTGCCGTAGCGTCTCCGCAAACTCCCGATTCTTGGCGAAGTCCGTTCCACTGACCGCCACTTCGATAGGAGTAGCCGACCCGAAGCTCATCACCTCATTGACGATATCCGACGGCTCAAAGGAGAACCTCACGTCGGGCATCTCTTTAGCGAGCCGCTGTCGGAGTCGTTCCTTGATGACTTCATCAGGCAGGTCCAGTCCCTGCTTCAAGTCGATATAAAGAATGGTCTCTTCGGGGCCTCGCGACCACTGGTAGACTGCATTGACTGGAAAGTTGGAATGGATCATTCCAACATAACCAAGTGATACAGCGATGTTTTCTGAACCCAACTCGCTGGCGACCGCTGCCAATGCTTCTTTGGCAAGAGCCTCTGTCTTAGCGATGTGCGTCCCATCCTTGGCTCGCATTCGCAGCCGAAACTGCCCCGCGTCCACGACCGGAAAAATGTCGCGCCCTAGGTTTGGTGCATGCCACAGGCATAGCCCGATGCAAGAGCCAAGGTAAACCGGAATCAGCAGCCATCGAAATGGAATCATCCAACCTAGCAATCGCTCATAGGCCCTACGCAGCCGATCCATCCATTGGGCTTGGTGCATCGAATGGGGATCGGATTTCAAGAACCAGACTGCCATCACAGGAACTAGCGTGCTGGACAGGAAGTAGGATGCGATCATCGCAAAGCCAACAGCCAGCGACAGCGGAACAAACAGGCCCCGCGCCGCGCCTTGCATGAAGAAGGACGACACAAAGACAGCTAGAATGCATAGCATGGCCAGCAAGCGGGGGATGGCTGTCTCCATGGAGCCATCTCGAACCGCCTGAGCTATCGGCTTGCCTTTCCGGATCTGCGAGTGAATGTTTTCGATCGATACGATCGCTTCATCGACTAGGATTCCAATGGCGAGAGCCAGCCCACCCAGAGTCATCAAGTTGATCGTCTGCCCCGTCAGCCACAATGCCAGGATCGCCGCGAATAAGGCGAGAGGAATGTTCAAGAGGACGATCAGCGAGCTACGCCAATCGCGGAGGAATACCAGAATCATCAGTCCTACCAAAACAGCCCCCAATGCCCCCTCATGCAGTACACCTCGAACCGCTTGAGTGACATAGCTGGACTGGTCCAACTCGAATCGGACCTCGATTCCCTCCCCTTCTTTACCCAGAGCTTCCTTCATCTTGGGCAGTGCGTTTTTGATTTCATGAATCACACTCAGTGTCGACGCTTCGGCACGTTTGGTAGCCAGGATATAGACGGCCCTACGTCCATCGACCAGAGCGTATCCGGCCGGTGCATCGGATGAGTCCTGGATGGTGCCCAGATCCCGCAGGAAGACAGGATTCGACCCGATGCGAATCGGGATCGATCCAAGTTGCTGCGGGTCCTTGACGACCGTGTTCACCGGGACAATCGGATAGGTGTCACCGATCGGGATGTTCCCCGAAGGGCTTAGCGTATTTCCCTTGGTGAGCGCCACAATCACTTCGTCGGGAGACATCCGGTGGGATTGCAGCTTCTCCGGGTCGACACTGATCACGATCGACCGGGCGCTTCCACCAAAAGGTGGCGGTGCCGAAACACCTGGAAGACTGGAAAACATCGGTCGTACGCGAAAGAGTGCTAGATCCTGAATCTCCGCAATGCTGCGCGTGTCGCTGGAAAGCACCAAGTAACCGACTGGCACCGATCCGGTATCAAAACGCATCACGAAAGGAGAGACCGTTCCTGGCGGCATGAAGGCTTGGGATCGATTGACGTAATTGATCGTCTCCGCCATGGCCTGAGCCATGTTGGTATCCGGATGAAAGAAGAGCTTCATCAGAGCCGTCCCCTGCACATTGCGGGATTCGACGTGATGAATCCCGCTGATGTAAAGGAAATGGTACTCGTAGTAGTTCGTCAGATATCCCTCCATCTGCGCTGGATCCATGCCACCATAAGGCTGGCAAACATAGATCACCGGCAGATTCAGCTTAGGAAAGATATCGACTTCCATACCCCTCGGAAGTCCCGAAGGATAAGGCCAGCGAAACTGTTGGAAGACGGTGGGCCCGACCGCCAGGAAGCAGCCAAGTACCAGGCAAAGGACCAGGACCATCACCGTTGCGGGGCGGCGCATCGCTGATAGTACTAGCTGCATTCGTGTGGGTCCCGAAATGAATGAAGTCGGTTTGGGGCCAAGGGCTAGACTTCCTCGGAGGAAGATTCTCCAGGCGTTAAATCTTGCCACGGTTTCCCGTCCATCTTAGTCGGTCTAACCCGACCGCTACAGGACAAAGCACTCTCTTTGCTGACCGGTATTTCAATCTGCCCTCTTCCCCGTGCAATCGTTCGCCGAAGAAAAATCGGAAGAATCGTCACAGTCGATCCCTCCTGTTCTGTCTTCGAGTGGGGCCAGGTATTCTGAGTAATTCGATGAAGCGACCAATCCAACTGGGACGGATGTCACTGTTTGCCAGCATTCTTCTGCTGGCCGGTTGCGCCACGTCCCAACGAATGCACTCTTTCGGACCGACCCAGAGCAGTGCAGTGGTCTTTGCAGGTCACGCTTCGAAGGATTCGTCCACAAATGTTCCACAGGACCCTTCGACCGAAGGATTCGAAGAAGCAGAAGACTTGGCCATCCAGTCCGAAAGCTCATCCATCGAATCTCATAGAACCGAAGAACTGCCTCACGACGCCGTTTGGACCAACGGGATCGATCGGAAAGAAGGAGTGACCGATTCAGCGCACGAAGCGAATGGTCCTTCGTCGGTTCCAGTCAATCTCCCCACCGCCCTGTCGATGATCGGTGGCCAACATCCCGTGGTCGGGTTCGCTCGTTGGCGCGTGCAGGAGGCTTATGCGGAATGGGACCGCGCCAAGGTGATGTGGTTACCGAGTCTTCAGTCGGGGATGAACTACCGACGGCATGACGGAAACTACCAGGCGGTCGATGGTCAGATCGTCGATGTCAATTTGAACTCCTTGAACTATGGCCTGGGGGTTGGGGCTATTGCGGCTGGGGGACAGACTCAGCCTGGAATCATTGCACGATTCGCGCTGGCGGATGCTATTTTCGCTCCCATGATTGCTGAGCGGACCGCAACCGCCAGGTCCCATGCGGCCACTGCGATCCTCAACCAGCAGCTTCTGCACGCGTCGATCGCGTACATCGATCTTTTGGAAGCCTGCCAGGAAGTATCGATTCTGGATGCTTCACGGGTGCGCACGGAGTCTCTGGCCAGGATCACCAGTGACTACGCCCAGGCAGGGGAAGGCCTGATGTCCGATGCGGATCGTTCGGCGACTGAACTTGCACTACTTCGTTCCCGGCAATTGGTCGCGGAAGAGCGTCAGAAGGTGGCTTCGTCGCGCCTTGCCAAGGTCCTCAGTTTGCCGATGACCACCGAGCTAATTCCTCAGGATCTGACTCTGGTTCCTTTGGAGTTGGATTTGCAGGTGCTGGATGAGTCGACACGAATTGCTACCGGTTTGGCGTCGCGCCCCGAACTCAAGGAGTCGCAGGAATTGGTTGCGGCTGCCTGTGAGGCGCATCGACGTGAGAAGTATGCACCGTTTGTTCCAAGCGTGCTGCTGGGCTTCAGCAAGGGTAGTTTTGGCGGCGGGCTGGGAAGCTCTCCGGAGGACTTTGGATCGCGCTATGATGCTGAGGCCATGATGATCTGGGAGGTGCGCAACATGGGGCTGGGAGAGCAGGCCGCAAGGCGGAGCCGGCATGCTCAGGTGCATCAGGCGACCTTGGCGAAATTGCGAATCATGGACCAAGTCGCTCAGGAAGTTGCAGAAGCTCATGTGCAAACCATTTTCCGGCGCGAGCAGATCGAAGTCGCCAAGGAAGCCATCCTTCGGGCGCAGCAATCCTACCAGCGAAACATGGAGCGCATCGGCGATGCCGAGGGCCTGCCGATCGAGGTGCTGCAATCGATCCAGGCACTGGAGCAGGCGCAGAGATGCTATCTGAATGCAGTCGCCAACTACAATCGCGCACAGTTTCAATTGGCCTGGGCGACCGGATGGCCGATCGATGGAAGCACGACGTCGATTACCGAATCCGCCAGTTCACCGGTACCCGTAGAGACAGTCCAGCAGGCACTCCAGACAGGCGATGGGATCGCGCCAAATATGCCTGAATCGCTAGGTATCGTCCAAGGATCGGCATCGCAAAAGAGCGGAGAGTAGTGCAGGTCGATCAGTTCCAAAATAGGCAACAGCCGACGATCGCCAGCGGGGACGCAAAAGCTACGGACGCAATCCCGAGGGCCAGCAGACAACCGCCCGGCCTCGGAAGTCCATTCCGTAGGACGCGACCTGCCGATGATTCATACCCCACCTTCCGCTTCCATCGCCGCTTCGTATTGCCCCAAGCCCGAAAGGGCCTCATCAGTGCGGTGATGCCAAGTTCCTTCTTCAGCCGCTTTTTGGCCTTGGTGATCCCAAGGAGCGTCTTGAGCGATGGCTTGCGGTACCGAAACAGTTTCACAACAGGTCCCTTCTCAAGAATGGCTGGATAGAATCCCAAGGCGTGAGCATTCCTGGTGACGCCTTCGGTGTTTTGTAGCGTAAGATCGAGGTCAGTCGACGACAAACTTTCGTGGACAAACTCCAAATCGATCCTTCCAAGTGGTACGCAGCCCTTTTCTGGCGCCACAAGGATTAACACAAGAAGGAAAGGGGGATCGATGGGTTCATGGAATCCCGAAGAGTATCTGAAATTCAAATTGGAGAGGACCAGGCCCGCAGAGGAACTGCTGAACCGAGTGCAATTAACTAAGGTCGGGCATGCGGTCGACCTGGGGTGTGGGCCAGGAAACAGCACCGAAATTCTCCGGCGCCGCTGGCCAAGGGCAAAGATTCTTGGCGTCGATCGATCGGAAGCGATGATCGCGAAGGCAAGAGATTCATTCCCTCGCGAGGCGTGGGTTGTTGCCGATCTTGCCTACTTCCAGCCTCCTTGGCTCTGCGATTTGGTCTTCGCCAACGCCGCCTTGCACTGGCTGAAGGACCACCACCTCCTGATTCCCTCGTGGATGCAGAAGGTCCGGCCTGGAGGTGCACTGGCATTTCAGATTCCAAGCAGCGAAATCCCTCTGGTACGCAAGGCAATCGAGGCGGTGTCGCGGGAATCGCGATGGAGCGATCGGATGGAAATTGCAAGGAACTCCCTTACGCTCCACCCGGCGCCCTTCTACTACCAGCTATTGGCACCCGTTGCATCGCATCTGGATATCTGGGAGACCCGCTATCACCATCCCATGACCAACCATCAAGCCATCCTCGACTGGATGGGATCAACTGGAATGCGTCCCTATCTAGATGCGTTGTCCGATTCGCGCGATCAGCAGCAATTTCTCGACGAGGTACTGAAACGGGTCCAGGCGGATTACCCAATCCAGCCTGACGGCACGGTTGTTTTTCCTTTCCAGCGTCTATTTGTTGTCGCTTACCGCTGTTAGGAGAAAGTGGCGCCTCGGGAAAAGCCGCATGAAATCCGCCTGCTAGTTGCAGCGAAATGCCATCGGTTAGAAGCAGGTATAAGAGCCCGGCCGATTGCGAGGCTGAGCTAGCGAAGCCTGATTCGTTTTTTCTACATGATTGCCGCCTAAATGCCTTCCAGATGGCCTTGCTTTCGTAGATAGAAAGCCGAAACAGCCTATCCCTCCATCCATAGGGTCGATCGGCTCATGAGAGCCTGATATCCATTTGAAATTTGATGCCAATCCTTGTGGGTGAGGCCGACCTACCGCGGTCCATCGGCATTAGGCTGATCCGTATCGAAACGAGTTCGTCAGGAAGGTCGCACTCGTACTCAGTGAAGCGGTACTCGTACTCAAAGGGATCGTGACGGCAGACCCAACTTTCGAACATGAAGGGCGGAACGTCTATCGGCTCTCGATCGAGTAAGTCGCATTCTCGACCTTGACTGCTTATCGCAGTACCACGTCACCTTCGTTGGGTCGATGCCGTTGTTGTCGAGCCACTTCTTCACTTCGGCCGGTTGGCCGTCGTCGTTTTGGCGTTGTACGCCGCCACGGTCGTGGTCGTTTCCTCGATGTGCTTGACTTGTTCTTGCGACACGACCCCACCGTACCAATCGGATAGAGTCTGGAAGGCACGATGGTGGCGTCGAGAAGTGCCGGGAAAATGCGAGAGTCGGTGGCCGGTTTCGGCCTTGATCCTAATTGGCACGGCCCACGGAAGTCAGTACAATACGGGGCGGTCTGGCAATCCCGTTGGTCTGGCGAGCCCGATGCAAAGGGCGGCTGCGGTATACACAGGGAAAGGCGGGTTGCGGATCATGAAAGACCATCCTCAGTCGACGGGTGAAGCGTTACATGAGCAACGGGAGTGGCTGCGGGTTACGCTGTCGAGCATCGGGGATGGCGTCATCACCTGTGACACCAGCGGCAACGTCACATTCCTCAACCCTGTCGCTCAGAACTTGACCGGCTGGTCGCAGGACGAAGCGGTGGGTGTGCCGCTGGTGACGGTTTTCAACATCATCAATCAAGACACTCGCCGCACGGTCGAGAACCCTGCCACCAGAGCCTTGCGCGAAGGGGTGATTGTGGGGCTGGCGAACCACACGCTGCTGATCAGCAAGGACGGCACGGAGCGAGCTATTGACGACAGTGCCGCCCCGATCCGTAATGAGTCGAACGAAGTGGCAGGGGTGGTCTTGGTGTTTCGGGACATCTCCGAACGCTACCAGCAAGAGCGGAGGATACAAGACACGCTCAGCTACGCCAACAACATCATCGCCACGCTAAGGGAACCTTTCCTCGTCATCAACGGGAACTTGAAGGTTCAAACGGCCAACCGCTCCTTCTACGAGAACTTCCGCACCACGCCCAAAGAGACGGAAGGCGTCTTCGTCTACAACTTGAGCAATGGTCAGTGGGACATCCCCGGCCTGCGGTCGGTGCTGGCCGCAGTGCTGGCCGACCATCACCCCGTTCTGAACTACGAAGTCGAACACGACTTCCCGACCATCGGGCGGCGGTTCTTGGTGTTGAACGCCGTCCGCATTCGCAAGATGGACAACCAGTCCAACCTGATCCTGCTCGCCATCGAAGACATCACTGACCAAAAGCGGTCGGAACTGGCGTTGAAGGACTCCGAAGTACGGTATAGGCGGCTCTTTGAGTCGGCCAAAGACGGCATTCTTATCCTCGACTACAACACTGGACTCATCACCGACGCCAACCCGTTTATGAGCGAATTGCTCAACTACCCGAAAGATGATTTGGTCGGCAAGGAACTTTGGGAGATCGGCCTGTTCCGAGACAAGGCGGAGAATGAAGCCGCCGTGCGGGAAGTGCAAGAGCGGAGCTACAAGCGGTGGGAACATTTGCCGCTGGAAACGAAGCTTGGGAACCGGGTGGAAGTGGAAATCGTAGCGAACGCCTACCGAGAAGACCATCAACAAGTCATCCAGTGCAACATCCGGGACATCACCGAACGCAGCCGCATGGAGCGGAAGGTGAAGGAGCAATCGGAACATTTGGCCGACTTGGGCCGGCGCAAGGACGAGTTCTTGGCGATGCTCAGTCACGAACTCCGCAATCCACTCGCCCCCATCGCCAACGCCTTGCAAATCCTAAGGCTTCAAAAAAACGAAGACCAACTCCAGCAGTCGGCCCGTACCACCATCGAGCGTCAGGTGGGACAGCTTCGCCATATCATTGACGACTTGATGGAAGTGTCCCGCATTACCACCGGCAGGGTGCAACTTCGGCAAGATCGCATCGCCGTGGCGGGCATCGTAGAGCGGGCGGTGGAGTCGGCGCGCCCGCTGCTTGATCAGCACCGGCACGAACTCACCGTAACAGTGCCATCGCAACCCATTTGGCTCTACGCCGACGCCGCTAGGCTGGAACAGGTCGTCGTGAACTTGCTCACCAACGCCGCCAAGTACACCACCGATGGCGGTCACGTCTGGCTGTCCGTCCAACAGGAAGGCGATGAGGCGGTGCTGCGGGTGCGGGATACAGGTGTCGGCATCGCCCCCGAGCTGCTGCCCCGAATCTTCGACCTGTTCACGCAGGCAGAACGGACGTTGGATCGATCGCAGGGCGGCTTGGGTATCGGGCTGGCCCTGGTACATCGTCTTGTGGAGCTACACCGCGGGCGAGTGGAAGTACACAGTTCGTTGGGACGGGGGAGTGAGTTCGTCGTGCGTCTGCCGGTGATGCGGAGTCCCGCACCGCTACCGCCGCCGCCCGTCACCGAAGCGACAAAGCCGACCGGCCCATCCTTGCGGGTGCTGGTGGTCGATGACAACGTGGATGCGGCGACGACCTTGGCCGAACTGTTGAAGGCGTACCGGCACGACACTCGCACGGCCTTCGATGGCCTTGCCGCCGTGGAAGCGGCCATCGCCTACCAGCCCGACGTGGTGTTGCTCGATATCGGCTTGCCAAAGTTAGACGGCTATGAAGTCGCCAACAGAATCCGCCAACAGCCGACGCTCAAGCATATCGTCTTGGTCGCAATGACCGGCTATGGGTTGGAGTCCGACCGGGAGCGATCTAAAGCGGCGGGGTTCAATCACCACTTGGTCAAGCCCGCCGAATTCGACAAGTTGCAAGAAATCCTGGCGACCGTCAAGCCGAAATAGCGGCGTGGTGATAGGGTTTTGTCACTGCACACATAGAGCGAGAGCCGCCACTCAGGTGCGATGCTCCCGGTTGCCAATTCTAGCCGAAGGTACTGATGAAGACGGAGATCTTCTCGAGCAGATGGAGATAGCTCTACCACCGGATGGCGGTGAGTCAAAGGCCTTTCTCTATGGCTACGTTCTGTGAGATCCACAAAGGGGCGAACAAGCCGTTCTACCAGAGCCACGCGCCGCACGCTTTGAAAACAAAGTTGCTTGATGATGCTCGATGAAATGAGTCGTTCTGATTGTCAGCCCTTGTGCTTGGAAACAGCCTCGTCAACCGCGCGATCGTTCGTCCATGAACGACTCGAAGGTCATCAGCTACGTGCGGTTTCGGCGAGTCGAACGCAGATCCAGAGGAAGAGATTGATGATCCGCATCGCAGAGCAGGAGCTCGAAAAATCGAGAAGTCAGCAGCAGGGATGAATGCAAAAAACCCGGCCGCTTGACGCGGCTCGGGTTCAGTCGATTGGCTTTCTTCGACTGCCCGTTGCAGTCGAGAAAACGATCAAACCAGGTGGCAGGCCGAAGGTTCACTGCGGGGCGGCCGGACGCTTGGCTCAGTAGTCGGGCGTCGGAACTTCTTCGGGCGTATGATCCTGCTGCAAGGTATCGGCGGGGACCATTTTTTCGTTGACCCGATCCCATCCCATCATTTGATTGGTGCGCCAGCTTTCATTCGCCATGTTGACCGCCACCACGCCAGCCAACCCCAGTTCGGGCGGGCAGTTGAGCGGCTCACCATTGCGGATGTGGTTGTGCAAATTGGTGTGGTGCAGATTCTGATCTTCACCACCTGTCTTCGTATGCTCGGCCAGCACCTTGCCATCCTTGTCCTTGGCGACCCAGCCCGTGGGGGTGAAGTAGAGCGTTCCACGGTATCCGCGGATCAGGTGATCGACCCCCACCCGGTTGCTCATCGTTCCCAGCACATAGACCGTCATCCCGCGCGGATACTCGCAGATCATTTCGATGTTGTCGGGAAGGTCGCGACCATCGTTCCACTGCCAGATGCCACCCATGCCGACGACGCGCCGAGGATACAAGAGATCGCATGCCCTCATGATGCGGGTGATGCGATGGATGAAGAGGTCGGTGCAGATCCCGCCCGAATAGGCCGAGTAGCAACGCCATTCGAAATAGTGGTGGGGATCCCAAGGGCGATCTTCCGCCGTCCCCAGCCATGCTTTCCAGTCAAGGTCCTTGGGCTGGGAGGCATGAGCCGCCACCTCTTCTGGTTCCCGCCATGGGCCAGCCTTGGCATCGTAGCGGCGCACGTATTCGATCTGCGCCTGAATCACTTTGCCGATCACCCCTTTGCGAATCGCATCCCGCGCCGTGATGTAGCTGTTGTCGGACATCGCCTGCACCCCGACCTGCAGCGGCAGTTTGGTTTCCTTCTGCTTCTTGACCACTGCCTGAGCTTCCGGAATGGTGTGCGTCAGTGGCTTTTCGCAGTAAACGGCTTTGCCCGCATCGAGTGCATCGATCGTCATCGGAGCGTGCCAGTGCTCGGGCACTGCGACGATGGCGTAGTCGACCTCCTTCATCTCCAGTAGCTTGCGATAGTCCTGCATCGCATGGGCGGCACCGATCTTGGCCTTCCCCGCCTCGGCCCGCGTCATCCAGCAATCGGCGACGGCAACGGGAAGGAGGTTGTTCTTTTCCTTCAGGTTGTTGATGACTCCCATGTGGGCATTGCCGATTACCCCGCCGCCGATCAGGCCAACCCCCAGTCGGTCGTTCGCGCCGATGATCCGGCCGTAGCTTTTTGCGGTCCAGGTCGTTGCGGCCAATGTGGCAGTGGCAGTGAGTGCGGTGGAACTGCCCAAAAAGTTCCGGCGGTTGGTGGGTTGCTTCGTCATCGAAGGGCTCCAGGTGGGAGGAATTCGGGAGGGGTAGTGCATCAGGTGGCTAGCGTTGCCAATCGGCCATGCCTTCCGGTGCAACCGGCGATCGTTCTAACCGCTAGCGCGATCGACGTCCTTCAGGATACACCCTTCCGGCGAGCAATGCATCGTCGAGATGCTATAATGCAAGTGGTTGCCATCAACTCCCCCCCCTCCCCGCAGCCAAGACGTTGCAACCCGCCTTCCCTCCCCTGCCCCGATTGGTTTTTGATGGATCAAACTGGTATGCCATCTGCAATCGGCTTTCGAGTGCTTACTGATTGGCTCCTACGAGCTGATGCGGTACGGGTTCTTGCCGTTTATGGGCTGCTGGCTTTCAGCCATCTGGCAACGGCTCAGCCACCAGTCGCCTCCGACTCAGCACCAGCCGATCCCCCTTCGCAGCCCACGCCGGAGGGAATTGCTTTTTTTGAGACGAAGATCTGGCCTGTGCTGGTGGAGCATTGCCTGGAGTGTCATGGTAGCCCAGCCCAAGGGCCGCCCGAAGCAGGGCTGTCGCTGGCCAGTGCGGCGGGGATCGCAACCGGTGGCACTCTGGGGCCGGCGATCGATCCCAAGGATGCCGCCAACAGCGTCCTGATGAAGGCACTGCGTTACGATGGGCTGCAGATGCCTCCCGATCAGAGGCTCGACGCCCAGACGCTGGCTGACTTCCAAAAATGGATCGACATGGGGGCTCCCAATCCACGCCAGGAGGAAGCGGGAGAGCCCTCTCCTGGTGAATCGGGCGATCGATGGCAGAGCCGGATGGAGGAGGGGCGATCGCACTGGGCGGTGAGTCCATTGCAGAGTAATCCCACGCCCGAGTCTTCGCTCTGGTCCAGAGAGCCGCTGGATGGATGGATCGAATCGTCCAGGCAGCAAGCTGGAGTGGAAGTGCAGCCGGAGGCGACGCGAGCCGCGTGGTTGCGGCGTCTGTCCTTCGATCTGCTGGGCCTGCCTCCCGATCCACAGACACTGGAAGCATTCCTTGGCGACGAACGACCGGACGCTTACGAGCGGATTGCGGACCAGATGCTGGCTCACCCTGCCTACGCGCAGCGGGCGGCCCGCCAGTGGCTC
>B570J29032_109959166_pt1 | contig 19272 bp, 12 predicted proteins | sample LakMenEpi16Nov12_FD_29032 | JGI IMG/M metagenome (IMG submission 29032) | reverse complement strand
TAACAGCACATTTGCCTTATGCGGGGGACGAGGTAGCGCGGCGCGCGCCGGGATAGGCGGTCGCTTCGCGGACATTTTTGGCGGCGCCGCAAAAAACAATTATCTTCGATATACAGTTTTGTCATTATAGACACATGATACTTCGAAAACCGCACAAGTCAAATTTGCAAACCGTTATGGGTAAGTGGGCGGACAATTCCGTAAGACAAAAAACTTATATTTGACAAATAAACATTCAGACATGGCAAAATTCTTAGAAGGCAACGAGCTTAATTCCGAAATAGGAAAAATATTTAAAAACGCTGACTATAAACTCATTCTTATTTCGCCGTACATTAAGTTACATCATCGTTATGCTGACGAGCTAAAAGCAAAAGCATATAATGCCAAACGTTAACTGTAATGCGCCAGGACGACTTCTTCGAGACAAAATCAGGTTAGACAAGTAGCTTAAAGTCATCACATTTAGACATTTCGACCCGACCAATCGACTTGCCCAATGACAAAAAAATCGTATTATTACATTGACAAATTTTAATGAATGGCAACACTACTTCTAAATACAGGGACAGCTTCATATAATGAATTAATTTCAAATGGTCGAACTTTTTATGTACCTCCTTACCAAAGAGATTATTCTTGGGAAAAAGAATATTGGGAAGACTTATGGATGGATATACTTGATTTACCAAAAGAAAAATACCATTACATGGGGTATTTAGTTTTCCAAGAAGACAGCTCCAAAACTAAAACTTCATTCATCATTGACGGACAACAAAGATTTACCACATTAAGTATTTTGTGTCTTTCCGCAATAAGACTGTTAAAAGAATGGGCCGACATCGGAATTGATAAAGAGAATAATGAAACTCGTATTGAAAAGCTTACAGAAAAGTTTCTTGGAAATTTTTCTACTTCTAAACTCACTATTACTCCAAAATTAATTCTTAATAAAAACAATGATGACTTTTACAAAAGCTATTTACTAAGCCATAGAAAACCGCCAGCTATTGGCAAGTTAAAACCTTCTCAGAAAAGACTGTGGGGTGCATACGAGTATTTTTATCAAATGCTAAAAGCAAAAGTCACTTCTAAATCTGGGACAGAACTTGCAACATTAATTGATGATGAAATTTCCAATGCATTAATATTTACAACGATTAATGTTAGTGACGATTTGAATGCGTATAAAGTTTTTGAAACGCTTAATGCGCGGGGAGTTAAATTATCACCATCCGATTTATTGAAAAACTATTTGTTTTCAAAGGCGTTTGAATCAAGTAGTTCTGAATTAGAAGAGACAGAACGGAGATGGCAAAGCATAAATGACTTCTTAGGGAAATCTGACTTACCAACATTTCTGAGACATTATTGGAATTCGAGGTATGAACTTGTAAGAATCTCGAATTTATATCGAGCTATAAAAATTACAGTTCAAACTCCTAAACACGTTTTTGATTTACTTAACGAATTAGAGCAATTGGCTCCAGTATATTCAGCCTTTGAAAACCCAGCTGACCCAATGTGGAATAAAGAACAGCGATCGTTTATACGTTCAATGAACCTTTTTGGAGTTTCAACTTGGTATTCTTTAATGCTTGTTGCAAAACAGAAATTTAGTGAAGAAGAATTTACAAAACTTTTACATGAATTAAACGTGATTACATTCCGATACAATGTTATTTCAGGTTTACATACGAATGAAATTGAAATTTCGTTTAATAAATTATCAATTAAAATATTTTCTGGAGAAATTACTAAAGCATCTCAGGCATCAGAAAATTTAAAACCAATTTATGTGGCTGACGACAGTTTTGCACAAGCATTTTCGACAAAACTTCTTAGTACTAAAAGAAACAAAAACCTTGTTAAGTACATTTTAGTTGAACTTGAAAATACAATTGCTGGGACAGCTAATCAGTACGAAGACGCTACGTCTACAATAGAACATATACTTCCTGAAAATCCGTCTTCCGAATGGGAAACTTCTTTTCCTTCTGACGAGCAAGAAGAATACATATATTTAATTGGTAACTACACTTTACTTGAAGACACATTAAACAAAAAAGCAAGTGATAAACTTTTCGCAGAAAAACTATCTTTGTATAAATCATCAGCTTATAAAATGAGTAAAGATGAATTAAATTACACTGAGTGGACGCCCGTAATTCTTAGAAAACATCAGGACAAAATGGCCAAATGGGCTTGTAGTGCTTGGAAAAGCCATTTCATTCAAAACAAATCCTGACCTGCATTTAAATAAAACTGTGTGTGGCGCACCACAGCTAACAGCAAGCCATGGCGCAATGCAGGCGAACGTGCAAGGTTTTTGCAAATTCAAGGTCGCTTCGCGGACAGAAATTTTCATTTTGCAAAAGACTAAAAAACACATATCTTTAAAAAAACGTTTCGGCAGACACAGTTTCAAATCAAACCGTTGCTTAGCCCGAAACCTTAAAAAACTCTAACGAAATCCTAAGAATCACTTAAACGAAAGCTTACGCTCAACAAATTGAGTGGTTTAAAGCTGGTGGTGCACTGAATAGTATTAGAGCCAGTGTGAAGGCGTAAAAATTTGACCCAAATTTAAAACTCAATTAATTGAAAATTAATTAATTGAGTTTTTTAATTGAAAATTATCCGATAATTTTAAACTAATAATTGAAAATTATATGATAAAAATTATTTTTTAAATGAAAAATATAGTATAAAATTGTATTGTAATGCGAAAATTATGATTATTTTTGTGTTTATTGGATAGAAAATTTAAATGACGCGCAGTCAGATACTCAAGCAAATTATAAAGCACTTACCCGAAAAGCGTTTTAGTATTTTAATTGGTGGCAGGCAGGTTGGTAAAACAACGGTAGTAAAGCAGGTAAAAGAACATTTGCTTACCGTAAAGCAAAAAGCTTTTTTTATCTCGTTTGAAAATCCTGAGATTTTAAATGCAATTAATTTGCACCCCGAAAATGTTTTTAAATTCTCTATTCATCCCTCAACCTTGCAAAAGAAAGAAAGATTGTATCTAATCATCGATGAGGTTCAATATGTAGCAAACCCATCTAATTTTTTAAAATATTTGTACGACACTTACGAAGACAAGGTGAAAGTGATAGCAACAGGCAGCAGTGCCTTTTATATCAACAAAGATTTTAAAGACTCGTTAGCCGGACGCAAAAAAATATTTGAATTATATAGTTTAAATTTTGAGGAGTTTTTACATTTTAAGCAACGCGATGAGTTAATCGATGATTTGGTGTTAATGCGTAAAAGTCATAAAAATCAACCCCTTAACAAGCACTTATTATATAATTTATTTAATGAGTATTTAAATTATGGTGGATACCCGGCAGTGGTTCTTCAAAAAAACGAAGAGGACAAAAAAGAATTATTACAAGAGTTAATAAACTCTTACATGAGAAAAGATGTGTTAGAGTCAAACTTAAAAGATGAACTTAAATTTTTTCAATTAACACAATTGCTAGCTTCGCAAACCGGCAGTTTGGTAAATACAAATAGCCTTGGTTTAGCTTTAAAACTATCAAGTGGCGCAATAGATAATTATTTATACTTATTACAAAAATGTTTTCATATACACTTGCTAAAACCAAAACACAGCAACGTTTTAAAGGAAATTACTAAAATGCCTAAAGTTTATTTTAATGATTTGGGTTTAAGAAATATTTTAATAAAGCAATTTGGCCATATCGATAATAGAACTGATAAGGGTGAAGTGATCGAAAACTACGCATACACCAGGTTACGTGAAATATATCAGCAAAACGATATACATTTTTGGCGAACTGCTGATGGCAATGAGGTTGATTTTATTGTAGATAAAACTTTAAATAGTGGTACTGCTTACGAGCTTAAATATAACGATGTAAATTACAAACCTTCCAAGTATAAAAAATTTATGTCGGCATACAATACTTACCCAATAAAGGTGGTAACTATGGTTAGGGAAAATGAAAATACTATTGAGTTAATACGTTTTTAGAAATAGATTACTAAACATTTGTCGGTGTAAAATTTAATGGCATGAATATGGATTGATCCATAGTTTTTTCATATCTTTATATTAGTAAATGCTAAGTAAATTAAAGTACATAACAGTATTGCTGATACTTTTAAGTATAGTTGCAGAATCCTGCAAAACACGCAAAGATTGCGGTGGAAGACGAAAACGAAAAATTAAAACGCAAATGGGTGGTTACATGTAATTTTAACATATGGTTAAAGCATTAAATTTCTTATGTTGTGTTTCGCACATTTGTTTTTAAGGGTTCTCATTGATAAAATAAATTTATTAAATTACATTTTGTAGGATCTTAAAATTTGATTGTGATAGTTTTAGGCAGCATAGTATTTATCGTTATATGCCTGATGTTTATTTATGGTTTGGTATTGTTTATTAAAGCAATAATCAAGCGTCGCAAAGGAAAGATTTTAAACCCACTTCATTTAATCCATTTTATTTACTCAGATAAAAATCATGCGAATTTATTACACATATTCGGTGCAATTAGGTCGCTGAAGCCTTATACGAGTTCTTTTAAATACACGCATTACCATGTGTTGTTAAATTTAGAATCCAAAAGTTCTAAAGCGTATTATATTACTATGAATTATGAGAAAATCTTGAAGGAAAATGAAATTGCAAGCTATGTGCATAAGGCTGAGAAGGAAGAAGGCATAAGTTTGAAACCTGTAAAGGCAAAAGATGGCGGCCCATTGAAGTTTAGTTTATTTAAGGAGTCAAAAAGCATTAAGAATGATCATCCCTATCCATCAGATAAAGGCGATCGGATCGTATTTGTAACTGACATTAGTAAGTTTAATAATAAAATTGAAGTTCAGGTTTACAGACAGCATAATTTATTAAATTCATTTTTCATACAAGGTTCAATTGAGAATGAGTTCAATGAAATATACCTTCATAAAAATGAGCTTTTTGTTTTTACTTATTTGGCCGATGATGATGTTTCTGGCAAGGGTATTGGCCTTTGTGCAATAAACTACAATTCAGGAGAATTAGTTTTTTTAAATGGCGTTTAGGTTTAGAATTTATAACCTAAAAGTAAAGCTGTCGGTGCCTGAAAACCAAAGTCAATTGGTAAACTGGTTCTGTTTTGAGTTTGTGTTGGTATTTGTGGATTATTAGTAACGACAACTGTTTTATTAATAGATAATTGTAGGTTAAAATAAAACTCGGTGCCGATAAACAATTCGTTTGTGATTTTATAGATTAAACCTCCGCGTAAAGCAGGCCCAAAAAACAGTTTTGTTGTTTTAGAACTTGTTTCACTATTGGTAATGGTTTGTATTAACTTGGTTTTTAAGCGTTGCTCGGTGTAACCAAAACCAAGTTCAGCACCAAATAAGGGAATAATTTTTCGCCATTGAAACATTTTTTTTTCAAATCCGAAACGAGTTGCGAGGTTAATTCTGTCATCAGTTATTTCAACAATACCATCATTGCTAAAGTTATTGGAGGCAGTTAATCCTGTACCCATTAACAAACCATTTCCGCTATACTTGTCAGTTAAAGTTACATTAAACATGTAAGGATTAGGATTTGAAATGTTGGAATTAAAATTTAAAAATTGCTGTAGCAATAAATTTGTTTGAACATTCACGTAATAATTTATTCTTCTGTTTACCCTAATTAATGAGTCAATACTGTCTTGAGATGAGCAGAGCGTACAAAATGTTATGAAAACGACAATAAAGAATTGACGCATAAACGATTTACTTTTTAAATGGATTGGAGTACATTGGGTTATTTAAAAAATCATCATTTTTTAATGTTTTTAAGAAGGCCACTATTGCATCTCTTTCAATTCTGCTAATGTTGAGTTTTTTTACTGAACCATCTAAATTTCTGAAGTTAGGCGCCAAGGTTCTTGTGTCATTGATGCCATGTCCATAATGATCCACAACTTCTTCTAATGTTTTAAGTCTTCCATCATGCATATATGGTGCGGTAACAGAAATGTTTTGCAGCGTTGGAACTTTAAAAACGCCTTTATCGCCTGCAAATCCGGTAAATCCACCTAGTCCAAGATCTTTCGGAATTAAGTCCAATCCAATGTTAAACATCAGGGTCACTTTTTCACCGTTTGGATTGATAATGACAGGCACATTGCCACCGCCGTAGTCTCCGCTTGGAACGTTAACTGTTAAATTTGGCTGCGAAAGCGGGTCATGACACTTCGCACAATTATATTTTTCATGAAATAATTTTTTACCTGTTTTTTCAAAATCTGTCAAGTGTTTATCCACATCAGTTGGCTCAGGAACAGGATTGTTAAGGTTTTCACTTTGTGATTTTGGTTTTGTATTCAGGCAAGCTAGAAAGCCTTCCATTGCAAATGCAATTCTTTCTTTCGTTATGTCCTCAGTACCATAAGCATTTTTAAATAGCTGAGGATAATAATTGATACCCTTTAATTTTGCAATTAAAACGTCAAAACTCGGAATGTTCATTTCCTTGTGATTTAAAACCGGGTTTAAAACCATGTCGGCCATGTTACGTTGTCTTCCGTCCCAAAATAATAGTAATTCTTCCTGATTGTCTTTAGTTGGAAATAAACCATTAACCGTATCAACTATTGGTGTTTTGAATCCAAATAAACCTTGAATGGAAGTAGAGTTGCGATTTAAAAATTGACCATCAAATCCCCTATTAAATTGTACATTATCTGCAAATGCAAATTCTTGTTTATGGCAACTACCACAAGAAGTAGTGTTATTTTGGGATAACTTCTTATCAAAAAATAAAACGCGGCCAAGTGTAGCCAACTGGCTGTTAACACCATGTTTTTTGGCATAATTATATGCTGTTTCCGGTAATGCAGGTTCAGTAAGTTCCTCCTCGGTTATAGGTTGTGGACTTACATCCATTTTTCTACAACCATTTATTAAAAGCATAGAAAAAGTACTAACAAGCAATACTAAAAGAACTACTTTTGGTTTTTTCATGGCACTATTTTGAATAAAATTACAAAAAAAAGTTGAAAGCACAAAATATAACGGATTCTTATTGCTAAACGGAATCGAAGTTGTATTATTGTGTTCAATTGAGTTTAAGTTTTTTTAAAAAAATTGTTTAATTAATGGAAGAACAAGTAATAATCAGAGCAACCTTTAATGACAAAGTAAAGGTTTATATTTTTTTAGTTGTAACTTTTTATTTGATATGCTCCGTTATTGGCATTCTTCTTTTACCAATTTGGTTATTTGGTTTGGGGCAATGGTTAAGCAAAAAATTTTTTCTAACACTAACGTGCGAGTTGTCAAATAAAAATTTAAAATTCAGTAAAGGAATTATTTTGCACATCGAGAAAACAATTCCATTAGAAAATATCCAGGACTTGGCTTTTATTGGAGGCCCGGTGCTAAGATATTTTGGGCTTACACAATTAAAAATTGAAACCGCTGGAGGTGGAGGGAGCAGTCATCAACAAAATGTCATGAGTATCATTGGTGTGAATGATGCTGAAAAATTAAAGGTACTGATTTTGGATCAACGTGAGCGAGTTATTCGTTCTATGCGAGGAATAGAACAATCACAAAATGTTAATGTTAATTCGTCTGCAGATTTATTAGCCTCTATTCATTCAGAATTAAAAGAGATAAAAGAAATTTTGAGGAGTAAGTAGGAGATTGTTTTCTTTTGTGGTAATAAAAGTCGCAACTGTACTACACATATATTACCACTGAAGTTCTGTCTGGACATCTTTATATTTGCTAGGTTTTGAATGAATTAATTGAAGTACATTATTTGGGGAAAATCTGTTAGATTCTGTTTACAAATTGTTAGGAAAAGTCTTAATTGGCAACTTTTCAACAACCTTAAAATAACCCCTCTTTTTTCCTTAACTTTAAACTACATTTTAGTAATTCTTATCCGTCAAGGCAGATCAATTTCTAAAATCTAATTTCTTAATTCTTACTTTATATAATGTTTTTAATATTTGACACAGAAACCACAGGCTTACCCAAAAATTACAACGCACCGTTAAGTGACTTTGATAATTGGCCACGCATGGTTCAAATTGCCTGGCAATTGCATGATAAAACCGGTTCGCTGATTAATAACGGTGCCATCATCATCAAGCCTATTGGTTACACCATTCCTTTCAATGCGGTTCAAATTCACGGTATATCAACCGAACGTGCATTAAGCGAAGGTCAGGATTTAACGAATACCTTAAAACAATTTGGTGAGGTTGTAAATCAAACAACTTATTTATGTGGACACAACATTGGATTTGATATTAATATTATTGGCTCTGAATTTTTAAGATGCGGTTTACCAAATTACTTTGAAGGAAAAGGCGTCATTGATACTAAAAATGATGAAACTACAGAGTATTGCGCAATACCTGGTGGAAGAGGCGGTAAATATAAATGGCCCACCTTAACGGAGCTTTATTCAAAGTTGTTTAATCAGGGATTTTCAGAGGCTCACAACGCAGCGTTTGATGTGCAGGCTACTTCAAGAGTATTTTTTGAAATTATAAAGCGCGGTATTACCAAAGTAAAGGAATTAACAGTTAGTGATTTAACACTCATCAATTATCAGGATGTAGATTTAACGGAATTGTTAGCGCATGAGTTGCGTTTGAAAAATGGTGAGGTTAAAGAAAGGGAAGCTGAACAGGATCAAATCAGGAAAACAGTTCCCAATGAATTAGCTACTAAATTTTCGCACTTGCATAATCATACACAGTATTCGGTACTGCAGTCTGTTAGTGATGTTGATGATTTGGTTAAAAAAGCAATTAGTTATAACATGCCGGCTTTGGCTATTACAGATCATGGGAACATGTATGGTGCATTTCTTTTTTGGCAAAGTATTGATAAGCAAAACAAAGACATTAAAAAACATAATGAAGCAATAGACAAGGGAGAGAAAGCAGAGTCGAAAAAGAATGAACTGAAATGCATTATTGGTTGCGAGTTATATGTTACCGAAGATCACAAAGAACGAGGTAAACAAAACAATGGCTATAGCATTCCGTTTTTGGCTAAAAATAAAAACGGGTACGAGAATTTATGTAAGCTCAGTTCAAAGGGCTTTACAGATGGATTTTACTATGTTCCAAGGATTGATAAAAGTTTATTGTTACAGTTAAAGGATGATTTAATTGTTACCACTGGAGGTTTACAAGGAGAGATCCCTTCACTCATTTTAAATGTTGGCGATGCGCAGGCAGAAGAGGCATTTTTATGGTATAAAGCGCAATTTGGAGATGATTTTTATGTTGAATTAAATAGACATGCTTTACCGGAAGAGGAGCATGTTAACAATGTGTTGCTGGGTTTCGCAAAAAAACATCAAGTAAAATATTTTGCTGCTAACAATAATTATTACATCGATAAAAAAAGCAGCGAGGCACATGATGTGTTGTTGTGTGTAAAGGATGGTGTTCAAAAAGAGGTACCAATCGGTAAAGGCAGAGGCTTTAGATTTGGTATGCCAAATAATGAGTTTTATTTTAAGTCATCTGAAGAAATGTGCGAACTGTTTCATGACCTTCCGGAGGCTATCAGTTGCACGCAGGAGATTGTTGATAAGATAGAAAATTACAAACTCGGACGGGATGTGTTGTTGCCGAAGTTTAAAATACCTGTAGAATTTGAAGATGAGCGTGATAAAGATCCAAATGATGAAGGTAAAGGAAACAGAGGTGAAAATGCTTATTTGAAACACCTTACGTTTGAAGGCGCAAAAAAGCGATATCCAAACATGACGCCTGAAATAAAAGAGCGATTGGATTTTGAATTGGCTACAATGGAACGAATGGGTTTCCCCGGATACTTTTTAATCGTAAGTGATTTTACAACCAAAGCACGTGAACTTGGTGTGAGTGTAGGCCCCGGACGTGGTTCAGCAGCCGGCAGCGCTGTTGCTTATTGCTTGGGAATAACAAATGTAGATCCTATCAAGTATGATTTACTCTTTGAGCGTTTTTTAAATCCAGATCGTATAAGCATGCCCGATATAGATATAGATTTTGACGATGAGGGGCGTGACAAGGTTATTGATTATGTAATTAAAAAATATGGCGAAAAACAAGTCGCACAAATTATCACCTATGGTACGATGGGTGGAAAATCTGCTATCCGTGATAGTGCAAGGGTTTTGAATTTACCCCTACCTGACGCTGATAAGTTGGCAAAATCATTTCCTGATAGTTTGGAAGCAGATTTAAAGTCATTGTTAAACCCAAAAGGAATTAGCGAGAAATATTTAGAGAAAATCAAAGATAGACGAGAAATTGTCGAACAGTCATACAATTTTAGAAAATTAGCAGAGGAAAAAACGCCGGAAGCAGATGTATTAAAACAAGCTTATGAATTAGAAGGTTGTGTAAGAAACACCGGCGTACATGCTTGTGGTGTCATTATCACACCTGATGAATTAACTAAATTTGTTCCTGTTACCAAGCCAAAAGAAGGTAACATGTTATTAACTCAGTTTGATAATTCTGTAGCAGAAAGTGCCGGTCTTTTAAAGATGGATTTTCTTGGGTTAAGAACATTAACGATTATTAAGGATGCTCTGGCCATGATTAAAGAAAATCATGGCATCGAGATTGACATTGATGCCATTGATTTAAATGATCAAAAGGCCTTGGAACTTTTTCAACGCGGTGAAACGAATGGTATTTTTCAGTTTGAAAGTCCCGGTATGCAGAAGCATTTAAAGGATTTGAAGCCCGATAATTTCACGGATTTAATCGCCATGAACGCACTTTATCGACCTGGTCCGCTTGCTTATATACCCAATTATATTAATCGTAAACATGGCCGAGAGCCAATTGTGTATGATTTAGAGGGCATGGATGAGTTTTTGAAAGAAACGTATGGTATTACCGTTTATCAGGAACAGGTAATGCGCCTATCTCAAAAGTTAGCCAACTTTACTAAAGGTGATGCTGATACCCTGCGTAAGGCCATGGGGAAAAAGCAAAAAGACGTATTGGACAAAATGAAAGGTAAATATCTGGAAGGTTGTGCGTCTAACGGTCATGACACTGCAGTTGCTGAAAAGGTATGGAAGGATTGGGAAGCTTTTGCAAGTTATGCGTTCAATAAATCACATAGTACCTGTTACGCATACTTGGCTCAACAAACCGCTTATTTGAAAGCCCACTATCCTAGTGAGTTTATGGCAAGTGTATTAAATCACAGCGGCAATATTGAAAAAATCACCTTCTTCATGGAGGAGTGCAAACGAATGGGAATTAAAGTACTTGGACCGGATGTGAATGAAGGGCAGGGGAGGTTTAGCGTGAGCATGGATGGAAACATTCGGTTTGGGATGGCAAGTATTAAAGGTGTAGGAGAAAATACGGTTCAAAACATTGTTGATGAGCGTAAAAAAAATGGCAAATACCTTTCCTTGTTTGACCTGGCTAAACGGTTAGATAATAAAAGCGTAAATAAAAAATCGTTAGAAGGTTTAGCTTTAGCCGGAGGTTTTGACAGTTTCGAGGGAGTTCACAGAGCTATGTTTTTTGTGCCGGATCAAGATGGTAATACACTTATCGACCGAATGATCAAATACAGCAATCAAACCAGTTTGGGTAATGATACCAGCCAAGCAAGTTTATTTGGCGGCGAAGAAGAAGTGGAAATAAGCGAACCACAGCTTCCTGCTAAAATTGAACCATGGACGGCCTTGGAACAATTGAGCAAAGAAAAGGAAGTTGTTGGTTTTTTCATCAGTGGGCATCCTTTAGATCCATATAAATTAGTTATTGAACATAGAAGTAATGCCAATTGTGCGCAACTCAAAGCAGGTTTAGAACCATTCAAAAATAAAGAAGTTTCATTTGTGGGCATCATTACAGGTTTTGAAAATCGTACAAGTAAAACCGGTAAAGCTTTTGGTAAATTAATTATTGAAGACTATCATGGCAGTATTGATTTGATGTTGTTTGGCAAAGATTTTCTGGATTACAATAAATTTATGAGTGCGGGCTTGTTTGTATTTGTAAAAGCTAAAATACAAGATCGTTACAATCAACCGGGTAGTTTGGAAATTAAACTCAATAAAATTGAATTATTGGATGAAGTTAAAAAATCTGCCTTTACAAGCTTGAAATTAAAAATTAAATCAGAAGAGGTAAATACTAATTTAATTAATGCGTTATCTCATTTGATGGCCTCACATGAAGGCAAAAGCAATGTGGAATTTTTTATTGAAGATGTCAAGAATAATCAAACCGTGAGATTATTTTCTAAAAAATATAAAGTTGATATTGCGGATGAATTAATTGTGGAGCTTACCAAAATACCTAGCTTAAACTACGAATTGCTTTAAATATGAAGCTTTTTATCTGTGAATGTTTAAGGTTTTTATTCAGATTCAAAAGTTTGAAACCGCACTTCTTTGGTGTTTACAAAAGATTTATAGAACCCCTTAAGCTCACGCATCACATCGTTATTTGGCGAGAAGTAAATGGTATTAAAATAAAATTGAACTTAAGTGATTGGGTTCAAACGAATTTGTTTTTTCTTGGAGGATATGAAAAAACTGAATTAGATTTTGTTATGAAAAACTTGCCAAAAGATGCGCTGGTTATTGATGTTGGCGCTAACATTGGTTGGTACTCTTTAAATTTATCAAGATTTCTGAACCAAGGTCAGGTAATTTCATTTGAACCTTTTTCAAAGAATTATATTGAATTACAGTCTAATCTTGAAGCAAATCGATTAAAAAATATTCAAGTGTTTAGAGTTGGCCTTGGAAATGTAAATGAAAAACTTCAAATTCGATATAACAGCGACGATCATAATTTAGGAATGGCATCCATTAATTTAACAAGCTACGATTACAGTGAAGATATTGAAGTTAAGCGATTGGACGATTTCGTTGCTCAGTTGGATCTTAATAAACTAAAGTTCATTAAGCTGGATATTGAAGGTTTTGAATACGAAGCCCTGCTGGGTATGTCGGAAACACTCAAAACTTACAAACCCTATTTATTGATTGAGCAGGACGAAAATGTTCTCCAATCCAAATCAGTTGAAATTGTTCAAAAAATAGATGATTTTTTAAGGGCGTTAGGCTATCAAAAATTCTTGATTAATAAGAGTGGAACTTTGGTTAAAGTAAACTATTTAACCAGTAAAGAATATACCAATTACTTCTACAAAGTTTAATTATTAAAAGTTTAAAATTCAAAGAAACATTAATTTAAGTTTGAAAATGCTGAATGTTTTCTAACTTTGCTATCATAGTAAATAGCAAAAATTTATTGTATTTGATTGAAGTTAAACAAGTAGTAAAAATAAAAAATGAAGCGTACAAAAATAAAAGATATACTTAGGTCGACTGAAACAGATGTTCCTGTTTTAGTAAAAGGTTGGGTTAAAACATTTAGGAGCAATCAGTTCATTGCCTTAAACGATGGAAGTTGTAATGCTAATTTACAAATTGTTGTAGATTTTAATAATACGCCGGAAGAAACATTAAAGCGAATCACTACCGGTGCATCACTGAGCATTCAGGGACAATTAATAAAATCATTGGGTAAAGGTCAGTCCGTTGAGATAAAAGCCGAAAAAGTTGAAGTTTTAGGAGACAGTGATGCTGAAAAATTTCCTTTACAGCCAAAAAAGCATAGTCTGGAATTTTTACGGGAAATTGCCCACTTACGTTTTAGAACAAATACCTTTGGTGCAATATTTAGGGTTAGAAATAGTTTGGCTTTTGCTGTTCATCAATTTTTTCAAGAGAAAGGCTTTGTTTATATCCATACGCCAATCATTACAAGTAGTGATGCAGAAGGTGCCGGGGAAATGTTTAGAGTAACAACATTGAATTTAAATCAATTACCAAAAAACGAAGAAGGCCAAATCGATTTTCAACAAGATTTTTTTGGAAAAAGCACCAACTTAACTGTAAGTGGACAGTTGGAGGGTGAGTTGGCAGCCATGGCATTTAGCGACATTTATACATTTGGTCCAACCTTCAGGGCTGAAAATAGTAATACTGCGCGCCATTTAGCTGAATTTTGGATGATTGAGCCTGAGATGGCATTTTACGATTTGAATGACAATATGGACCTTGCTGAAGAATTGCTTAAGTATGTGATTAAATATGCATGGGACAAAAATTACGAAGATTTGGAATTCCTTAACACACGTTTATTGGAAGAGGAAAAATTAAAACCACAACAAGATAGAAGCGAGTTAAATCTATTGGATAAACTTAAGTTCTGTTTAGAAAACAGTTTTGAAAGAGTAACTTATACTCAGGCTATTGAAATTTTAAAGGAGAGTAACCATAACAAAAAGAAAAAATTTCAATATTTGGTAAACGAGTGGGGTGTTGATTTACAGAGCGAACACGAACGATATTTAGTTGAAAAACATTTCAAGAAACCGGTTATTTTAACAGATTATCCAAAAAAGATTAAAGCATTTTATATGCGTCAAAATGACGATGGTAAAACTGTGCGTGCCATGGATATTTTATTTCCGGGTATCGGCGAAATCGTTGGAGGAAGCCAACGTGAGGAGCGTTTGGATAAACTTGTAAGCCGAATGAATGAAATGAACATCCCAACACATGAATTAGATTGGTACCTTGATACCAGAAGATTTGGAGCTTGCGAACATGCAGGATTTGGTTTGGGGTTTGAACGTCTTGTGCTTTTTGTAACGGGTATGACTAATATTCGCGATGTAATTCCCTTTCCAAGAACACCTAAAAATTGCGAGTTTTAAAAACTTGGAATAAATTCTTGGTCAGTATTGGCCCTTTAAGCAACTTAAATTCTTAACAATTCCTTAATGTTGTGACTGTTTAGGGTTAAAGTGTAAAGTAATTATTTATTGTATCATTACGCTTTATTTCTTAGCAGTTTATGTTTGGCTTAACTACCACCTTAGCAATACTTTTATTAGTTTGTATTTTACTAGCCTGTATTTTTGAATTCATAAACGGATTTCATGACACGGCTAATGCAGTTGCTACAGTTATTTATACAAACAGTTTAAAACCTACAACGGCAGTTGTTTACAGCGGCTTACTTAATTTTACAGGCGTTATTACCGGCGGCATAGGTGTAGCTGTTGGAATAGTTAACTTATTGCCAATGGAAGTATTGGTTGATACAAATGTTTATCATGGTATTGCAATGATATTAGCTTTGTTATTAAGTGCTATTATCTGGAATTTTGGCACTTGGTATTTTGGAATTCCCGCCTCTAGTTCGCACGCAATTATAGGTTCCATCTTAGGAATTGGTTTGGCTTTTTATTTTTTACCGGATGCCAAATTAAGTTGGGATAAAGTAGTTAACTGGGATAAAGCAAGAGAAACAGGTTGGGCCCTTTTAATTTCGCCATTTGCGGGATTTGCATTGGCGGTTGTGATCATGTTTATTTTTAAGCGCTTAGTAAAAAATGATTTGTTTTATAAAGAGCCCATTCCCGGTAAAACGCCTCCTTGGCCAATTAGAGTATTGTTGATGTTAACTTGTGGGTTGGTGAGTTTTTTTCATGGTCAAAATGATGGTCAGAAAGGGGTTGGTATTGTATTAATGATATTGATCGCCATCTTACCTGCAACATACGCACTGGATGATTCAGTTAATTTACAAGAGATTAACTCACAAGTTATCGCAATCAAGGAAATCGTAGTTAGCACCGATACAACCCATTTCGGAAAAGAGGAGTTCAGTAATCTGGATAAAATTAGGAAGCACGCGGATCATTTTACAACTACCATAGCAAACTTCAATTTTTCAAATGAAATTAAAGAAGCTAACAGATTTGATGTTAGAACTGATGTGGTAAAAATTACAAAAAGTGCTGAGAAGTTAATGAAAAGTGAAAATTTTGCCATTTCAAAATCAGAATTCGAAAAACTAACACACGAATTAAAAGGTGTAAAAAAATTAGTTGAATTTGCACCTAATTGGGTTATTATTATGATTTCGATTTGTTTAGGATTAGGTACCATGATAGGATGGAAACGGATTGTAAAAACAATTGGTGAAAAAATTGGAAAACAACACATGAGTTACGCTCAGGGTGCAAGTGCTGAATTAGTTGCGAGTATAGGTATAGCTGTGGCCACAGGATACAAGGTGCCGGTTAGTACAACACATATGTTAAGTTCTGGTATTATGGGTAGTATGGTTGCCAAAAAAGGATTAAAGAATTTACAGCGCAAAACGATTGTAAATATCTTGTTAGCATGGGTATTAACCTTACCTGTTACAATATTATTAGCAGGATCTTTGTTTTTACTGTTTAGAACGATATTATAATCTGACTGTAAATTTAAATCGATAACACTGCAAGTATTTTTAACATTTAATTAATTTTGACTTAGATTAAATAATATTTGCAGAACATAAATAATTCATTCACGTAACAACAAAGCATCTTTTCATGCAGAAATTTGACAAAATTTTAAAACATGAAAAGAATATTATTATTTAATTGCTTTATTCTCTTAAATTTAATTGTTAGATCCCAAGCAACCATATCATTTGTTAGTAATGATACAACTATTTTTGAAGCTTCTCCTACAGCAACCATTTACGCCAGATTAACTGCCACCAGCAGTGCAGCCAGCTCCTTAAGTTTAACACTTTCTAACTGGAGCAATGCTACGGCAGCTGACTATTCTTTGAGTGCTACTACTGTTTCATTTGCAGCAGGCGCCCCTTTAAACTCTACTTTTCCAATAGTAGTAACAATTAATAATGATGCCCTAATCGAAAGTGATGAATACTTTTTATTGAAATTTACGAACCCAATTAACTCAACAATTGGCTCAACAACCTTATGCGCCGTTTATATCAGAGATAATGATAAACCAACACCGGCTCCAAGCAGCGCCTTAACATTAAGCTTATTAGCCAGTTTCTCAAATTCTTTGTCAGGTTCAAATTCAGCTGAAATTGTTGCGCATGATCCAACAACACAAAGGTTATACATTGCCAATTCTATTGGTAATAAAATTGATATTATTAATTTCATAAATCCTTCTTCACCTGTATTAATTTCATCAATACTAACCACTACTTATGGTGCCATTAATTCAATTGCTGTGCGTAATGGAACCGTTGCCTGCGCCATTGAAAATAGTGTAAACCCTCAGGATAGTGGGCGAGTTGTGTTTTTGGATATGAATGGTGCATTTTTAAACTCAGTGAAGGTAGGTGCCATGCCGGATATGATAACTTTCAACAATGCCGGTACGCGTGTGATAACAGCAAACGAAGGTGAACCTAATAATACATATACAAATGATCCAGATGGTTCGGTAAGTATTATTAATATTTCTGGAGGTATTTCTTCATTAAACCAGTCTAATGTAACAGCAATAACTTTTACTTCTTATAATGGTTCCGAAGCCGCGCTCAAAGCACAAGGAATCCGAATTTTTGGTGTAAGCGGTATTGCTTCTAAAGATTTTGAACCTGAATACGTTGCGGTTTCTAAAGATGACTCAAAAGCCTGGGTAACGTTACAAGAAAATAATGCTGTAGTTGAAATTAATTTATTGACAAATACTATTACTTCAATTAAAGCGCTTGGAACAAAAGATGCTTCTCTGCTCAATAATGGTATGGATGTTTCGAATTTAACCAAAGGTATTAACTTGAGCAATTTCCCTGTAAAGGGTTTCTTCTTGCCTGATGCTATTGCAAGTTATACAGTTGGAGGCGTTAATTATTATATAATTGCCAACGAAGGTGATGCCCGTGCATACAGTGGAATGAATGAAGAGGGACGCTTCGCCACCTTAAGTTTAGATCCAACAAAATTTCCTAATCAAGCTGATTTGAAAAATAACAATGTGTTAGGTAGATTAGTTTGCACAAATAAAAATGGAGATACGGACAATGATGGTGATATTGATTCTGTTTTTTGTTTTGGTTCGCGTTCTTTTTCTATATGGAACGCTAATACGGGTGTAATGGTATACGATAGTAAAGATGATTTTGAGCGTATTACGGCCAATACAAGTTTTTCTGTAATGTTTAATGCAAGTAATACTGGTGCAGCTGCTAAAGATAGAAGTGATGATAAAGGACCAGAACCTGAAGGGGTAGCCATTGGTAGTATTAATGGAAATACTTATGCATTTATAGCTCTTGAGAGAATTGGTGGTGTTATGGTATATGATGTGTCTAATCCATTAGCGCCTGTATTTGTAACTTATGTTAATAATAGAAATGTTTTGTCTAACGGGCCAGATAGAGGTGCAGAAGGAATCATTTTTATACCTCAATCACAAAGCCCTAATGGAATGCACCTTGTTATTGCTGCCAATGAAATTAGTAGTACTTTGAGTATTTGGGGTATTCCGGGTTGCACCGTTCCATTATCAAGTTCTTTAAGTGTAAGTGGAGGTACAACTAATTGTCCGAATTCTTCTACAATTTCCGTCAATCAGGTTTCAGGTGCTGTCTATCAATGGTATAACGGATCAACATTAATTCCAAGTGCCACTTCAAATACCTTTGCACCATCAACTAATGGTAATTACAATGTAAGCATTTCAAACGGTACTAATTGTGTAACATCTTCTTTATCTCAAACGATAAACGTTTTACCAAGTCCAACATTGAACGTAACTTCTGGAACATTGTCTATTTGTGCTGGTGGAAGCACAACGCTTAATGTTACTGGTGCATCTACTTATACATGGAGTACAGGTGCTAATACTAATTCAATTTCAGTTACGCCATCTGTTAATACTACTTATACTGTAACCGGCACCAATACTGTAGGTTGTGTTAGTTCTGCAGTTAATATTGTAACTGTTAATGCAATACCAACTATTACTGCGAATAACGGTGCTATCTGCTTAGGCAATTCATTTACAATTGCTCCAACTGGTGCTTCAACTTACACATACAGTGGAGGTTCTGCAGTAGTGAGTCCTACTGCAACTAGTGCCTATACTATTACAGGTTCAACTTTCGGTTGTGTTGGAACTCCGGTAGTGTCGAACGTTACTGTTAATCCAGTGCCAATTATTAATGCAGTAAGCAGCAATACAGACTATGTATGTGCCGGATACAGCGCAACTTTAACTGCTAGCGGAGCATCAACTTATACTTGGAATACAAGTGCCAATACAGTCATTATTGTTATTAGTCCAACTGTAACAACAAATTATACAGTTACAGGAACTAATACTTTGAATTGTTCTGCAAGTGCAATAATTTCTCAATCTGTATCTCCATGTACAGATATAGATTCTAAAACCTTAAATCA
>B570J29032_109959169_pt1 | contig 19309 bp, 36 predicted proteins | sample LakMenEpi16Nov12_FD_29032 | JGI IMG/M metagenome (IMG submission 29032) | reverse complement strand
TTTTTTTTTAAAAATACACTACTTTATAAACTTGTAAATTGGTCTTGAAATTTTGTTTGGTCGTACAATTTATTTATTTTATTAGTCAATTTGTAAAATTCTCCTTCAGATTCAGTAGAAATTGTCTTACCAGTTTTGAACATTTGTTTTAATTCATCCAGTTTGGAAATATTATCATCAATTGAATCAATCAAACTATCATTTCCTGCAGAAGTTGAATAATCAACAGGTTGAACATAGATGTCTAAATCCATAGCCGTTTCTAATAGTTTCACTAATTGGGATTCTGTTATTATAATTGACTTCATCTTGTACAATAAATATAAATAGTCAAAATAATAAATGGACTAGAATCCTACTTTTCAAATAAAATCTGAAACGGTAATATATTTTTTATTCAGGTTTTTTTTCATATCAGTGTACTTTTTTACGATGTGATAACTCCATCCATACCTTTCAAATATTGTCCATTCATCTTGGTGTTTCTTGAACAAAACCTCCAAGATGTAATCGAAATTACCTCCCCTTCTCGAAATAATTCTAATTTTTTGCGAAGTTATAAATTCAAACCACTGCTTTAGAACATCTTGGTACTCTTCTTGTTTGAGAGAAAATAACCTGAAAAAACGATTGAAAAACTCCGAATTATAATGTACTTCACCATCACAATTTGATAAGAAATACCAATATTTGTCGTCTGTATTTACAATCCAAGTCTCTCTTCCTGATGGAAAAAAAACACACTCCGATAAGTCCGAATTGAGTTTTTTGAAAATTATTTCTCTAAATCTGTCACTAATTTCCATTAAAAAATAATAGAGGTTATGACGTTTTAATCAATAAAAACTTTAAAATCACCTTCCAAATCAAACTGAGATAATTTCAATCCAACAAATTTTGCAAAATGTAACATTTTATATCTGATATTAGGAAAAATATCCTCCCCGTATGCTTTATTAAATAATTTCTGAGTTACTTTGTCTGTACCGTTCCAACCAGAATCTATTAAAAGTTCTTTCTTCATGGTAATTCTTACCAAATATTTCAAATCCTCCTCCCAAATGTAATACAAATCACCACCTAAAGTCTTTTTATGCTCAACCCATTTAGCGCCTTTAGTTTCAAATGTCTTTATTTGTGGGAACTGTGGCGGTATAAGGTTATCCCATAATTTTTTCAACGGTTCAGTGTAATCAACGACCTTATCTTTATCAGTCCAAGTATATTGAGATTCTTGTTTCATACTCATAAATACAAAACACATTAAAAAACCCTCCGTAGGGAGGGTTTGTTTTTATTCTATAACTTTAGTTAGAAAAAATCTTAAATTATATCCTTCATCCATATCTATTATGGATACCACAGCAATCGGAGACTCATTACTCACAAGTACATCTATTTTAACAATATTATCTTCTTTTAGATTTTTAGCTGAATATCTAAACCCTGATAAAGTTTTTGTTTTGAGTTCTTCTTTACTGTTCAAATATATTTTGTACATGCTAGGGTTTTTTGCCTGAATGTTGATGAACTGGTCTTCAATTACCACCGTTATGTTGACATCTGAATTTTTTTGATAAAGTTCCCACTCCTTTTCGACTCTATTCCAAGTATACATTTCTGTAATCGATGCTTTGTAATAGGTTTGAGTGAAACCAAAAATAGACGAAAAAATAAGAATAACACTGAGGATTAAATTTTTCATTTTTTGTATTAGATTACGGTAATTGAATTGATTTTCTCACCTTGTTTAATTTGGTCAATAAGTTCCAAACCCTCAATAACTTTACCAAAACATGTATGGTTTCTATCAAGATGTTGAGTATTTTGTCTGTTGTGACAGATAAAAAATTGAGAACCTCCGGTATCTCTACCTGCATGAGCCATAGATAAGACTCCCTTGTCGTGAAATTGTTTTTGAGCATTTACTTCACATGAAATTGTGTATCCAGGTCCACCGGTACCGTCTCCACGAGGACATCCTCCTTGACAAACAAATCCAGGAATTACCCTGTGAAAACTTAGTCCGTCGTAGAAGTTTTTGGAAATTAAATCTAAGAAATTTTTTACTGTGATAGGGGTTTCGTTATCATATAACTCACATACCATATCACCTCGGTCTAGTGAAATTTTAATTTTTGACATATATTATTTTTGATAAGAATAAGTTTTTGTTTTGATAAAAACAACAATTATTCATCTTCACAAAGAAAAAATCTCGACCCGTTGAAATCAATCCACTCAGTTCCAACTTGATACTTTGGTGAATTTTTGATTTTAAATATTTTTGAGTAACCTACGTCGTATTTGATAATAATTTCATTTTCACTAAAAAAAATACTTCCTATTGTACGACTCATATTGATAAATAGGGCAATAAACAAAAAACCCTCTCGTTTGAGAGGGTTTTATATAAATTATTTGATTTTTTAAACCATATCAGAAGGTTCAACACCAGTACTAGCAAAATCTGCTTTAGGTACCCATTCGTCTTTCGAATTTTTCATACAGAATTTTTTTCTGAGTCTTTTAACAAAAGAATCAGATTTGTATTTTATAACTTGAGGAGCGTCTCCTTCTTTTGCACCTTCAACTTCTTTCTCTATGTCTGTTTCCAAATGTTCATCTGCACATTTGTAAGAAACTTTAACTTCTTGTTTTTGAGATTTACCACCTAATGAAGTTTGTGAAGATTTGACATCTATTCTTACAACACCATTCAAATCCTGTACAACTTTAGAAATCACAAATCTTTTATCTAATTTATTAGTTTCATCATAAAGATTTATTGTTTCACCTCTTTTGATATCAGGTACTGTGGGCATTAAAACTTGTTCAACAATAGTTCTTTTTGGAGAATGCATTTCTAATATTCTCATTTTTTCTTCTTCACTAACAAAAAAAGTACTTTTCATAATCGATTTTTTATATAAATATATCTCTCAGAAGAAAAAATTAGTAAAGTCTGAAAGATTCTAAATCAGGGGACATATCATTCCAATATCTACTTTTCAAATCAAAAGCATTCTTCTTTTTCAAAAAATTACCCTTTTCATCATATATTTTTATTTTTTCATTAGGTATATTTCTCCGAAAATTCGCAACAAATATGTATTTTTTACCATCTTTACCTTTCAAAACATCAGTCCACTCACCTTCGCGCATTCCTCTTAAAAATTTACCTTGTGATTTGATACTACCATCAGCAAAATAGTATGTCCACTCACCCAGTTGTGAATTATCAACACCTAGCGTACCTATTGCATTTACACTTCCTGAAGGGTTGAAAAATATAGTTTTTCCGTAAGCTGGATTTGGTCTCCATCTTTCATTATCTTGCCTTCTTGCAGTACTCACATATCTAACTTTTCCTGTTGAAGTAAAACCGGTTACCTCAATTGGATTATTGTCATAATCAATCATTCTATATACACCGTCTTCATCTCCCATAATCCAAACCCCAACTCTCTCCCCGAGTTTATATTTTCCTTTTTTGTGTACTTCTCCATTTGGATGGTAAGATTCAAATTCACCATCTAATCTGTCATTCGGACCAATAAATCCTTTTTCTTGTATTTTTTTTTCATCAAAATATTCTACATAAGGACCACGAACAACACTATTTACATAAGTTCTTATAGCATCAAGTCTACCCCTATCAAATTCTTTCCATAAACCTTGTTTACGTCCTCTGTCATCGAGGGTGCCCTTACCCTTCACAGGTATTTCGAAATTACCAGGAAATTTAGGATTTTCAATACTATATTTTGGAACCATATCGCCGACCCATTCGAAAAATTTTAATTGTTTTATGTTGTGTCTTTCTCTATCGTTTTTGTCCATGAATTGACCGGACTCGTAGTGCAATTGGTATGGTGACCTTGAGTCGTCTAAATTAAACAACAAAAAATAACTTGAACCTCTTGGGTCGGTCAGATATTCTCTAAAGTAATGATATTGACCTATCGTACAAATATCAATTTTAGCTCCTCTGTTTCTTCCTTTACATCTACCTAGAATGTCTCTGTATTGTTTCCAAACTTCTTTCCCTACTCGAAAAATTTGAAAAACTTGATATTGAAAATTTCCATTGTCATATATCCCCAAATATTTTATTCCTCCTGTATTTTCTAATTTTTCGATATCATTTTTACTTACAAAATTGTCTTTACCTTGAATTTCTGTAAAAGTTAAATCACCTTCACGAACATTGAAAACTTCATCTAAAAATTTTTGAAGGTCCTCTGCAGTTTTATAAAGATTTATATCCTTGTGAGTAAATTTCTTTTTGTTTTTTTCGAATATGTCGAAATATTCTTTGTACTTGTATATATCCTCGGCTTTAATCATGCCGGTACCTACTCTTTTAGCGAGCCAAGCAATTATATAAAATTTATTTGCCGCAACCTCTAAGATTTTTTCAAAATCCTTTTCAGTCATGGGTTTACCATCACCAACATATTTGTCCTTTAATTGTTGTAATTGTGAAGCTAAATCCTCCAACAATATTCTTCTTATTGTTTCGCGTAAAATCACAATATAAATACCCGTAGGAATAAAAAAACCTCGGATTTTATCCGAGGTACTTTTTTAATATTTGATTATTAGCTGCGATTCTTTTGTTTGTTTTTCTTCCTGATTTTTTACTTCTCGTAGGTTTGAAAAACTTTTTTGTTCTAGCCATGATGTTTTTTTCAATAAATACATCGTTTGACCTATCCATTCATTTCATTCAAGAATTCGTGGATAATTTCTTGAATTTCATCTTCATTCCCTTCTTCATCATCCCAAGAAATCTCATCTGTAGTTACATTCCAGTCATCCCAATCATTCCAATTAGCGTTGATTGTGAACTTTTTTCCGTCTTCGGTTTCTCCGTTAAACATTACAGTTTTAGAAACTGTTTTTGGTGATTCGTAGTCAATATACATATGTTTTTTTTTCAAAAGTAACACTTTTTTTTGAAATAATAAAGTTTATGAGAAACCTAATTTATCTTCTGAATACCCATGATTTTTCCAAATTTCTCTTATCTCTTTTTTGTGGTCAATGCTCAGATATCCGTAGGGGCTGAAAGACACGAAAGACACACCGATAATAAATTTCCTATTATTTTCAATTTTACCCCGAATAGCACGAACGTTAGCTAATTTAGGGATTTGTTTAATTTCTTTTTTTATTTTAGGAAATATATTTTTAACCCAATTATTGTATCCGACATAGTCATATTCTTGGACTGAAATTTGAATACCTCCAAATCTAGATTCTCCAACCTCAATACCCATATAATTCTGTAAAAGTCTCTCTATGTCTCTATCCAACGAAAATCTTGTTGGGAATGTCTCGTTGGATTTAATCCAACTCTCGAAATCAACCTCAACACTACATTCTAACTCAAATGGTTTTGGTTCGGTAAATTCTAATTTTACAAATTTTGGTAAATCCAATCTTTTAACAAGAAATTCAAAATTTTTTCTATATGTCTCCAAGAATTTAGTTTCGTGTTCGTGATATAGAGGTAATTCTATACGACCTAAACTGAGTAGATGTCTAAGTATATCTTTTTTATCAAAATCGTATTCATCTTGGTCACCTGAATCAAGTAAACCTATATCTTTCAGAAATTCATTGAAATACCTTCTTTGAAGGTAAGTAATTGCAAATCTTTTTTGATTTATCTCTGGTTTTTTCTCTTGTAACCAACTTCTAAAAAAAACATTGATAATATCATGTATGTCATCATAATCCAAATCCTCTAACGAGACTGTCTCAATCAATAATCTTATATTACTTTTTAAAAGACTCATAATATTTGGAAATCTATTGGTTTTTTCAAAATATCTCCATAACCCAAAGTAGAGAGAACAAACCTCATATTCCTAAGATGCTTTTCGATAATTTCATCAAATTTCATGTTATATTTTCTTTTAATCATAGCCGGAACGCCTAACAAAAAAGTTACTTTTGGTTTTCCTCTTGATAGGAAGTCTACTATGAAATCGAAATCGTCGATTTCACCATTTGTAAATTTAGAAAAAAGGTCTTTGATTATTCCTCTATCTTTTTGTAAATCATCAAATGTTTTCATAAATAATAAATATAAACCTCAGGTATATTTATCAATTATGAAGTTTAGACTGACTGAAAGTCAATTTGAGTTTTTATTCGAGAACATATATGATAAGGTTCCTGAAACGGTGATTTTCAAACTTTTCAAGTATATTCAAGCATACAAGAAAAAAGGAAGAAATAGGGAAGATTTATTACAATTTATAAAAAAAACCCTCACTTTGATGGGTATTTCCGAGGAATACTCTCTTTTTGTTTTGGAATCCTATCTTTTAAATTTTCGAAAAGATGGAGATTATTCTGGTCTCACAAAAGAAAATTTTATTGACCCAAGAAAAACAAATAGACAAAAGTGGACTCCTAACACAAAGTCGAACTTATTTACTGTTGCACAACTACCCTTCCGTGGTTCGAATTTGGAAGGTATATGGAAGACAGACCCAAAGGGTGTTGGATATTACGAAGTTACATCATATGGTTGGTACCCAATCTATATTTTTAAAAATGGAATTTGGTACGAAAATTTAAATAGATATTCCTCGTCAACGGGTAGACAAATGAGTAATGCAAATCCCGTGGAAAGGTCTTGGAATGAAGATTTGGGTGAAACTGTATATGTTTTGGATGAGCCAGAAATGAAGAGATTAAAATCTGGTGCAACTCACGATGAGATAATGAACAGTAAAATCGAAAGATTGAAATCTAAAGAAAAAGAATTTCAATCTAAAAGGATATCATCTGCACAACATAAAGATTGGTATTGGCGTCAAAATGAAAATCAAGCACCAAATTTCAGAGCAAAATTTAAAATAAATTCAATAAAAACGGAAGGTGATAAAGCAACGATAGTTATTGATATTTATGACGTTGTTAAAACTTTACATGGTAAAAGTATACTTACTCCTGAAAATTATTTGAAAGGGGAAATCCCAAATGTGACAAGAGAAAAAGTTGAGGAATCCATAAGAAGAAAGTTGTTATCGGACTTGAGAGGTTTCATAGGTCCAAGATTCCATTGGTACCAAGCAAATATTCCTAAAGATTCCCTTATAACTTTGGAATTTAATCATTTAAAAAAATAATATTTAAAAAATAGGTATCGGAACAAATTGAATTCCATTGAATACGGAGTATTTCAGTGTGTAATTGTTGTTTCTAAAACTATCTCTGTATGGTAGAACCTCTACATCATTTGGGTCCATATCATACTTTATTTCACGTAATCTAAGGTCATTGGCTTGGTTCTCAAAAAAAACCACAATTGTACCTTCTTTACAATTTGGTTTTACTATATCAAGGAAATTTGGAATGTTTCTATCGTTATGAGTGTCGTGAATGATACCGTCAAAAATTTTATTCTTTAAGGGTAAGATTTCATACCAATCCCCCAATAAAACTTCAACATTTTTCTTGTCTTTTTTCCAATAAAGAGCCCTCTCGTAAATTTCAGGGTGAACCTCAATAATTGTGTGGGATGTAACTGAACTTTTATTTTGAACTTCATCCGCAGACAAGTTTAATCCAAAACCTATTTCCAAAATATCACCACCATTTACACAAGCTAAACTTGCCATGAACTCCATCAACTTTTTTTCACCAACATGCATCACACAATCATTTTGTCCATTGTTTGTATAAATGGCACCAGGATAAAAAAACAAATATTCTTCTCCGTCCATAATTTATGAATTTAAAAATTTTCCTCTACCATACATACACAAATTAAACTTTGTGCGGAAATTCTCCATGAATTTAAACTTATTTTTATTTAAATAAATTATTGTTTCTCCCGCTAAAGAAAAATGGTCATGATAAAATAAAACACAATCTTCATCAAGATACTCCATTATTGCTTCTGTATCATATTGTATTTGTTCCGCACTATGTCCTCCGTCAATAAAGGCGAAATCTAACTTATTTGACCCATGAACCTCTTCTATTACTCTTCCTGTATCAGTTGGAGACCACCCAATTTTCAAGTTTACGAATTCTTTTATTTTGAAATATTCTATCAATTTACTTGCCATTTTATAACCATCGGCATTCTCGTATGTATTTTCATCATTTACCCCATAATTTTTAATTTCGGTTTCACTGTTAAAAAGCTCTTCAATATAAGCATCCATTGTGACAAGTTTTCCATTAGTTTCTTTTAATGCTAAGCCCATGAATGTCGACGAAATTCCAAAAGCGGTTGCAATTTCAAAACCGGATTTCAAATTATATTTTATAATACAATCATACAAAATATTTGCCTCTTGTTCTGACAATGACCATGGAAAAAGATGATTGTTCAGTCTCAAAGAATGAGAACCATGCCAAGGCATTATATAAAAGTTCAAATTGAACTTCATGGAAATTTCAGGGAAATCTGAAAACTTAGGGAAAGTATTGTGCATTACCCAAAATATAAAAAAAATAGAACAAAACTGAACTACGTTTAATGATGTTTGTAATCTGGTGACCCATGGAAAGACCATTCTTTAGCACGTGGTGTTTTGAACCAAACTAAAATAGTATCTTTTTGAGTTTTGTTCTGACCAATTTTGTCAAGTCCAGCCATTTTAAAAAAATTTTTAACCTCACTATCTATCCTCATTTGGTCCTCTATAGGTAACTTATTTTTAGTTGAAATATAGACATCATATTCTGTGTTATTTGTAAGTTTGTAACTATCTATTTTATGAATTCGGACTGACGGGTATTGTGGGATTATTAAACGTTCAATCATAGTTCTCAAAATCTGATATGTTTGGTCCATAATTTTTTGGATGTTTGATTGTTTTCAATAAATAGTTCTTCAAATCCTATTTCTTCAGACCATATTGAATTACAAAGACTTTTGATTTCTACAATTGGTGTATCTGTGTATAGAGAAAATTTTTGTATTGCTTCAGACAGTTCTATATCTCCGTTATCATAAATGAAACAATGTGAGGGCTCTTTAACAAAAATGTTCTTTTGTGAGGGAAACAAAATTATATTACCAATTTTACTTTTGGAAATAAAAACAATTTTTGGTCCTATTACAACTTCAAACGACACAAAAAACTCGTTAAAAAGTTCCATAGGAATAATTTTAAAAAAATTTATCTGAGTTCTGAATGGGTTGAGGCCACAAAATAATCATATTTTCTAACTTCTTTCTTATCTGACGGTTCTATTTTTTTAAATTCTGCACCCATCTCTTTTTCCGTTACTCCCCAAACATTTACATATTTTGGTAAAGTGTGTTTCCATATTCTGTAGGCACCTGTGAAAAGAGTATAATCCGACGAAAGGTAGTCAATGTCATCTATAATACTCAAGTACATTTTTGTTCCATATCCTGTCCCAATCAACTCATCGTCTGCGGTTGATAATGAAACTCTCAAAGATACACCTGAAAATTCATCATTGGGTTTTGTTGCAATTTTACCTATGAATATCTTCAATCCTGAATCAAAAAAATAATATGTTATTAAACCTTCATCATTTTCTTCGATATAATCCAATTGTACTCCAGATTTAAGATTAAAATAATTTTTTGCAACATAAAACGCAAAACCAGATAAAAAATCTTTTTTTAAAAATTGTTCTGGAAGTTCCGCACTACTTGTATAGGGGTATGAATAAAAATTTAGAATGTTAGATTTAGGTAGTTTTTCAACATCTCCAAAAACCTTTGAAGTAAATTCTTTAAAAATTTTTATTTTCTGTTTGCGTGTAAGAGAATTATCGAAATAGTCTATAAGTTCATATATTGGTTGTGAGTGATAATGTCCACTTGTTCTTGAAATTTCAGTAAGAACCTTATATTGATAATCTGATATATAAAATTTCATGATGATAAATTAGGACATCCATTCATTTCCACAGACCTCAACGTATCTGTCAAAAATTTCCTCACTGAACATTTCTTTAATTACATCTTTTAACATATAATCAATTTCGTTGTCAATGTTGAAATCTAAGTCTGAAACGTTTTCCTCGTCTTGTAAAAAGGACTCAACCGCGTTGGAAATTACTTCATCTGCAAATTCAAAACCATCGTCGTAAATTTCACAAAAATCCTCCCCTTCATCTTCTATCGCCCTTTCAACGTGTTTTCTTAGATTATCTTCCGTCAATCGTCTCCTGAGGGACCTGGGTATTTTTTGCTCAGATAAACTTTTTAGTTGTTCTTCTGTAATGATATATTTCATAATAAAATAAATATATCAGAAAAAATTAGATTATGTGGATAGTTCTGTTGGTTAGATTTTCAATTCCTCTCAAATAATAATCTATAAAAAATTTACTTTCTGGTATACCTGTTGCCCTATATACCCTCAACAAGTCTTCTTCAGTGAAAGTAAAATTATCTTCTCTATTACGAGATATTAAACCTTCTATAATTTTTTTATTCTTCGTTGATATCATAGAAATGTTCTTTTGCTAAAGTTCTTGCTAATTTTTCAAAATAATTGTCCACAGCTAGGTCATCACCCCAAATTTTCAATTTACCCTCGTTTACTCCCATCTCTTGGTTTCCTTCGGAATATATTGCAAACTTACCATTTTTTTCATAACAATGATGTTGTAAATACTGAGGCTTTTTATCTTGATAAACTGAAACTTTTATACAACACCAAGGTATACCCTTGTTATTTATACCCATAGTAGAATAGTCCACATAGTAAACTAAATTCAACATTTCCAAAAATCTTTCGAATCCCTCCATAGAATTACGAATCTAAATCGATACCATGATTTACATCAAAGATAATATACTTACCATCTTTGAGTTGAACTAAAACTATTGGATACTCCAACTCAGACTTGTCTAAAACCACCTTTTCCTTCAATTTAAACTCCTCTTTTTCATCGGGAGTCATGTTGGTAGGGTCTAAAATTTTACCCGTTATTTTCACAGTATTATCCTTTTCAGGTGAATTGTTTTCAATTATACTAAGTAATTGTGTCTCTGTCAAAATGTATTCCATAAATTAAATACTTTGTTTTTATTTACGGCTCAAATTTTGTTTTCTCTGAGGCAAATCTATCGGCTTTTTGTTGTGTTGTTTTGATGGGAAAATTTTTAATATTTCTGAAACTTACAAACGTTTCAGTCATATCACCTTCTTGCAATCTTTTTTTCGTTACGTAAATGTGGTCGGGGTTGTTGAAAATGTTATCAATTTCAGTTAAATCTCCTTCGTGTCCCATACCACCTCTTTCATTTATACTCGTGACCGCCTTATCTTCGGTGGTAGGTAATAATGGAATTGATATTTTGAATTTTTTGTTTCTTATTCTTTCCATGGAAATATTATCCATGTCCGGTTTTACAAAAATCCCATTTTTATAAAGCTCTTTTAGATAGGGGGCCGCCTCATAAAATACTGTGATTCCCGCAAGTTGATGAGGAGAATCGTAATCATTCTTACTTGCTCTTTGTATACATCCACCTTTATCAGGTCCTTCATACAAACCTTCAATTAGTTTTGGTGTTTTTGTTATAGTGATTTTTGGAGTATTTACACCATCTCCCTGAACAAACGTTTTATTTTTCCATTCATCACATCTTTGTGATTGATTAGAGTTCACTGATGGATTTTGTTCAAGTAAAACCTTTAATTGTGACTCTGTAATAAAATATTTCATGTTAGGGTGGTTGAAAATAAATATCAGATTATCACATCCGACAGATAATACTTTTTGAATGCATCGAATCCACCTTTCATATTCACAAGTTTTATAATATCACTATCAGTAAATTTTTCACCCTTCGGTTGTACCATTTTTTTCACCGCGTTAGTAAACCACCATGGTGAGGGTTTGTTCAATTTGTTAGTTAAATTGATAACAAGTTTGATTCTATCATCCATTGATAATTTTCCGGACAAAGACCCTATTTGATTTTTAATTACATCAACTCTTTGAGAATAATCAGGTAACCCAGTTACATCCCCAAGAAGTTGATTATTCCAATATTCAGTTTCGTTATATTTTTCTTGTTGTCTCGGACTCATGGTTTTTTCTCTACGAACTTTCCCACCGTCACTTGAACCTTCATTATCACCGCACCATTTGGCGTCTTTACCACACTTTTGTGGTCCTGATGCAGCCTTTCTCACCCAATCGTCTTGCTCGATTATCCTTTTTAATTGTGATTCTGTTATGATGTATCTCATCTTAAATAAATATGAGAATTATACCTTCTGAATTCATTTAATCGTTTTGTTTCAAATAACGTAATTCTATTATTTTCCAATATTTCTCACGAACATAATCCAAAATTGTTTCTATATCATCTTTCTTTAAATTTCCATACTCATCCGCAACTTGCCAAGCAATCTCTTCGATATAATCATGAAATGTATAGTCGTGTGGGTCAACACGTCTCAAAGCCAAATCAACATAATCATCGATTTCTCCCAGCCTTCTTAATAACCAAGTTTTTTGTGTTTCGGTAATTAAAATTTTCATTTACCTTGTTATAATTTAAAAAGATTTGTATTGTTAGACCCATCAATTATTTTACTCGTGATATGTTTTCATTCAAATTCATGATGATTAATATACTATTGGTTATATGAAAGAGGGTCAGTCCATTCTAGAGTGGCAAGTATTTCTAAAATCTCTGAATAGGTATAAGGGCCTTCTTTCGTTGTTAAAGAGTTTACAGACGTAGGTATATCCTCTCCATCCCACTTTACAAACGTTTTAGTTCCATCCACAGAAACTCTAACAGTTTCAACGGATGTTTCTTGTACTTGTGTGAAATCAATATTTCCTAACTCTGAAACATTAAATATCATAAATTTCCTCTCGTTATACATAAAATTTGATTTTTATAATCCGAACCTACCCTTGAGGGCGTTAAAGTTTGAGGTCACCTGTTCCGCAGTCAAAGCAAAACCATTAATAGAACAAAATGCAACATTACCTTTTATATAAGCATTATCTCTTGGAGTAAATCCTAAGTTTGCATTAGCAGTCCCTGTCAAATTGAAGTTATTCGGTAATGTAAAGGTTCCCACGCTAACCGCATCCATATACATTATACAGGACGTACCGCTCCTTGTAATTACGAGATTGTGCCAGTTTCCATCATTACACGCAGCAGAACTTGTAACATCAACAATGGTGTTTAGTGCAGAAGCGTATGAAAATGAAAACACGTTTTGAGCGGTAGCATTTTTGACTTTGAAGGCCCAAGAACCTTGTGAGATATTACTAGCAACGAAATTGAGACTCATAATCGATGAGAAGTCGGCTTGAGTACCATTTGCCTTCCACCAACAAGATAATGACCAAGCACCGGTTCCAAGTTTCAAAGGGGTTGTTGATAATGTTACTGAGTCATTTGTTCCATCAAAAACAATACTCCCTCCATCTACGGAGCTAAATGTCGGTCCATTTACCAAAGTCCCATTTTGATTAAATCCGCCCAAATCTCTCCATGTTGTTCCTTGTCTCGGATATGAAGAAACATAACCCGCATCTAATAACATGGTCTGGTAGGGAATTTGGGTTGTCATTCTAATACTTGGATAATCAATATTAGCAACCATTATGCTTGATTGTTGTGAAGCCCAATCCAAAACGTTTGCGGCTGTCGAACCTGTCGAGCCCATACTCTGTAAAATACTAACTAAAGCCGAGTCGTTTGCAGCAGTTCTGATGCTCGGTCCATTTGCTGCTTTGTTTTGATATATTGTGTAACCACTTGCTGCTGGCACAATCCCATTCCAAAAACTTGTTGCTGAGGTTGGCCCGAAATCCCTACTTGTGTCAACTCCAATTGTAAATTGGCCTTTGTAGATACTCCCGTTGGTTGAAGTGCTTCCTGATTTGAATACATTTGGCATAACAATAAATAGTTAGGTTTTGAAATGATTATTATAATAATCCAAAATCTCATCATAATATCGACCCATCACCATGTCTCTAACTGTGGGTTCAATCATATTTGTTAAATCATCGAATTCTTCGGGACCGTCTATAAATTCACCAACATAATCTCTCGTTGTAGAAAAAATAACTCTTTCTATAAATTCATCAAAATTATTGAATGCTTTTGGATTTAACCATTTAAATGTAGAAGTAACATATTTTGGTAATTCATCAAAAATATTTCTTCTTACTCTCAAATTTTTGAGTTGTCTTTCTGTAATGATATATTTCATCAACAATAAATAGTCCGACCATTTATTCCTCTGAACAAGTTTGTTCATAGATGTCAATCAGATATTGACCAAATAAATCTCTACATAAGGTTCTAAGATAATCCATTATATAACTATAATAGTCCTCGTCCTCCAAAGCATCACCAAGAAATTCATCGAGACCATAATCAATAACCGCATCGGCATAGTCATAGGCATCACCGAAATCATCACAAAGGGTGGGGTAATTCATTTCTCCCAAACTTATATATTGTTTCAGAGTTTCTTCATTCGCTCTTCTTCTAATTGAGATTGGAACAAACGATTCTTTTAGAAAATTATATTGGGATTCTGTGATAACGTATTTCATCAACAATAAATAGTCTTACCCCTTTATCTGAGATGTGAAAATACTTTTCTAATTTTCTTGGGTAAAGAACTAAGCGTAATAACTTTAGCTTTGATTGTATCCAAACCTTTTCTGACTGCTTTTTGAGCTCTATGATGTCCATCAATAATTGTTATGAACTCACCATCATCATTCACGAAAATCAATATGGGGTATTTTAAGTCCGCCTTTTCAATTTTGGTAATCTCCTCATCATTACCATCCCAAGTCAAAAGATGAGGTTGTAATTGCTTTACAGATAGTTCCTGAACGGGGATGTCTTTTGTTGCATCCAACAAATTAATAAGAGTAATTTTATCACCCTCTTCATTCTGCCATGACGTGTCGTGAAGACCCTCAAGAAGAAAATTGTATTGGTTTTCAGAAATAATATATTTCATCAAAAATAAATATCACGACCCCATTATCTGAGATGGTCACCTGAAACCTAGCTGAAACTTGATATAAGCAACAAGTGGTTTTTCCAACATATGATAATAATTCCAATACTCTGCAACATCGTGGGTTTCGGGAAGAGTTTTGTCCAAAAACGAACGTATAGATTCTCTAACGGCATAACCAACTTTTTCACCACCATCGATTTGTTTTTTTGTATGATTCACCATCTCTTCAAGTTCCTCAGGGGAAACCCTTCTTCTCAAAAAAACAGAAAGTTGTGGTTCAGTTACAATATATTTCATCAACAATAAATAGTCCGACCCCACTCTCTGAGATGGTCCGTCATGAGAATGTGGTCATAATCTATTATCAAATTGATTCTTCAATTTTATTGGAAAAAATTCATCTAACCATCCGTTTTTCCAAGAATTAGCCCATGCTTGGTAATTCCCCCTTTTGAATTCGGAACGTGTCTTAAATTTTTTTGCAAAATCCTTTGTTTTTTCATATGTCCAAATTGTTCTATCAACATAATCCATATGAGAAGTTACATTGTCCAACCAACCATATTTTTGAGCTGCTTGATACGCATTATTGTCTTTGTTTTTGAAATCGATTCTTTTCTCGTACTTATCCGCAATTTTTTTCACCAACTCCTTTGTCCAAAAATTTCTACATTTTCCTAAACTACCTGTTGCATACTTGTTCAATATTTTCCATCCATCAATTTTATACTTTTCTACAGTGCAAGCTTCCATCTCTCTTGACTCTTCAGGTGATAAATTGCTTGCAATAATTTTATAGGTTGGTTCTTTTGAGGTTAAAATGGAGTGTAAGGCAACTGGTGAATTTCCAAATATGTGAGAATTATACCTTCTTTTTTCAACCACCGTTAATCCCACATAAACTGATTTATCAGGAAATTCAAAAGCGTATATAATTCTACCTCTATCGTCTTTAACCTTTACCAAAGGTTCGGTGACCTCGTCATACCAACCTTTATTTCTCGCAGCCCTGTATGAGTTTGGAAATCTTGCCCTAAAATCTACTTTGTTGTAAGATTTAGCAACATCAGCAATAACCATTTCCTTAGTATAATTTTCCCACTCAGCTTTTTTAGCCATTTCAGTAAGATGTTCTCTAATAATATTCCTGATAAGTTGTCTCATCTTTGATAAATATTAAACCCCCACCGATTGGTGAGGGTTCGAAATTACTTATTTCCCATGATAATCGGGGTCAATTCCGATTTTAATTTATTATAGTCTTCTTGTTGCATCATTCCCAAATCCAAAAGGTCTTTCGACTCTTTCAACTTAGCAATCGCCTCATTACGGTTCATGGGTCTTTTAAGATTTTCCAACTCGCCAATAAGGAATGCTTGTTCAAGGTTCAAGACAGTTGCAAAGGCCCTTTCTGTTCCTAAAATAATACGACTTCTTTTGATTTCCAATATTTTTATTTTTGTACCAACAATACCTGCGGAAGGTAACCACTGCATACCACCCATCACAGACAATCCTAAACGTCCAAGAACCATAGTTGAATAAGCTTCGGTTGTATGAACACTTCCTGACCCAATCCCTATATTTGTTTGAGCAACTCTATTTCCACCTACGGGTTTACCGAATTTCACTTCGTCTCCAACTCCGAGTACGGAACCATCCATAAGTTTAATGTATTTGAATTCATAGTTGTCTTTGAATTTTTTGTAATACTCACGGTCACTCAACTGACTAACAAAAAGTGTATCGTCAGAATTGTAGTTGTTCTGAGGAGTTTTACTTACTATATTTTTTTCGGGAGTGACGGATTGCGATTTTTTCGTCTTCGTTCCATTAGATGCCCAATATTCTGATGAACCATACTCGTCAGATTGTGCAAATAAAGTAGTTGATGAAATTAGGGCGATTGCGACCACAAGGATTCGTTTCATATAATTTATTTGTTTTAGACCACAAATATATGAAACATTTTATTTACAAAAAATTTTTTTTATGGTTGAAAATCGTCGTCTTTTTTGAAGTTTTGTATTCCTGATGTCAAGGAGGTAACAAAATCATCAAAGTTTTTCTGTGCACTATCTTTCAACAAAGGCCAAGCTTTATTTTGATATAAAGAATATCTTGGCTTGTCACCATAAGTTGGTCTATCGGTCAAAAGTCCCAAATCTAAAACAACCTGCATACCTCCCATAGCGGAGTTATCCCCCAATGTGGCACTTGAGTCATGATATAAATCAAACATATCAATTTTGAATTTATTATCTTTGACCTGTAGCTTTATTGTGTGTGTTATTCTACCATCCCAACCTCTCCCCCCAAAACCTTTGGGCGCAGACCAGGTGTGAGCACCCTTCAAAACTATCAGACCTTGTTGTTTATTCGATAATTGGATAACGGATGAAATATTTTTATAGGCTGTTGTAAGCCATTCCATAATCAAGTCAAACAGTTGGTCTTTCGACATATTCGGAACATCAACAACTTTAGAAAATGTTATTGGATTACCTCCGCTTTGTTCACTAATGACACGTTTAACTAATTTAATCAAATCTGACTCAGTCAATCTGATAATTTTACTCATATAAATCTATTTCACAATAAATATATCAAAAAAAAAAGACGACCCCTTCATCTGAGATGGTCCGTCATGAGGGGTCAAATATGAGGAGGTCCATAAATGAGGAAAGGACACGTCCGTCCGAAGGACGGTCGGGGACCGTCGGTCGAAAAAAACGGAGGAAAATCCACCGAAGGTGGTTCGGTTTGCGAATATCCCCCCAAAAGATGAAAAAAAGATATTTATATTATTATGAGGTCAACAATAAGAAGGATTCTAAGAGAAATGGCTTCCACAAATTTAAGAAAGGAACTTATATCAAGGGGTCCCAAGAAAGCTCAAGAATCGTTCGGAATGAGTTTAGAGGACTATGTGAACATAGTATATAATGGCAATATTATCGAATACGTTGCAAATAATATTCCCGAACTTACAGACCTAAGAAAACATAGCATCTACTCTTATGACTATAACGGAAGGGGTCCCTTACAGGGACTTGTATTCAGATATAGGGGAAAACATACTTACAGAAACGGAAATATTGTATTACCCTACGCATCCATACCCGAAAGCAAAATAACATATCTTATTGCATTAGAAAAATTACTAACACCAAAGATGCTTATAGAATTTATAAATGAATTTTATGACTTAGATGTAACAAGAATTGCCAAGATTCCATCAACGAATTTCGGAAGCTCCACGTAATTCTTTTTACAGAGCATCCAAATGTTTTACCTCAAGTCCCGTATGGTCTTCAAACCATTTTGCCATAACGGGTTTCCACAAATCACCAAACCGTTTTGTTAGCTCATGAGAAGTTTTTTCCCAAACAATTAAAGATTCTTTCTCATTTAAGATGTCCAAGTCTCTATCAGGTCCAACATAAACATATGCAACAAAATCGTTTATATAAAAATCACTATTACCCCACCTTTTAACCCAATTTTTATAATAATCATGGCTCATCCAACCATAATCAGGGTGGTAATTCTTCTCAAGATATTCATAAATAAAATTATGGATGCGCGACTCAGATATTAGATACCTCATTTTTAAAAATATTCTTTCAAAATATTATTTCTAAAATCAATAATTTGTTCCACCGTCTGACCAGAATTTGTTTCATACCAATCTTTCATGACATCCAACCAAAATTCACCGAACAAACCATTCAGATTATTTAAAACACCATCATCCATAACCATCAGGGTGTTTGGCGAAATGATATTTTCACCAAATCTATGGTGTTTAACACCCGTTTTATAAAAACCAAAGATGGGCTTATCATTTACCCCATAGACCCACAAAGGGTCAGAAACAACTCTGGGAACGTTCCAGCTGTCAGGGTAATAGTTACGATTCAAATAATCATATATAAAATCGTGAAGTCTTCTCTGAGATATGGAATATTTCATTTTTTACTAAAGACAATGTCTTTTACGTTATACCCAAATTTATTTTCAAACCACCTTTCAATATATTCAGCGGCCTCCCCCAAACTCTCAAAACCAAACATACCATAAAAAAGGGAAAGATAATCACTCTGAATCCATAACCTACCATCAAAATTATCATATTCCAACACAGGGTCACCTTCACCCCCTTTTTTATCAAAAAGTACATACACCCCGTTATCATAATGGTGCAACTTACCCAAAAAATTCTCCCTATACTCATCAATCTTACCCTCCGAAACAATATCCGGCTTATCATTTTCCATACTCCTCACCTCCAAAAAATGTTTTTCCAAAATCGG
>B570J29032_109959170_pt1 | contig 19314 bp, 16 predicted proteins | sample LakMenEpi16Nov12_FD_29032 | JGI IMG/M metagenome (IMG submission 29032) | reverse complement strand
ATCATCACCTCGAACCAGAAGGCTTTGAAGATTTCAGATACTGGGATACTACTTCGTGTGCTGCCGCTGAAATGGTGTATCGCTTAATTGTAGAATTAGAATTAACAAGTCATATTAGTAAAGATGTTGCCACTTGCCTATATACAGGCATCATGACGGATTCTGGATCATTCCGTTTCCCAAGTACAACGGCTAACGTTCATCGTATTATTGCTGATTTAATTGATGCAGGAGCTAATAATTCCCATATTCACGAGTTGATATATGATACCAATTCAGAGAATAGATTGAAATTCCTGGGTCGTGTGTTAGGTGAGAAAATGATTGTATTGCCATCGTTACACACAGCATACATGGCTATAGATCATGCATTGTTAGAAGAATATAACATAGTAACTGGGGATACAGAAGGCATCGTAAATTATGCATTGTCAATTCATGGTATTAAATTAGCAGCTTTGATAATTGATCGAGGGCCAATTTGTAAGCTATCTTTCCGTTCAAAAGGGGAGTTTCCTGCAAATGAAATTGCAAAGAAATATTTTTCAGGCGGCGGACATAGAAACGCAGCAGGAGGAATGTCGGCAGAGAGTTTAGAAAAAACAGTAAAGAAATTTTTGGATGTACTTCCAGAGTTTGAATATCTCCTTACGGAGTAATGTGTTAATATGCTGATATGCTAGTATGCTGATAAGCTAATAGAAAATAGAAAAATTATAAAAAAATAAAAATAAGATGACAAAAAGATTATTAATCGCAGCTGCAGTAGCAGTATCAATGTTTCAAGCATGTTCTGATGGATTCAAAACAAATGATGATGGCTTGCAATATCAAATTCATACAGATAATTCTGGAGATAGAATTAAAGAAGGTGATATCGTTACCTTACAAATGGTATATCGTTCAGATTCAGATTCTGTTTTATTCGATACTTACAAATCAGGACAAGCAATTAAATTAATGGTTGGTCCACAATCATTCAAAGGTGATTTAATGAGTGGTTTGAAAATGTTAACTGAAAAAGATTCAGCAACATTCTTAATTAACGCGGATTCATTATTTGAAAAAACATTTAATTTCCCACGCCCAGCATTTATTAGAGCTGGAAGCTATTTGTCATTTACTGTTAAAGTTGATAAAGTTCAAAGTAAAGATCAATTAGAATCAGAGATGAAAGCAGAAACAGAAAAGCAATCAGCTTTAGAATCTGTGAACATTGAAAAATATGTAACTGATAAAAAATTAAACCCTACTAAAACAGCTAGCGGTTTATTATACCAAGTAACTAAACAAGGTGGAGCAGAAAAAGCAGCAGTAGGAGATACAGTAGTTGTACATTATACTGGTACTTTCTTAGATGGTAACAAATTTGATTCTTCAAAAGATTCAGGTAAGCCATTAGAATTTCCAGTAGGAAAAAGTGTAGTTATTAAAGGTTGGGACGAAGCATTTATGACCATCACGAAAGGTACTAAAGCAATAATCATTTGCCCATCATCTTTAGGTTACGGTCCAAGTGCTAACGGGCCAATTCCAGCATTCTCTACGTTAGTATTTGATGTTGAATTAGTAAACATTAAGAAAGCTAAATAATGACTAAGAAAATCATAGGCCTATTTATGGCATTATGCATTTGTTCATTAACATTTGCAGAAACTGTTAAATATAAAAAATCTGATAAAGGTGTTCGTTACGCTATCGTAAAAGGTAACAAAGGCGAACGCATTAAAGCTGGGAACATCGTTATTGCTAACATTAAATATGCTACCGATAAAGATTCAGTTTTATTTGATAGTTGGAAAATGGGTGGTCCGTTAACATTGAAAATGGTTAACCCTACTTTTAAAGGTGATTTAATGGATGCCTTGATTTTATTAACAGAGAAAGACAGTGCTTCTTTTTTATTCAATGCAGATTCTATGTTCAAAAAAACATTTAATATGCCACAACCAGAATTTATTACACCTGGTTCGGATCTTAAATTTATAGTGAAGATAGAACGCGTAACTACTGAAGAAGTAATGAAAGCGGATGAAATTAAATTACAAAAAGATAAAAGCATGCAAGAAACAATAGCAATTGATAAATACATTGCAGAAAATAATTTAACAGTTCAAACTTCTTCAACAGGTTTGAAATATATTATTAATACTCCAGGTGATGGTGCGCAAGCAGAAGCAGGGAAAACGGTAAAAGTACATTACACTGGTCGTTTATTAGACGGGACTAAATTCGATTCTTCATTAGATCGTAATGATCCAATAGAATTTGTTTTAGGAAAAGGAATGGTTATACCAGGTTGGGATGAAGGCATTGCATTACTTAAAGTAGGGGGTAAAGCGTTATTAGTAATTCCATCTAACTTAGCATACGGTTCACGCGGCGCAGGAGGTGTTATCCCTCCATTTGCTCCACTAACTTTCGAAGTAGAGTTGGTTAGCGTTCAATAATGCTATTATCAGATACACACACACATCTATATATCCCCGAAATGCGCGAGCAAATCGGGGAATTGATGCATAGAGCTCAATCCAACAGAGTTCAAAAACTTTATCTCCCTAACATCGATTCCGAATCGGTTAAAGATGTTTTCTCTCTAACAGAATTATACCCTACACAATGCTTCCCAATGATGGGTTTGCACCCTTGTTCAGTAAAAGAAAATTTCCTCGAAGAATTGAAGTTCATTCAACAATACATCGACCATAAAAATGTTGTGGGTATTGGAGAAATTGGAATGGATTTGTACTGGGATAAAACCTTTATCGAAGAGCAAAAGTTAGCTTTTCGTACACAAATACAATGGGCGAAGGACCGTAAGATGCCTATCGTTATTCATTGTAGAGAAGCCTTTGATGAAATTTATGAGATACTGAAAGATGTAAATGATGATTTATTGCGTGGTATTTTTCATTGCTTTAGTGGTTCTGAAGAACAAGCAAATAAAATTATTGATTTAGGTTTTTACTTGGGGATTGGTGGAGTGCTTACTTATAAGAATTCAGGATTAGCAGAGGCTATTAAAAATATCGATTTAAAACACATTGTTTTAGAAACAGATTCTCCTTATTTATCTCCAGTGCCTCACCGTGGTAAACCAAACGAAAGTTCTTATTTGATGCACATTGCAGAGCGTCTATCTGAAGTTATGAATTGTAGTTTAGTTGAAGTAGCAAACATCACTTCAGAAAATGCAGTGAAGATATTTGGTGTTTAGTTTGCTGCGTAGTAGTTATTAAACATTACTCTTTTTACTTTACCATTAATATGTTTAATGTATGTCTCTTTTGCAGTAGCTAATGTTCTTTCTGCTTTATCTAAATTTACATACTGAGCAACTAAGCCTTGATCCTTATTTAATAAATTTACCTGTACATAACCATTGTGTGATCCAAATTTTGCATAGGCAGGAGATCCACAATTAATAATTAATGGAGTTCTTTTGTTCTCCGCTTTTGCATCCGACAAATACTTTTCGAAGTAATGAGTTGTACCTGATAATACTAAATCAGCTTTATTCATTAATACATTTTTCTGTGCTGCATTTAAATTATCAATCCAGAATCCAAATCTCGAATGAGCATTAACAATTACAATATCCTTTTTAGATTTAGTAATACTGTTTAGTTTACTTACCATGAATGCTTTTGAATCGGCACTGAAAGCACTATCGTTAGCCGGTTGATCTGGGAAATGTAATGTGATAATATGTATTCTGTAACCATTCACTTCTTTTAAAGCATAATATTCAGAATTGTTTTTTCTTAACTCAACACCTGCTCTGTTTTTAAAGTTCATTAAGTTTAATAGTTTACCTCCAGAATTTAAATCTGCTTGTGATTTTCCGAAATATGCATTCTCAGCATCAGCAATGGTAGGATAGAAGTTATTATACCACCAAGCATCTCTCATTAAGAACTGCAAGAAATTACGTCCGTTTTGTTGCATTAAATGATCACCCACACCCACTACAAAGGATACCTTAGCTTCACTCATCCATTTGTTCATCTTAGCCATGTGGATATCATCGTATGGAGAACTGCCTTGATTATCGCTAAACAAAGCAAAGCTTAATTTAGATGAATCATCTAATTGCTCCGGGCTATTATAGTTTAATAACTCTATATCTGTAGATGGCTTTTCTGTAGTAAATGCACCTAAAATAATAATAGACATTAATAACAGGACGATTAAAATTATTGAGTATCTCATTTCGATTTTTGTATACCCAAAGGTCCTTTTAATACAAGGTCAGGGTGCTACTCACTACAGTAGACTTATCAAAATGACTGCTTGAAGTATCTAAAAATCGACTTAGTACTTTTAGTAGTATTAGATAATACTAGTATTTCGATTTTTCTGTCTTTTTAGTACTTACTTGAATATCCCTATTGTAGTAATGTTTATTTTTGTGTTGTCATTCCGTCCCCGGATTTAATAGCTTTTATTATTACAAGTAGTAATAAGCTCAATCTTTTACACATTTATTTTAAAAAATACTATATCGAGTAGCACGCTGCACTATCTTATTGAACACCTTTGTAGCGTAGCATTTGATAAAAAGTAAAGGCTATAATTTAATTCTCACTTTCAACAATAAAATAGATACATGATTAAGCTTGCATTAATAGAAGACAATAAAGCACTGCGTGATAATTACGTAGATTATTTAACCATGACTGGTAGTTTTGAGGTTCTATGGACTTATGATAGCATTGAAGAGGTTGTAAAGACATCTTTAGTAGAACCTAGAGTTATTTTGTTAGATGTAAACCTTGTTGGAATGTCGGCTGTAGAAGGATTTCATTTAATAAAAGAGAAATTCCCAAAATCGATTATCATCATCTTAACTGCATATGATACTAATGATTATGTGAAAGATTTATTGAAGAAGGGTGCACATGGTTACTTACTAAAGTCAGTAAGTATGTCAGAAATTCACCGAGGAATTGAATCTGTACTAGATGGTGGATTTTCAATATCTCCACATGCTGCTAAACATTTAATTGCGGAATACCGCCACGATCCTATTGAAGAGATGAAAGAGAAGCTTACTAAACGCGAGTTTGAGTTAGTTAAACTTTTATCAGAAGGATTAACTTACAATGAAGCAGCTGATCGCTTATTTGTAACCAGCTTCACTATTAACCAACATTTAAAACATATATATCTGAAATTAGGCGTAAAGTCTAAAGCAGAGTTAATGTCTAAAATGATTAAATAAGTAATTAAATGCTAACGATTCCAAAAGTAGAACTAACACGGTTGCAATCTGCACTTAGCAGTTTGGAGTCTTCTATATTAATAGAGGATGAGAATCGTATTGTTCAATTTGCGAATCAAGCATTTTGTGATTTGTTTCAAATGCCTTTAAAAGCAGAGCAATTAATTGGTTTCGACTGTGTAGCGGCAACTACTATAAATAAATATTTGTTTATAGATGAAGAAGAGTTTTCTAACGGATTAACGAGCGCAATCAATGGAGCTCACATCATTCGAAATGAAAAATTGTTGATGAAAGACGGTACTATCTTGTTGAGAGATTATGTGCCTGTTTTTGATGAACAAAAAAACTTCATTGGAAATATATGGAATTTCAAAAACGTTACCATTGATTTTGACAGAGATGCTGAGTTGCGTAAACAAAAAAGATTTTATGTCAATATATTAAATGCAATACCAGTAGATGTAGCTGTATTTAATGATAATTATCAATACATCTTCTTAAATAAACCAGCTGTAAAAAATGATGAGTTAAGAGAATGGTTAATTGGGAAAGATGATTTTGATTATGCTGAGTTAAAAGGATTGACTAAAGAATTTGCTGAACAACGCCAATCGGGTTACCGTAGAGCAGAAGATGATTTAGAGAGTTTTGATTTTGAAGAAGTGACCAAAAACGCTGAAGGCGAACAAGTAATTATTCTTCGAAGAGTTAAACCCATTCTTGTAGAAGAAACAGGTAAGAAAATTGTAGTGGGTTGCGGATTTGATATTACCAAACAAATTGAAAGTGAACGTAAACTCCAGAAAATAGATAATCAATATGAGTATTTAGTAAATCGATTAAACGAAGTACTTTTTGCTACTGACATCAATGGTAAAATTGATTTTATAAATCCAGCATGGACCAGGTTAACTGGTTTTGAAGTGAAGGATACAGTTGGAAAAAAAATCCAAGAGTTTTTCTCTAACGATGATGCCATGCAAAAAGCTTTTTTTGCAAAATTAATTTCCATAGAACATACCATAGGTACTAAAGAATATCAATTGTTTACAAACGATAGTTTGTTATGGGTTTCCATTGATATCGAACAACATTTTATAGAAGAACGCTTAGTTGGTTATAACGGTACAATTACAGACATCTCACATCAGAAATTAGCAGAAGATCATTTAATGATGAACCTTCAGCGTGAGAAAGATTTAAATGACCTTAAATCTAAATTTGTGGCCATGGTGTCTCACGAATTCAGAACACCTTTAGCTGCAATCTCTTCTTCCGTTGAAATCATGGAAATGCTAGAGAATAGTGAAGTCAAGAATTCTAAGGATAAAGTAAAAGAACACCTTTCAAAAATTGGGATGCAAATTTCCAGAATGACGGAGTTGATGAACGAAGTATTGTTGATTAGTAAAATTGAATCAGGTTCATTAACACCCCAAATTGAACAGTTCGATTTAATAGAACTCATTGAAGATGTTAAGAACGAATTTATTTATACTGATTTCGAATTTAATGTAAGTTCTAATGTAGAGCATTTCCCAATAAAAGCAGATCGCTCTATGATGATGCATATTTTGTCGAATTTAACATCTAACGCAATTAAATATTCTCCTGAGAAACGAGTGATAGATTTTAATTTATATCAAAACTGTAATCACGCAGAAATTAGTGTAAGAGATTATGGGATTGGTATTCCAGATACTGATAAACAAAAGATGTTCACTTCTTTTTTTAGAGCATCTAACATTAGAAATATCCCTGGCACAGGTTTAGGCCTAATCATTGTAAAGCATTTTCTCGATATGTTAAATGCATCAATTACCTTTCAGTCTATTGAGAACAAGGGCACTACCTTTAAAATAGACATTCCCAATGTTATTGCTAAGTAATTAGTTATTAATACTTTATAGTATTTTTATAATCATTCTTTATTAAAATACTACTACTATTAGTAATAGGTACTATTAATAGTATTACTATTTTTGAAAGCTACCTAAAAAGGTGATTCTAATGAATTTATGAAACGATTTGCCAAAGAATATAATGTAAGTGATTATTTTAAAACCAGTATTTCATACAGTTGGCAATGTAACCTCGCAACTTTCAAATTACTACAAATTGATCCTAATTGTTTTGATGTATTAGGATATACTGATCAAGATTTTTTAACAGATTCAACTGATTGGTTTAGTGTTATACATCCTGACGATCTGCCTAAATTTATTGAGAATAGGGAAATTCTAAAGGAAGTAAATTCAGTTAATATTGACTATAGAGCTAAACATAAAGATGGAGATTATGTTTGGTTGAATAATAAATATGTTGTTGTTCACATGTCCAACCCCAATGATTCCATCATTGTAGGTATTACCACAGACATTACCGAGAAAAAAAATGCAGAAATATTTTTTGAACACCGCATAAAGTTAGAAGCAATACTTTCTTCAACATCGGCAAGTTTCGTTAAACTAGATTATCAGAATTTTGATGCACATATCGATTTAGTTCTTGAAGAAATAGGACTATTTGCAAAAACAGACCGAGCTTATATTTTCCTTTACCATGATGGTTTAATGTCGAATACCCACGAGTGGGTAGCCGATGGTGTATCTAAAGAGATTGATAATCTTAAAGATATACCAGTTGATTTTTTGCCTTGGTGGAATCAAAAAATGCAAGAAGATCAAATTATCTATTTGAATTCCTTAGATGAATTACCTCCGGAAGCTTCAAATGAGAAAGAAATTCTAGCTTCTCAAAACATAAAATCATTATTAGTAGTCCCATTGTCATATGAAGATGAAATTATTGGATTCATGGGGTTTGATGCAGTACAGGAATCAATACATTGGTCACGACATGACTTGATTTTACTTCGTACAATTGCTGAAATTACAGCAACAACACTTAAACGCAGAGAGTATGCCGCTAAGTTAAGCGAATCTGAATTGCGTTTTAGACAAATGGCCGAAAGTATTTCTGAGGTATTCTACCTTTCTGATCCTAACACAGATTCAATTTTATATATCAGTCCAGCATTCGAAGAAGTTTGGGGTATTTCAGCTCAATTATTATACGATCGTATGCCAGCATTTGTTGAAAGTATTGTGCCAGAACATAGGGATGGAGTAATACAAATGCTAGAGCAACAAAAATTAGGTGTACATACTGATGTTGAATATAAAATTTTACGACCAGATGGTACTCATCGCTGGATAAGAGATCGATCGTTCCCAATTTATGATGAAACTAATTCTGTGATTAGAACATCAGGCATTGCGGAAGATGTTACTAGATATAAAATAAAAGAGGAAGAGCTGAGGAGTAGTGAAGAGCATTATCGCTCACTAATTGAAAGCTCCGATGCAATCATCTTTATGTTTGATCGTGATTTACGAATAACTTTTGTGAATCAAGTAACATTGGCTCGTTTTAAGGTTTCTAATGAGGAGATGATGGGCAAGAAGATTAATGATTTTATTGCTCCTGAAGATGTCGAAAAATATTTTGGTACAATCGAGCGTGTTTTCCAAACGAATACACCTATAATACTTGAAACCGATTTAACTATAAACGGCGAAAAAATACATACAAGAAATAGTATTGTTCCCATTCGTGATAATAATGGGGATGCGACTCATTTATTATTGAATTCATTAGACATAACAGAACTATTCGATGCACATCGATTAATTAATAGATCGAATGATCGATTGAAGGGCTTGCAACTAGTAGATAGAGCAATTATTCAGGGTGGATTTAATGAAGACCCTGCAGAACTTGCAGCAATTCGTTTCCTGAATCAAATGGTGCCATGTGAAGAAGTTAATGTATTGGTATTCGATGAAGCAAAAGATGTAGCAAATGTTATTGCTAGAATTATTGAGGGTAGAGAGTATAGTGATGATAACTTTACTATACCACTCGATTATTTTGAGGATGAACATTTGATTTTAGATAAAACGTATGAGTTGGATATACGTTTACTTGAGGAATCGGAATTAGTAACTCGAATTCGAAATTGTGGATATATAAAAGTACTTATTGTACCCATGATTGTACATGGAATTAATAGCGGGATATTAGTTTTATTCTCACGTTCAGAAATATTTTTCAATTCAGAATATATCGATATTGCAGAGGAAGTAGCGACTCAAATTGCACTTAGTATTTACAATAAAAATTTATACCAACAAATTCAGAAATACTCCGAAGAGCTAGAGATTAATGTAGCTCAACGTACAAAGGATATTGTATTATTATCGAGTACTTATAAAGGTATTATGAGTAATACCGACATCTCTATTATTATAGTTGATGATGATGGTTGTTTAGTAGAATGTAATCCGATTACCTATATAAAATATGGTTTTGATGATATCACATTCCCAGTAGGGTCAGACACGGAGTTTATCCATAACCCTGAAGCAAAAATTACAATGTGTAATGAGTTGTTAGTTGATGATGGTATTCAGTTTAAATCATCTTTAGAAGTTTTTAAATATAAAATACAAAGTGGTTTTACTAATACATTCGAATGGACTTATCGTTCGCTTCAAGGGCAGTTGATACCCGTATTATTAACCGTAAATCAATTAAAGACCGAAAATTATACGAAGAAAAGATACGTGTTAATAGCAAGTGATATAACTGAACAGAAGAAAGCAGAGAACAGGTTAAAAGAAACATTAAATAGAGAGATTGAATTGGGTAAATTTAAATCTTCATTTGTTACTACGGCCTCGCATCAATTTAGAACTCCACTAACTTCCATTCAATCAAGCATCGAATTAATTAATTTCTATTTGAAGGATATTGATTTCGATAAAAAAGATAAGACTACTCACCATATTGAATTAATAAATTCCGAAATCAAAAAATTTAGTGATCTAATGTCTGATATCTTAACTATCGGCAAAATTGAAGAAGGTAAAATTCCTTCGGTATTTGAGATGGTAGACCTTAGAGAAATTATTGATGATATTATTGAAACCTATTATAAAGTTAGGCCAGACGGAAGAACGGTTAATGTAGAATGCAAAAAATGCGAAGATGAGAAATCTTGTTACGTGATTAATGTAGATAAACGATTAATTTCACATGCTATATTAAACCTGCTTTCTAATGCATTTAAATATTCGGAAGGTAATCCAACTATTATTATTTCAAAAGATAAAGATACACTCAATGTAGAAGTTAAAGATAATGGTATTGGTATCCCACCATCTGAAATCAATAATTTATTTCAATCTTTTTACCGTGCCTCGAACTCTACTAATTTTGAAGGTACAGGATTGGGACTGGCCATTGTAAAAGAATTTGTAAACATTAACAATGGTACAATAAGTGTAAAGAGTAAATTAAATGAAGGAACTTCATTTACAATTCATCTAAAATGAAAATACTAGTTATAGAAGACGAGAAGAATATTAGAGAAAATATTCTTGAAATTTTGGAGATTAAAGGTCACGAAATCCAAGTAGCCTGCGATGGAAGAGAAGGTTTAGTAGCTTACGAGACATTTAAGCCAGAATTTATATTATGCGACATTATGATGCCACATATGGATGGTTATGCCTTTGTAAAGACCATAAGATCTGCTCCCATATTCTCTCAAGTGCCTGTAGTATTCATTTCTGCTAAAGCAGAAAGAGAAGAATATGAGAAAGCTATTGCCATAGGGGCATCAGATTTCTTGACTAAACCTTTTTCGTTCGATGAATTGTTTGAAGTGATAAATAAATTTAATAAATAGAATACTTTATATTCCTAATACAAGGAATAAATTAGTATGTTTGAATGTTGAGTTCTGTAAATAACTGTTAATTAAACGCTTGTCGATTTTGCAAAAATGTATTTTATTTTAAAAAATACTATTTTAAGTAATTGACAGGAATAATAAATACCTCATATTTGTAATGAGAGCGTAAGTAAATTTAATTAGCAGCTAACACCATCCCAAATGTGCTTAGCTGCTTTTTTTTTATAAAAAAACCAATATGATAAAAGTTGGAATTGTAGAAGATAATATAGATCTACGTGCAAATTACTCTGAGTTCTTGGACATGTCAGGACAGTATTCTGTTATCTGGATGTTCGATGGTGTTGAAGACTTCTTGTCGGCCGACCCTGAAACCCCCAATGTAATTTTATTAGACATTAACCTCACTGGTATGAGTGGTGTAGAAGGTTTCCCTTTAATTAAGGCGAAATTTCCTTTAGCACATATCATTATTTTATCAGCATATGATAATGAGGAATACGTTAAAGATCTTTTGAAGAAAGGTGCAAGCGGCTATGTTTTAAAAACGGCTAGTATGTCTGAAATTCAAAAATATATTGAAGCCGTGCTCGAAGGTGGTTTTTCTATTTCACCAAACGCAGCTCGTCACCTCGTAGCTGAATATAGACACGATCCAATTGCAGAATTACAAGATAAACTTACAAAACGTGAGTATGAACTTGTGAAGTTACTTGCAGAGGGTTTAAGCTACAAAGAAGCTGCTGAACGATTATTCGTTACAACGTTTACAATTAATCAACATTTAAAACATATATACAATAAACTAAGTATTAATTCGAAAGCAGAATTAATGGCTAAAATGATTAAGTAATGACTATAGAGGAGGTGGATCTACGTATTTTCGAATTGAATAAACAACAAAAGAAAAAAATTCTTGTTGTAGAGGATAATATGATTAATTCAATTGTATTAAAGAAAATATTAGAAAGTAATCATTTTGAAGTAAGTGTAGCAGAAGATGGTAAATTAGGTGTAGAGGCTACGTTAACCTTTCACCCGGATTTAATATTAATGGATATTAATATGCCAGTTATGAATGGCTATGAATCTACTATTGCTATTCGTAATTTAGAAGCGCCTTTTAATGCTATTCCAATTTTTGCTGTTACTGCTGAATTATCACCAGAAACAATCGTAAAAGTGAAAGAAGCTGGCATGAATGAATATTTACCGAAACCAGTAGATGTGAATGAATTGATGACTACTATATTGAAATACATAAAATAAATCGATAGTGGAGAATACACGATTACAATATTATCGAATGAATGTAGTATTGAATTCATCCAGTACTGCTATGTTACTCGAAAATGAAAATCGCCAGATTGAATTTGTCAATCAGGCTTTTTGTGATTTATTCAATATCCCAGCCAAACCTGAAGAAATGCTTGGAGCCGATTGCTCACAAGCCGCTGAATACAATAAAGTACTATTTATTGATGAGCAATCATTTGTTGACAACATCAATTCAATTTTACTTAATAAAGAAAAAGTAGAAAACGAACTACTTTTTATGAAGAATTTCAAAGTTCTTCAACGCGATTACATCCCTATTTACAAAAAAGATATTTACGTAGGGCACATGTGGTCTTATAAGGACATAACCGAAACCTTTTCGTTAAACAAAAAAATAGAACAACAAAAGCAGTTTTATGAAGATATCTTAAATTCATTACCTGTAGATGTTGCAGTGTTTAATGAAAAGCATCAATATTTATTTGTAAATGAAGTGGCCATTGCTGATAAAAATGTGAGAGATTGGTTAGTAGGTAAAGATGATTATGATTATGTAAATAATCGTAATAAACCATTAGCGTCGGCACATTTCAGAAGAGATTTATTTCAGAAAACGATAGCTGCTGAAAACCCAGAGGATTTCGATTATGAGGAAGCTCATGATCGAAAAGACGGTACCAAGCAATATATTTTGAGAAAAATGAAACCCGTTTTTAATCCAGACGGTAGCATTAAAATTGTTGTGGGTTGTGGGGTAGACATTACAAATCGTGTTCACTCAGAAGAGAAACTGCAGCTTAGTGAGGCTAAATACAAAGACCTTGTTAATAATTTACAAGACATTATTTTTAACGTGGATCTTGATGGATACTTCACTTATTTAAATCCAGCTTGGGAAACCATTACAGGCTTAGACTCTGTAGGATTTATTGGAAAGAACTACTCGCAATATTTTGTAAATACTACTATTGATAAAACAATAGCATTTAATGATTTAATCAATAATAATAATTCCATTCGTGATCAAGAATATTCGATTAAAACCATTTATGGTTTAAAGAATGTAAGTGTATATGCTGAAGCGATTATCGTTAATCAAAAAATCATGGGATATCGAGGTACAGTTACCGATATCACGGAGCGTAAGAAAGCAGAACATCAATTAGTTCTTGCGATGCAACGCGAACGAGAATTAAATGATTTGAAATCGAAGTTTGTTGGAATGGTATCACATGAGTTTAGAACACCATTGGCCACCATATCTTCAAGTGTTGAATTAATTAAATTGATTTCGGAAAATACAGAATTAGAATTATCCTCAAAAATTCAAAAGCATACGAGTAAAGTTAATGAGCAAATAAAGCGCATGACGGAGTTGATGAATGAAGTATTATTGATTAGCAAAATTGAATCGGGTGGAATCACTGCTAATTTCGAATTATATGATTTATTATTAATCCTAAACGAAGTTAAAGCTGAGCATTCATATTCTAATTTTAAAATAAATATCAAATCGAATCAAAAAAATATTATGATGCGATTTGATCGAAATATGATTCATCACGTACTAAGTAATTTATTTTCAAATGCAATAAAATATTCCTTAACGATTAAAACGATTGATATCAATATCGAACTTAACGATACTCATGTAAGAATTGAAGTAAAAGATTATGGTATTGGTATTCCAGATGAAGATTTAGAGAAATTATTTACTTCATTCTTCCGAGCATCAAATATTCGTAATTTACCGGGTACAGGTTTAGGACTTGTAGTAGTGAAATATTTCTTAGATTTACACAAAGGATATATTGATGTGGCATCTAAATTAAATGAAGGTAGTTCGTTCATAATATCCATTCCAACTACATTATAAACATGAAAAAGAATTCGATACTCATTGTGGAAGATGATGAACTCATCAGGGGGAATATAGTGGAGTATTTCGAATACAATGGCTTTGATGTTTTTGAATCAGAAAACGGAAAATTAGGTCTTGATGCAGCAAAGAAAAATATTCCCGATGTAATTATTACAGATATTATGATGCCAGAAATGACTGGCTTGGAAATGATGAAGGAGCTAAAAATCGATAGTTCAACAAATTTAATTCCAGTAATATTAATTACTGCTAAAGTAGAATCGAAAGATATTAGAGAGGGGATGTCGATTGGTGCTGAAGATTATATTACGAAACCTTTTGATCTTCAAGATTTATTAGCTGCTGTAAATACTCAGATTGGCAAAAAGAAAAAGATAAATGATCATATTCATTTAGAGTATACAAAATCTTTTGAACATTGGAAAAATATTGCCAACCACGAATTGTTTACTCCAATAAACGTTATTCAAAATGTCTATCATTTAATAAGTAAAAACTCAAATGTAGATGACGAATTAGATTCGATTTTTAGATTATCTGTATCTCGTTTAAAACGTACTATTTCAAATCTATTATTGCTTTCAGGAGTATATCAATTAGAAACAAATTTCAAATACATAAGTGTAGATACTTTTAAATCTCAGATCGATCAAATAATTACGGAGGTTTTAGAGAATGAAAAAAAATTAGTTAAAAGCAAATTCGATATTCAATTTAAATTACCCGAAAATTTCTTTATCAAAGAATACTTCTACCTTATCATTCGTGAAGTATTAGATAATGCATATAAATTTAGTCCAGCAGAAACCAAAGCACAAGTAGTTTTTGAAATCATTGACGATTCATTTGTGTTAACGACGAATAATAAAAACAAAATAAATAATACTATTCCGATTAACTCTGCTAGAGCATTTACCCAAGTAGAACGTAATAGTTATGAGCAACAAGGATTAGGCTTAGGCTTATACATTGTAAATCGAATTTCCAATATGTTCAAAGATCAGTTTGATATTTCACAAGCTGCTGAAAATGTTGAGTGTATTTGGAAAAGTAAAATCAAATTTTTATAAAAGATAATGAATCGTATACTAATAATATATACAGGTGGAACTATTGGAATGGTTCAAGATCAAGACGGACAGTTAGTGCCTTTTGATTTTGATAACATCAAAAAAAATGTTCCTGAACTAAACAGATTAGATTATCATTTAGAAGTAATTTCTTTTAAACCTTTAATCGACTCTTCGAATATGAGTCCGAAGGATTGGAAGAAAATAGCAGTATTAATTGCAGCTTCTTATACAAAATTTGATGGCTTTGTAATTTTACATGGATCAGATACTATGGCGTATACTGCATCAGCATTAGCCTATATGTTTGAGAATTTGGCAAAACCAGTAGTGCTTACAGGTTCTCAATTACCTATCGGCGAAATACGTACAGACGCTAAAGAAAATTTAATTACAGCATTAGAAATTGCAGCATCGAAAAATGAAGATGGTACTGCAACAGTACCAGAGGTATGTATTTACTTCGATTATCATTTGTTTAGAGGTTGTCGTGCTACCAAAGTACATGCAGATAAATTTGATGCATTTAAATCACCAAACTATCCAATCTTAGCGGAAGCAGGAGTAGACATTAAATATAACAAAGACGTAATATTAAGTACACCTACAGAGCCGTTAATTGTACATACTGAATTTTCGGGAGCTTGCGCAAGTTTGAAGCTCTTCCCTGGAATCTCAGAACAATTTGTACAAGCGGTGTTAAATACTCCAAATATTGATGCAGTATTACTAGAAGGTTTTGGTGTTGGAAATACGAGTACGGAACCATGGTTTATCCAGGCTTTAGAAGAAGCAAGTAAAAGAGGAATCATTTTCTTAGACATTACTCAATGTGGTGGAGGAACTGTACAGCTAGGTCGTTATGAAACTAGTAAACATTTATCTGAAATTGGAGTTATTTCAGGACACGATATTACTTTTGAAGCTGCAATTAGTAAAATGATGTATTTGTTGGGAAATATATCTGATAAGAATGAAATCATTAATCTGCTCTCTAAAAATTTAAGAGGAGAATTAAGCTAGCACATTTATTACCTAACTAATAAAATGAAAGTATTAATCATTGAAGACGAATCCTCGATTCGCGACAATATTGTTGAAATGTTCGAACTGAAAGGTATCGATGTTGGCGCTGCCCAAAATGGGGAAGATGCTTTAGAGGTTATCAAATCATTTACGCCTAATATTGTTTTATGCGACTTAATGATGCCAGTGATGAATGGTTTTGAATTCATAGAACAGTTCAAATCAAATCCAGCATTTGCCCATGTCCCTGTAATTTTTGTTTCAGCGCGTGCTGAAGTTTCTGAGCGTGAAAAAGCTATGGATGCAGGAGCAAGCGACTTTATTACTAAACCATTTACTTTTCAAGAAATTTTCGAAAAACTAGCGAAGCATTACCAAGCAGAATAGTGCTTTTCTCAGTTTGCGAGTCTATTTTTTTATCAGTCGTATTATATGTACTTGATTATCAGAACGATGATTTATAAAAAAATAAGAATATCCCATCTATTTTTACCATTTTTGTAGCACAAATACTTACAAAAACACATGGCAAAGTTAGAGGATATTACTGTGCTTAAATCAACCTCTACACGTTTAAGCAAAGAATTAGTAGAACAAAATGAATTTGGCGCTGTGATATCTGATCACATGTTTATAGCCGATTATCACAATCAAGATTGGCATGATGCCAAAGTAATCCCTTACAGTGATCTTTCTTTAAATCCGGCTACATTAGCGCTTCATTATGGGCAAAGTGTATTCGAAGGAATGAAAGCATTCCGTATGAAAGATGGCAAAATCTCGATATACCGTATACATAAGCATCTACAACGCTTTAATCGTTCGTTAGAAAGAATGTGTATGCCTACAGTTCCTGAATATTTATTTACAGAAGCTTTGAAAAAAGTTGTTGATGTAGATCGCAATTGGGTTCCAGAAGGCGAAGGGCATTCGTTATATATTCGTCCATTCGTTTTTGCTTCGGAAGCTCGTTTCGGAGTGAAGATTGCAGAAGAGTATAAGTTTATTATTTTCAGTGGTCCAGTTGGTCCTTACTACGGAACTCCTTTAAAACTTAAAGTAGAAACTCATTATTCTCGAGCTATTAAAGGTGGAACTGGTTATGCAAAATGTGCAGGTAACTACGGTGCATCATTCTATCCAACACAATTAGCAAAATCAGAAGGATATGATCAAGTGCTTTGGACAGACGGTAAAGAACATAAATACATTGAAGAATCGGGAACGATGAATGTGATGTTTGTTGTTGATGGACTATTAATTACTCCAGCAACTTCAGATTCTATTTTAGATGGAGTAACTCGTGATTCAATACTACAGTTAACGGAGATTTTAGGGATGAAACATGAAGAACGCAAAATCAGTGTTGAAGAATTAGAGTCATGGTTGAACTCAGGTAAACTTCAAGAAGCATTTGGAGCAGGTACAGCAGCAGTTGTAGCACCAATAGATCGTATTAACATAGAAGGTATAGATTATACATTACCAGTAGCTACACCAGAAACATTTATGATGAGAGTAAAACATAAGCTTATGGATATTCGAACCGGTGCATCCGAGGATATATTCGAATGGAATACCATCGTATAAATTATATAAGAAATACCATTTAAAATCCCGCCATTGCGGGATTTTCTTTTTATTTTGCAGTTTAATTTGCCAGAATGCTCGATTTAAATATAATACGTAAACCAATAGAGAAAGAACTGAATGACTTTGAAGACAAATTTAAGTCTTCGATGAAAAGCAGTGTGCCTCTATTAGATCGTATCACACATTACATCTACAAAAGCAAAGGCAAGCAAATGCGCCCGATGTTTGTTTTCTTTTCTGCAAAGCTTTGTGGAGGAATTTCAGAATCTACACATCGTGCGGCAGCCTTAGTAGAATTACTTCATACTGCTTCTTTAGTACACGACGATGTGGTTGATGATGCATACGAGCGTCGTGGTTTTTTATCCATTAATGCAGTTTGGAAAAATAAGATAGCAGTGCTAGTTGGTGATTTCCTTTTAGCGAAGGGCCTATTATTATCTGTCGAAAATAACGAGCACCGAGTACTCAAAATAGTTTCTGATGCCGTTCAGCACATGAGCGAAGGGGAACTTCTTCAAATAGAAAAAGTTCGAAGACTAGATATTGTGGAGTCTGTATATTATGATATTATTCGTCAGAAAACAGCATCTCTTATTGCTTCGTGTTGTGCTAGTGGTGCAGCTTCTGCCAATGCTACCGATGAAGTCGTTGAAAAGATGAGACTCTTCGGAGAATATATTGGAATGGCTTTTCAAATCAAAGACGATTTATTAGATTTTGCATTAGACGACATTGGCAAACCTAAAGGAATTGATATTAAAGAAAAGAAAATCACTTTACCATTAATCTATGCATTAAACAATGCAGATAAAGCACAAAAGAGAACAATCATCAACTTAGTAAAAAATCACAACGAAGAACCTGAAGCTGTTCAGCAAATTATAGAGTTCGTTCGTAACATGAAAGGACTTGAATATGCAGAATCAAAAATGTTTGAGTTCCAGAAAAAAGCATTCGACTTAATTAGTGAGTTCCCTTCAACAGAGTCGCGCGAATCACTAGAACAATTAGTACGTTTTACCACCGAAAGAAAAAAATAATCAATGAGTAACGAATTACTATTTATCTCCAGTTTTGCCATATTTATTGTATTGATGTTGGCCTTTGATTTAGGAGTGTTCAATAAAAAGGACCATGTGATTAAATATCGCGAAGCGGTGATCATGAGCTTAATTTGGGTATGTTTTGCCTTAGCATTTTATGTACTCTTAACTTTAAAAGGTGAGTGGATACATGGAATAAATTCTATGGATAGCTTACGTGAGGCCGTGATGCTTCATAAGCATAATATAAACATCATACCAACCGACTACTTGGCAAGTCTAGAGCTTTATAGAAGCAATTTAGCACTCGAGTTTATTACAGGTTACTTAATAGAATATGCATTATCTGTCGACAATATTTTTGTAATCGTTTTAGTTTTTACAGCATTTAGTGTTCGTGAAAAATATTACCATAGAGTTTTGTTCTGGGG
>B570J29032_109959172_pt1 | contig 19319 bp, 10 predicted proteins | sample LakMenEpi16Nov12_FD_29032 | JGI IMG/M metagenome (IMG submission 29032) | reverse complement strand
CGGCTGCCACACGCGAACGAGCGCGATCTAGGTCGCTGTGATAGCTTTCGATTTGCATGATCGTGTCGAAGTCACCCGTCGATACAGCTCGCAAGCCCAGGCTGTCCAACTGCGATTTACATTCGTCGATCCGTTGGACGACCCACTGTCGAGTCAATCGGTCGTCGTTGCGTCTGGATTCAATCGCCTGATAGGAACTGTAGCCTGACAAGAACGATTTTAAGCCGGTCGTATTTCGCGCATTCACAGTGGGAATTCCAGTCAAAAAGCACTCAATGACACCAGGCTGCTGAGAAACGCTCGTCCTTCATCTTGCTAGCGACAGTGTCTGCTCAATCACGCAATCTTACCAAAACAGGGGGGGATTGGCAGGCGTCCAGCGATATTGTGGTTCGACCATTTCATCAAAGTCGGGATTTAAACAGGCAAAGAGGGTGTCAATGTTTGTCCAACTCTCATAAATCGAAACTTTGAGGCTATCGGTTGGTATTTCTGTCCGAGAAAGAGATTCTCGTTGATAGTTTTGCACTATCCATAGCCTAAAAATTTCGGCGGATGATCGATCAAAAGGCTTTACTATACCTGCGACCCGGTTAGCATAGTGGGGATCATTACCCCGCTTGGGCTGTTTCTGCGTTGGCTTTGCGTTGATTGCAATTTTGGCCTGCGGTCCCACCTTCCCTAACTCGCCCTGCTTACGCGCCGTGTTTGGCGCGGGTACCCGTACGTTCTTTAGGAATAAACCATGAGTAAAAATTCGCGTCGACAGTTCATCCAATCCAGCTCGGCAGTTATCGGTGCTGGTTACTTTGCCACAGCTGGCTCCCGAGTCGCGCTGAGTAATTCAGCCAACGAGAAGCTAAATGTTGCTAGTATCGGTGTGGGTGGAAAAGGTGGCAGCGATTCAAGCAATGCCGCTCAATTTGGAAACGTGATCGCTATCTGTGATGTCGATCGCAAGACGCTAGAGAGCAAGGGGCAATCGGAAGGTTTTACTGGTGCTGAGCGATACACGGATTACCGTGAGTTGTTTGCCAAGCACGGAAAGAACATCGACATTGTTACTGTCAGTACTCCCGACCACATGCATGCCCCTATTACGTTGGAGGCCATGCGTCTGGGCATCAGTTGTTACACTCAAAAGCCGCTGACGCGAACCATTTATGAAGCTCGCCTGCTGGCTCAAGTTGCCAAGGAAACCGGCGTTTGCACTCAGATGGGTAATCAGGGTACAGCACTGGATAGTTCGCGCGAGGCGATTGCACAGATTAAATCGGGCGTGCTGGGCGACTTGCAAGAAGTGTATGCATGGTCGAATCGTCCTGTTTGGGCTCAAGGGCCTAACCGACGGATGACGTTGCAGAAGTTTACGGATCAGGCCAAAGCGGATGATGCTGCTACGGCTGAAGAAGCGATTGCTGCCAAGAAAGAAGAAATTGCAAGTGCTTTGGAGCGACTTGACTGGGAGAGCTGGATTGGCGTGTCCCCCTATCGCGAATTCTGGCCGGGACTGTACCACAGTTTCCAGCATCGCGGCTGGTGGGACTTTGGAACCGGAGCATTGGGCGACATGGCTTGCCATCAGTTGACGGTGCCTTTTGCTTCGTGCGGATTGCGTGATCCTATCTCCGTGGTCGCCAAGACAACAGGTCATGATTTTGACAGTTTCCCAGCTAGTTCGATCATCAAATTCGAATTCCCAGAAACCGCCGAGCGGCCTGCGATTCCGTTCTGGTGGTATGATCGCAAGGGCAATAAGCCGCCGGCTGAGGTGTTTGAAAAGTGGGGTATTAACAAAGTATCAGACAGTGGAGTGCTTGTAGTGGGCACGAAGGGTGCGTTCTACAGCACCGATGACTACTGTGCCAGGTACGTCCTGAAGGGCGTCGAGAAGGTTGATGTGGATTACCAGAAGGCTGAAAACAAAGGCAGCAATGACGTGAACAACATGTACGAACTGTTCCGAGCCAAGGCGGCGGGCGACCCGTCGATCTGCCATTCGAACTTTATCGATCGCGCTGGCCCACTGACCGAGACGATTCTGCTTGGGAATCTGGCCGTTTGGGCTGCCGCTAAGGGTGGAGCTGACGGCGAAATGGGTCAGTGGGGCGAAAAAGTTGAATGGGATGCTAAGAATTTGAAGGTTACCAATTTGGCCGCCTTGAAGACGCCCGGGGTAGCCGATTTGATCAAGCCGGTTTACCGCCAAGGCTATCGCTTGGACTAAGCTGAACTTTGTTTCAGCGTAGCTTCGCGTTTGAAAGCTGACAGTGTAAAATCTCAGGGGATACGGCCCATCCGTATCCCCTTTTTGGTTTGTGCCTGTTACAGAGCCAATTAGTTATTAGCAATTAAGGTTTAGGAAACTCATGCAGAGATCAATCTATCGTGTCGCCAAGTTGCCCATCATCTTGCTGGCCAGCGCGCTTGCGTCCGGCTGTCGCCAGTCCAACGATTCGACCCCTTCGGTGGATTCCAAGACTGCCACGTCCGATACGTCATCTGCTGGTGATCGCTTAGATGCTAATACAGCTCCAGAAGATGGTTTGTCGGCGCAAGCTTCGGCTGTTAAGAAGCGAATGGCTGAACTGGGCGCTGATGCCAAGACTACGGTCCAGTCCGGCAAGCTGACTGAGATCGTCATTCTGGACGGGTCCAATCTAACCGCTGCCGACATTAGTCAAATTGGCCAGGTTGCCGAACTGAAGAAGCTTCACATCCTGAACTGCCGAGTACTTAACGATGACATGGCCGCAAGCTTGTCGGATCTCAATCAGCTTTCCAGTTTAGCGTTGACCAACACGGTGATTGGTGACAAAACCGTTGAACTAATTGCCAAGTCGTTTCCACAATTGACGGAACTCGATCTTTCCTCCAACACAAACCTAACTCAGTCGGCCATGAAGTCGATCGAAGAACTCAAAGGATTGAAGGTTCTTTCGCTAGTGCAAAATCGTTTTAACGACCTAAGCACACGAAGGCTGAAAGCTCTGCAAGAGCTAACGTCGGTCGACCTGCGCGGCAACATGGAGGCTGGCAACATGACGCTGGGCGTGCTCAGTCAACTTCCTAAGCTGACCAGCCTGAAGCATCGCAGCACAGCCGTGACCGACGATGGGATCGAAAAGCTGTCCGAGAACATCTCGCTTCAAAATCTGCTGATACAGGATTTTATGATCACCAGCCTGTCCGGGCAGCATTTGGCCAAACTGACAAACCTTCGGCAATTGGAAATTTTTAGATGCCAAGGAATCGCAGGAGATGGAGTTTCTGCGCTGCAGGGGCTTGGACTGGAGCGATTGACTTTGCGCGACTTGCCAGCCGTGGATGATTCCGGGATGCAGTTGTTTGCGAACCTGCCTAAGCTAAAAAGATTGTACCTTCACGAATTAGAGGCCGTGACCGACGAAGGATTGAAAAACCTGGGCAGCCTAACGGCGCTTGAAGTGCTGGACATCTGGAGCGTTCCTCAGTTGTCTGACAGCACCATGGAAGTCATCGCTGGACTTCCTAATTTGAAGGAGCTATCCATTCGGTCAACAGGAATCACCGACGCAGCCGTCGATGCCATTTTGAAGCTAAATAACCTAAAAGTGCTGACATTGAAGGAAAACGGCCAGGTTTCTGCTGAAGCTGTCAGTAAGCTAAGCACTCGCAAGTGGGACAAGCTGGACACTGGCAATTAGCCGCAATTGCAGTTACAATTTTTATGAACAAGTAGCCTTTATTTACAAACAGGGTGTAAGACAACATGAACGTACAACGACGCATCTTTGTTCAATCAGCCGCAGTAGCCGGAACGGTGGGTATGACGACCCAGTCAATCGTAGCAGAAGACAAAGCTCCATTTTTTCAGATTTCATTGGCTCAGTGGTCATTGCACCGTCAGTTTTTTGGTCATAAGGGCTTTACGAAGTTAGACCCGGCAGATTTTGCTTCTATCGCAAAGAACGATTTTGGAATTGATGCCGTCGAATACGTCAACCAGTTCTATAAGGATGTGGTCAGAAATCACGACTACCTTGTCGATCTGAAAAAGCGAGGGCAGGACGCGGGCGTCAAGGCGCTTTTGATCATGTGTGACGGCGAGGGGAACCTGGGCGATCCAGATGCCAAGCGCAGAATCACTGCGGTGCGTAATCATGTGAAATGGCTTGAATGGGCGCGGGAACTGGGGTGTCACTCCATTCGCGTCAACGCAGCATCGGATGCAAAGCTGAGCTTTGCCGAGCAGCAGAAACTGGCTGCTGATGGCCTACGGCGTTTGTGTGAGATTGGGGACACCTACGATTTGAACGTGATCGTCGAAAACCACGGGGGCTTGTCCAGTCACGGCGGTTGGCTGCGCGGTGTGATGGAAATGGTCGATCATCCGCGAGTTGGTACTTTGCCTGACTTCGGAAACTTCCGCGTCAAAAGCGGTGCCGATGGCTTGGAGTATGATCGATATTTGGGCACGCACGAACTGATGCCTTTTGCCAAAGGAGTTAGCGCTAAATCACACGAATTTGATGCTGATGGCAACGAAGTGCATACCGATTTCCGTCGCATGCTAAAGATCGTCAAGAACAGTGGATTCCAAGGCTACGTGGGAATCGAGTACGAGGGGGCCAAGGATTCCTACGAAGGCATCCGAGCTACTAAAGCACTGTTAGAAAAAGTGCGAAAGGAATTGGCGTAAGTAAGACGTGCGACCATTGTGACCCAATGTCACGGTTGTTGGCTCTGTACAGAACCACCAAGATCGATCAGTCAACTTGACGGATGGCTTCGAGAGCCGTCTTTAGCTGCTCGCGAGATTGAGGGCCGCCGCCTAGGATCAAATGCGTGATCTTGCCTTTCCGATCGATGATTACGGTTTGAGGTATCGCGCTCACGTCATAAGCGGCAGCTACTTGTCCGTCTAGATCCAACGCCACCAGGCAAGCTAGTCCCAAACGCTCGGCGGTGGATTGCACCCGAGACTTGGCTTCTTGAATGTTGATGGCGACCAGCTCGACTTGATTAGAGCCAAATTCTGCTATGGCCGCGTCTAGTTCCGGCAGCGCCTGCATACAGGGGCCGCACCAACTCGCCCAAAAATCAAGGATAAGGAACTTGCCCTGTTTCTCTTTCATCACAAACTTCTGGTCCGACAACGTAGGTAGTGAGAACTCGGGGGCTAATAGGCCAACCAGCGGATGCTGCTGGCTGATTGAGCCAGGTTCACCATTGCCTGTGGCATCTCGCGGTTGTGTAGCCAATACCAGTGGATATTGGGTACGACCAAGCTGCATCACTCGAGTTCTAACATCGCTTCCAAAGAACATTTGACTTAGCCGATCCAGTTGCACAGAGGTTTCGCCCAGAAGATCGCTTGTGCCATGCAGTACGCCGTACTCGATTTTTTGCGGACGAAGCGTCACGCCGTGCTGCGCTTGGCTGATCGCATGTACCGAAAAGTCTGACATTTCGGTGGCAACATTCAAATTGGCTAATTCTACATTGGTCGATTTCATTTCTTCATCGCTGCCTTCAGTTTGCCAATGTCGCTGATAAAGCCATGCAATTTCAGAAACTTCGGCGATCGAAAATTTCATGAGTTGACCACGCACTTCGATAGTCAACTTTTTTTGAGTCAATTCAACCAATTGGCCTCGTACAACGTCCCCAGAGGTGGCAATTACCAGATGTTTGGGCGGGTCGTTTTTCGACGCACGTGGAACAGTCAACAATCGCTGCCTCTGCGGGTCAGTCCAGTCCAAACCGCGAGAACTATTGCTAAACACCAATCGATCAATTTGTTCGTGGGCTGCAAAGGTTGACTTTGTCTGCTGAGACTGGAAGTGTACTCCGGCTGAATCGATACTACTGACCGTGACCTGAGCCATGTCTCCATTGCGAAAATAGAGTAGGTGAAGCGAAAGGGACGCCTGAGCAGCAGATCCACTTTCGCCAGGTTCTGATCTTACCGGCTGCGGTGCTCTCCCTTCCGGTTGAACATTTCGTGGCAATACCCTTCGCAATCGCACTCGCATTCCAGCATCAGCGTCGACATTCCTTTCGGTGGCTTGTGAATCTGGGGAAGCAGCCGCCTTTGCGACAGGAGCATGAGGACGGATGGTGCCGTTGGCTTTGGTACTAACAGGACTGGATAGACGACTTAAGGCTGGTTGCCAGTGCAGAGCCTGAGTACTGCCAACAGGGGTGTTGTCCAGAAGACTGCCAAAATATTGACTGTCCCCGATCGATATCGCCAGTGTTCCTGCCGGAACTGCTGTCGACTTGGGCTCTTGGGTACTGCCGACCAATTCGGCGATGGCTTCCGTGTTAATCAAAAGTTCTTGCTGCAATGCGGAAGCTTGGAATTTGAGTTGCCCTTGGCTGGCTCCCAACAATCGACCTTTCAACAGCGTGCGATCGGTCAATGTCATTTCAATATCCTGCGACCGCTCCGATTTTGACCGATCGATTTTCGAAGCGGTGTCTGCGGAAGGAGATTGTTTGCCGCCAGACGCTGCATCGTCCGTATCAGCATTCGCTGCGCTGGACGGCTTGCTGGCTGCCACGAAGCCGCTCAGCAACTGATCTCTGGCAATTTGCCGCGGTCCATCCTTAGTCTGTAAAATCCACTGGTTAGACTGAGCATCAAAACCGACAATTCCAGCCTCTAGCGATTGCCCGTTGGCCAAAACCACCTGCCCCGAGTTGGGACGTGACGAAGGCAAGGTGCCATCCCAAGATCGGATTTCAAACCTCTCTACGCTCAGCTGTTGACCATAGTTGGCAATCACTATGGAAGAGCGCGATGGCTGCGATTTTTCGCTTAATCGATCAAGCTCGACAACTTTTCCACCTCGCGTACGCGCAGCCACTTTACCGGCGGGCTGGTCGATCCAAATAGTCAGGTCGACTGAGCTATCCGAGTTCAATTGATCCAGCGTCGCAATGTCAGCCTTGTCGGCCGATTCACGGACAAGCACTAACGTATTGGACCAGGTCTCTATCGAAGCGAAAGCTGTTTGTTGACCAAGCCCATTTGCCTGTGCATCCTGATTGTTACGGAGTCCTACAAATCCTACTTGAGGTTGTGGAATACGGTCGTGACGGCCTGCGGTTGCCAACAACAGCGAAAATTGTGGCAAGTCTCCCCAGCGAAGCGACATACTTAGTTCGAATCGATCTGGCAGGTCGACGCGCCCTTCGATTTTGGCTGCTAAGGTCTTGGTGGACAAACCACTTCTATCAATAACCCACTGTTTGCCACTGCCTTGCTGATGCCATGACGGCACATCAAACCCGCTAGACAACAACGCGCTGCTGCCTGCGACACGAGAAATACTACGAACCCAAGTCCGCTCAAGGCTCAGTTCACCCAGTGTCGGCGAAAGTATTTGTATGCGTTGTTCGTTCGCTTCTAGCAGTTGTCCTGCCAGTAGATTGTCGCCGTATAGCTCGAAGACCCAAAGCTGATCGCTTGGGCGTTGATTCCGCTGGTCGTTCGCTTCAACAACTCTGTGCATGGAGGCGATCGAATGGCTGTCAAACAGGAATGGTTGTTCGAAACCCTCGTTTTGCCATGCCAAAACATCGGCATCTTGATGCGGCAAGGGGCTCCCCAGTCCAATGCTACCGTCCCGCAGCCTTAGTATAAAATCAAACTGCTGACCGTATGCAACACAGCCAAGGCCAATTAGGCAGTTGAAAACCAGTGACATCGAATGCAAAGCCAGTAGAACTCGCCAGCTTCCAACGGGAAACCGACGAACATGAGAACTCTGCCGAATTCCTCTAGGAAAAATCATTACGGTACCATCCCTCGCCTGACACACTGGCTCTCATGGTCGGATTGTCGATTGGTGTCTACCACTTGAAACTTCCTACGAACCCTTGGGCATGTTTCCGCAGGCGATTAAAGGTTTTCATTTGATCTTCATTGAGAATTTCAGACACTTTGTCTCGAGGTAATTTGGCAAAGACGACCAACCCGGAAAGCTGCGCCATGCCAAGTTGAACCTTGCGGGGTAACATCGACTGATCAACCAGTTCGACGATCGCCGTACGCTGGCTGCTTGTTAACGGCAAGATGCTTTCCAATTCGAACAACGTCAGCTTAAACGTAGCGGTCAAGAATTCCACCTCGCTCTTTCGGAGGTGATCGTGATAAATGCGAGCTTGCTCTGGCTGGAGGACGGTCAGCATGGATTTTTCGAAAAGCGAGCCTTGACCATGCAGCCCCAATTCGACCTTCTGCCGAGCAGGCATTATCAAGTCCCAAATATCATTCCATCGTTCAGGCTGAATATTGTTCATGTCAACATCCTTTGTCTGCTCGGCGATGCGTGTGATTTCTTGCATCAGTCTGGCCACATCTCCCTCGCAAGCTAACTTCAACAAGGACAATTGCTGAGCGTCCATTTCGACGATACTGCCCAAAGTCGCAAGCGTCGCTCCTGTGGAAGCCGACAAATCTGTGCAAAACTGATCAAAGGTTTTTCCCTGATAGATGTATGACTGCAGCAACTGACTATCCTGAGCCCTGGCGAAACGATCTGCACAATTCAGATGCAGCGTCGCGCAAAACAGCAGACTGAACAACACCGATCCAGCGCTTTGCAGCCTGCAAATCGGGATGCTTTGAACCAAACTCAGTCTGGACCACCTCACTGCTGGGCTCCCAAATCTTCTAAGTTGTTGAGTCCAATGCTGTTGGCAAAATTATAAGTATTATGCTGAAAATTGATCTGACGGATTTTCTCGTAGGCTTTTCGTTGCTCGGGTGTAAGTACCTGTGCCACCGCACGCTTGGGCAAAGCTGGCAAGGTCTTCGGGTTGTGAATGTATGCGATCCAGCTTAAGTTCTTCCGATAGTACTTTTCGATAATTGATTGCAATTGCTCAGCTTGTTGATCTGTCACATTGATTTGCTTGCGAATTAGCGCAAGAAAGAACTGAGCTGATGCTTGACGATGGAATTGCAGCTTGGCTTCCTGTTCTGCCTGGTAGACCGTTATCTGCTCCTGGGTCAAGACCTTGGCCAGCGCTTGATCAAGTTGCTTGTCAACCAGTTCCGCCACCGAATCGCTGGGGCCATCCTGCCTCTGCTGCAAATTAATCAGCCACTGGGTGAACGCTTCTTTGTCGTCTTTGATGCCTCGAGCCCGCCGAGCAGGAGTGTCCTGACGCCTTATTTCATGAATCGACTTCCATGCCTGAGCGTATACCCACTGCTGGTCGAATTGCTTGAGTGATTGAGTTTGTGTTTCGGCAAGGTTGCCTGTTAATTGAACAAGCAGCAATTTGGCAGCGACTGTTCGCTGAGTGCCTTCGATAAGCGGCTTCACGATTTCCACTACGTTAGGATCTGCTTCCAACAGCACAGGAATGACATTGACTGCCGCGTCAACAGTCTGGTCAACGGCCTGCGGTCCAGCGGCCAAGTCTTCGGCAAACGTTCGAATGCTGGCATGCAGCAAGCAGCCAAGTAAGAGCGATTGAGCTGTCATGATCTTCAATTGTTTCATGGCGACTGCTCCAACCGCTCGAAGTACTGGTCCAATCCACCGCGATATTCTTCCGGAAGCGTACGTCCCGTTTCGCCTGTTGCCTGACTAACCGGACGCGACTGTCGATGTTCGTGAGGATTGAAGCCGGTGCCAATTAGCGCCAAAGCGGAATCTTGCGTACTGCCGGTACCTCCGCCACCAGGATCGGCTCCTCCGCCGCCACCAACAGCTTTAGGATTGATACTCTTGCTGCGCAGTAAAAGTTCAATGGCTTCAGTTTCAGCAGCGATCGCTTCAGATCCGATATTTCCATTAGATAGCAGATCGCTAGCCTGAGTCATTGCGGAACTGACGGCGGCCAGCAACTGAATCTCCTTCCCGAAACGCTGCTGTCCCTCAGGTAAATCCGAGATGGCCGTAGAAAGATCGTCTGTTCGCTGTCGCAGTTGATCCTGCACCATGGAAAGTTGCTTGGACTGAGCTTGGTGCTGATCCTGAGTTACAGAAGTCATTGCTTGCTGGGCAACGCGTGTATCCTCGCGCAGGTTGACTTCACTCTCTAAGATTCTCAGCGCCTCAAGCACCAGCGATGGAGGCAGCGAGTCAGAAGTTTTGCAGCCGGGACACTGTCCACTGCAAGCCGGGTCGGCCAAGTCGTCGGCCCAACGATCCATCGAATCGGCCCAGTATTCGGCTTGGGAGATGGACAGTCCTTGTTTCTTAGGGATTGTTTCGCCCAGGTCTGTCAGAGAATCCAATACACCCAAGGATCGCATGTCATCCAATACCAATTTAAACTGATTCATGCGCCGACGTTCAAAGTAGGCCTGCATATCATCCATGATGTAGGCCACTTTCTTGCGACTGCTCTGCTGGGCGCTGGCCAACTGTTCCAGCGACTGTCGCTCCATCGGAGTTGCCTTGCCCGCCGAGCCAAAAACTGCAGGTAAGTGCGAAGTGAGCTTTTCGGCAACTTGAATCTGTTCGCGAGAAGCCGCCTTCAGGCGTTTGACCAGAGTGGATCCTTCTAGGTTGGCCAGCACCTCATTTAACTGCCCAGCCACGCGTTCGAATTCTGCCAACAAATCGGCTTGCTGCTCAATTGCCTGATCCACCGGCTGTTCAGACGAGTCTTCTTGAGGCGATTTGTCAGGTGGCGGGGCCGATGGACCACTGCTGGCAACGGTCGTTCGCGGCAAACTAAATCGTCCACCGCTAGACGATTTTTTCGCTGGTGTCGAAGCGCTTGCGTCGGGCGCTGCGGGCCCCGCCAACGATGACTCTGCATCGCTTAGCGAGGGAACCTTTGGGGCTGACGAATTCGAACTCTCAGTTTGCGAAGGCTCTGAATTGTCTGGCTTGGACAGCAAAGTAGATGATCGAATGACACCCGCACTGGGACGCGAACTTGAAGTCTGTTGCAAGCTTGATCGCAATGGTTGCTCCGAGGCTTGGCTGAGCATTTCAGCAACAGACGGCATCCGCTGCCCACTGATGTCATTTAGAATCTGCAGCATCTCGGCCCAGCGATGCAGGTAGCCCACTCCAATTTCCGAATTGCGCGCGGCCGAGCGAAGAAGCTGCTGGCCGACTCGAGTCACATCGGCCAAGCGACGCGAGTTGACTTGCTCGAGAGCGGCCTGCCGGTTCAATTGATCACGCAGCGCTGAATGCTGCCGATCGTCGGGCAATTCGGCCACTAAACTTTGCAAGCGCCGATTCTCTTCGTACAATTGCAATTCTTTGTCTCGCACGTCGGTGGCGCTTCGATGCCACTTGCTCATCTGCTGCATGATCCAAGCGGCGTGTTGCTGAGCATCTAAGACGTAGACCAGATGAGCCGAACCCATTACGGGTTGTCTGCCCGGCAGGTAATCCTCTACCCAACATCGCAATTCGATAGGCTGAGCCTGAATACCCATTGCAGCCGCACAGAAAGTTGCGGCTACGGATTGGCTACTGAGTTCCGGTGCGCCGGTGAATAGAACCTTCTTGCCTGAAGCAACCGTAACCGTTGCGTCTTGTTCGATGCCTTGCCACGAAATGCCCACCTGTTTGATTCCATAGTCATCGGCTGCCATGATCTGAAAGTTCAGTTGTTCGCTTTCCAGCACCACTAGTTGACGCGGCAACTCCTGAACGACAACGCTGGGAGCTTCGTCAACAACAGGCTGAACGTCAATACGAAAGGGCTCGAGTGGCTGCAAGCCGTAATGATCTGTCCATGTCATCTCAAGCTGTCTAACATCTTGCCCGACCAAAATCTCCTGGGACTTGAATCGACGATCATCGTGTGAAACGGGAAGACCATTGACTTGAGCCTTCTGAAGTGAACGCGAAATTTCTGCATTGATTTCAAGAGTGCTTCCTTGCAGGGCGGCCAATTTGCCGCTGCGTACATCCGCCTGTAGCACCTGGCTGTGTTGCAGGTAGTCTGGCATTCGAATCGTGGCTATCGAGCTGACCACTTGAGGGCGACGTTGCGGATCGATGGTCAAGTCCTGGTAGTAATCGCCTACTTTCAGACGTGCCTTTTTCCCTTCGGTTTGTGGTGGCACTTCAATGCGATAGTGGCGATCTTCAAGAGTCGCTACCAGAGGTTCCTGGTTGGCCATCAACAGCCGAGCCATACCCGGAAGCGACTGGCTGTGTGGTGTAAGCTGGACCGGTATTGAAATCGCTTCACCATGCGGCACAACATAGTTGGCTGCAAGCGGATCTACTTGAGCAAAGGTGAAACGCGGCGTATCGTGCCACGGAACCATTAGCCGAACAACCGCGTTTTGAAATGCGGCTGCGGACCATATCCAGCACATCAGAAGCGCGATCCAGGAAACGGAAAGAGCCATGACCAGCCAGCGAAGCGTTGTTTGAGGAACCGCAGAAAGCAGGTCTCGCTGCGCTACGAGGCCAGCAACTTGTCCAATAGCGGCAGCGCATAACGCGCTGGACCGAGATTGTTCGGACTTGTCATCCGCTAGCTCGATGGCACTTAACAACTGATCACCAATCGCCGGATCACGACGTCGCAGTAGTCGTGCCAATTGATCGGGTCTGCGTTGCTGCCAAATCCAGCGATATACGGCCCAAGGCAGCGACAAACCAATCAGACAGGTTATCGATAAAATCGCCGCACGCCCTTGCCAGTGGGTGTCCGTCCACCGATCAGCCAGATAGACGACTAACAAGGCAATCGACATTGCCAGAGCGACAATCAGCATCGCTTCGGCAGACTTGGTAAACCAAACTCGATGTCGGAACAGCCTTAATTGCCGAGTTAGAGAATTTGGGAATTCAATCGCGGGCCGACCGTGATGATCCAGTGTGGCGGGCTGAGCGGCTACGGAAGTTGGATTGCCCCAGTTCATCGTTGGCACCTTGTAAAGTGACGAATCGGCGGATCGCTTTTGGCGCTAGCTAGCCCTCTTGGCCACAGGCAGACCGATTCCTATTCTACCCCAGGACTGCGGCAAAGTGCAGCAAGTTCAGCCACGATTTATGTCTCGTCCGTCTCAGAGACGGCAAATCGCATCCCGACGAAGACTGCCAGTAGATTCAGGTAGAAACGTTCGGAAGGGTTTTAGAAGGGATTTATCTGTACTGCTGGAGAGATCTATGGCTGAACGGCAACTTGAGCGGACTCGGTTTGAACTGCCGATGGAATGACCGGCGACTGCTTAGTATCGGTTGTGGAAACCGCTGTGTGCCCCACACTGGCTGCGTGGGAGGCTGTGGAGTGGATGGTAGGTCCGTCTGTTACTTGGTCTTGTGTGGCTTGATTCGAATGATCCTGTGTCGCAGCGGTCAACCGGCTCGCAGGCTGCCAAAGAGCAAGGTAATCCTGCCCAGATACCAAATGATTGGTTTGACGCAGTTGCTGACCAGCTCGGTACCAGCCCGCCAAATGTCCAGTGATCAGACTACCGTAGTAGATCGGTCCGCTGGCGGCTGGAAAAAAGGTGCCTGCCGCGCTGCCCACATAGGTACCATAAGCCGGGTATAGGATTCGCGATGCCTCCGCGCGCTCCTGTGCAGAACCGTAACTATCTAAGTAGGCAACCACATCGCCAGTAGCAACGGATTCGTGATATAGTGGTACGACCGGCAAACCGTAGACAAAGGCATACGTGCCCTTCCATTTTCGTCTAGCAAAGTCTTTGGCATGACCACCTTCATGAAGTCCAATTGCCGGCACGTCGGAGTAGATGTGAATAGTGTCGGTGTACGGATTGTAGTGATCTCCGCCAAACAGGCGGCCCGGAATGACAGTTTCGCCCAGAACGCTCAGGGCACCAATCGTCAGTCGCCAAGGCGCGCCCACCGAGTCGTTGCGAACCAGACGTTTCCAATCTTCGATCGGGTCGTATTGATTTAGTCGCACTCGTACAGTCGATAGCCCGTTGCGATCCACGTATTGGGCAATACTCTGCTCAGTCGCCTGACCGATTCGGTGATTATCAACGCGACGATCCCACAACAGAATTTTGCTAGGAATACCAACAACCCACCCGACGGCGTCGATGACAGGACGCTTCTTTCCGCGCTGAATCTGAGGCTCTTGATCCAGCGTACGAGTTGGCTCGTAGATACGTTGTGCGGCGATTGGGCGTGAGGCTAATGGAGCGCAACCGGCGCTCGCGCATAGCCATAAAACCAGACTGATCCAAAGCCAGTTCAGCGGAATTACGTCGCTTGGAGCTTGATTAGCGGAGTGCCGCATGAAAGCTTGACCTGAGGCTAACTGACCGAGTGATTTCCGTAGTCCCGCCAAGTTGCGTAAAATTTCGCCGCTGTCTTTCGCTATCGTCGCGAATTAAGCGGCACTGCGTCCCAAGAGATCGCGGTAGGCGACAAGTACTTCATACAGATCACGTGGAATTTGCACCACATCGTCTGAAAAGTCACGTAGCCAAGCTTTGTTAGCATTCGCGGCATGCATTAGCAAAGGGGCCATATCCCCCAGGCTTACATGTACTTGTTCCGCTTGGACTCGGTCGGAATGATAAGAATGGGCGATGGGAGCTTGGTTCATTTTAATGCTTTCAAAACTAAAGAAGATCGTACGTAAACAACCGTTCGGACGAGACGACCCAGTCGCAAACTGAGCAGACCCCTTCGTTAGCTCCCCTGCTAAGATGTATCGGTTGCGGTAGATTTGCGGCTTGAGTCGTTCTGTTAATCTCTTGCCGGAATATTTTTTTGCAGGTATTGGTTAGGTCGGGTTTCCATCGCCTTTGTAGGGCTGAAAACAGCTAGATAAGTCTCTATTCCCGTCAGTCATCCAAGAAATGAGCCTGGAAACGCTCGGATTGACTGTAAAAAGGCCCTTAGTAGGTTGACAATGATGGCTGCCTCTTTTAGATTCCGCTATTCAATGGAGAGGTACCGCCACAAATTGAATGGAACTGACTCGGTGTGGCGCTTGTCTTAAGGGGAACTGCCCCTGCCGTAGTCAATTCAGGTGAGGTCTAGCTGAGGCTGCTTCCGAGCAGTAGCGACAGCGGACCAGTGTTAATCAGTAGAGTCCAGGTTGCATGATTGATCTTAGCGGAATCGCCCGCCATCTCCGTCTGAATGCTGATCAAATTCGCGTTGCTGCAGACTTGTTAGAACAAGGCTATTGCCCCACCTTTATCGCGAGATATCGCGGTGATGAAACTGGGCAATTGCCTGAGAACGCGTTGTGGCGATTGAAGTTTGAATTAGATCGTCGCCAGAGAATCCAGGCAGCGCGAGAGCGCGCCATTCGCCATCTTCCCAAAGATGCGATGCTGGACCAGGAAGCTGAAAATTCGCTTTCGCACGCGCATACCTCAGCCGCCATGGAATCCGCGCTGAAGTGTTTTCGTGCTCGCAGAGCGCTAGAGCACTCTCAGGAGCGTGACGGTGCTGCTGGCAAATTGCTTGAGGCCATGGTCACCTACTCGGGGGCTGCCGTTGACAACCCAATCGAATGGGCAGCCCGGCAATTGTCATTGGATGCGGCGGGTGGCGAAGCTGCGTTATCTCAGGCTGCTAGGCTGATTGCAGCTTTGATCCAGGGCGACACCGCACTGAACGAAAAGCTACGGCAGACCATTCACCGCCGAGCGATGCTGCGAGTGGGCGAATATGTGGCTCCTACGGCGGCGAGCCCAGGGAGTTTGCTATCCCCACAAGCCGACGATGCTTCAGAGACGTCTTTGGCCACAGATCAGATGGACGACGATCACGACATCAATGATGTACACGCTAGTGGTACAGACGACGGCGATGCACTCGACCAGTCCGGCAGCGATCACGACTATCATGATTCACCGACAGAAGAGACTTTAGAACACGATGATGCCCTGAGTTCTGAGGGAAGCGATTCGGCAGATGATTCGTCCGAAACAGACTCGGGCAACAGCGACGATTTGACCGTTGATGGCAAAGATAACCCAAAGACAGCCAAGCTGGGTTCGACTGGTAACAATAGAAAGTCCGGTCCGGCCAAGCCTTTTGCCAAATTGACTCCACGCCAGCGACGACGACGTTGGCTGGCTGCGATGCTGGCCCCTCTCCGATCGCTCAATAAACCGCTTGGCAAGCTGAGCCATTATCAATTCTTGATGCTCGCGCGAGGCGTTCGATCTCAGTTGGTTTCCCTGACGTTGGAGTATGATCCGAATCTGCTAGTGGATGTGGCTCGCAATTCGTTTACCGATGCAAAGCATCCCTGGGCTACCTGGATCAGCGGTGCCATAGCGCAGTCACTTGAAAATGGTATGCGATCCAAGTTAGAGGCCGATGTCCTGGCCGAATGTGACGAGGTGGCAAGCGAAAGTCTGCTGGAGCATGCGGCTGACGAACTGCGAAATCACTTATTGCGACGGCCTGTTCGCGGTCACACGATTGCTCTGTTGGATACGGTGGGCCCCAAGACCGTAGCGGTCATTATCGTTAGCCCCAGTGGCGATGTCTTGGCCTGCGAAGAGATCGCTTGTGGTGTCCAGCCGGAGATCATTTCCCAAAACGTGGTCAAGCTGGGCGAATTGATTCACTTGTACCGCGTCACTTTAGTGGCCTTGACTAACGGCCCTGCCCGACGGTTTGTGGTTCTGACCCTGCGCGAACTGATGCAGCAGAGCAAAGATAGTGGGCTGCGTTGGACGATGGCCGATCGCAGTGGTGCTGAAGCCTATGCAGGCAGCCGCATCGGCCTTCGCGAATTATCTACGTACAACCGCAGGCAACGAGCGGCAATATGGGCCGCACGCTGTCTGCAAGATCCGCTGGTCGAGCTGTTGAAAGCGGATAGTGGACGTTTGAGACTTGGCAGCTATCAGCGAGAACTGCCACAAGAACCGCTCAGAAAATTGGTTCAGGAAACAATCGTCGACTGCGTTAGCGCCCGAGGTGTCGATGCGCGGAGCGCGAGCGAACGAGAACTACAGTTGGTGCCTGGCGTCGGTCCCGCTCAGGCCAAACAGATCGTCAGCCTATCCGCAAGCGGACAACTGACCAATCGCCAACAACTTCAAACATTGGTGAGCGATTGGTCCGATGTGGATCGGCGACAATCGCTTGGTTGGCTGCGCGTGTTTGGAAGTGACTGTACTTTGGATGCGACACTGGTACATCCTGAAGAATACCACCTGGCTCAGCGATTGCTGTCCAGTACGCCCCTGAGTCAACCTCCAGCCTCTCCTGAAGGTTGGGTTGCGAGAGTCGCACCAAGCAGCGCGAATTTGCTTGAATCGGCTTCTTCATTGCCATCGGCTGCGCTAGACTCTGAACAAGTTACCGCGCAGCCCAGTGAAGTGCCTTCGGAAGCGACTCAGGGCACCGCAGATCAGTCTTTGTCAACCGACCAAGCTTCGACTGATAGCGTGCAAGCGACTGACGCCAACAACGCTGCTAGCGACACATCAGTGTCCCAGGAAACGACCGCAGAAAGCAGCGATCTGGCTGGAGCGGCAATTGAGGCAATTGAATCGGGTAGTTCTGAAAACGCAGAACCGCAAACCGCCGCTGGAGAGACTAAATCCGCTGTACCTGAGTATCCAGAGCAGATATCCAGTGTTCCACAGGCGGAGCTGCCCTTTGACCCTGAAAAACTTGCCAACGGCTGGCAGGTTGGCCGAGCGAAGCTTAAGCGAATTGCCGGTGACCTTATGAATCCCTTTGGGGACCCTCGATTGTCAGGAACCCCTGTTCCGCTACTTAGCCAGATGCCCACACTGGAGTCGTTGCAGCCTGGCACATGCTTGTGGGCTGTGGTGATTGGAGTCGCAGAATTTGGAGCTTTTGTTGAGCTTGCACCCAACTGCACCGGTATGATTCATGTTAGTCGGTTGTCAGAAAACTACGTTGAAGATCCACATCAGTGTGTCCAGGTTGGCGATCTGCTTTTAACCTGGGTTGTCAGGGTGGACGACAAGAAAAATCGCGTCGCGCTGACATGCCTTTCACCTGAACAAACCGCTAGGATTGAAGCGGAGGCCCAGCAGCGGAAAGAACGAGAAGCTGCCGATCGTTCGCAGCGCGGCGGGCGCGGCCCCGCAGGTGGGCGATTCGAGCGCCGTGAGGGACAACCGCAAGGACAGGGTCAATCTCGCGATCCATCGCGCGGCGATGGCTCCCGCAACGAGTCGCATGGACGGGGGCAGGCAAGAAGTGGTTCCGCGCCTCGAGGCGATCTATCATCGGGTCAGCGAGCGCAGGGCGGCAAGACTCCGCGAACCGACCAGCGGACTGGTCGGCAAGACGGCCGGGGGCGCGGCGACCAGCGCGGACGCGGCGACCAGCGCGGACGCGGTGACCAACGCAGCTCGAGGCCTTCCAAGTCGATAGAGTACACTAGCAAGAAACCGGTGGCTCCCATCTCCCAGAAGATGAAGGAAGGCGAAGAGCCGCTGCGCTCGTTTTCCGATCTGCTCCAGTTCTACGAAGCCCAGCGTACCGGACAAGGCGCTGATGCGAACGTCAAATCGAAAGCTCCTGCGGCCGACTCAGTAAGCCCAGCTTCAGAACAGGTGGCGGATCTGGATTTGGCTTCCCAGCAGGCTACAGTACAGCCAGCAGTCCAGATTAAAGAGGTGGCACCAGAAGTCACTTCGGATGCTGACAACGAGGCTACGAGCTCCAGCGAGTGATACCAATGGAACACTCCAAGGTGTGTCAAAATCTGTGAATGATCAGTTAGTCCTTCCGGCAGCGCGAATTTGCCTATCGCGCAGTGCGGCACCCTGATCATTGGCTGGCGCAATTTGCAAGTAGATGCGGGCCGCCCCGCGGCGGTCAGCCTCGCGCAAGAATTCATAAAAGCCGCGCATGTAGTCTGCAATCGAGTAAAAGCTCTGGTACAGAAGACAACGTTCCGTAAGCGGCTGACCGTATGATTCGCTTGGAGATCGAGCGATCCTCAAGTCCGCGCAGGCGCTTTGTGCCAATTGGCCGCCAGGCAAGTCGATGACCTGCTGATGGTAGTTAAATAGGTAAACTGGGGCCACGGGCTGATAATGTGCGTGCCGAAGGCCGGGGCTAGGCAGGGCTTGATCGTCTGCTAGCTCAAGTTGGTTCCATGTCTTAATGTCAGGTACGACCTGTCGCAGTTGTTCCAGCGTGATGGCACCTGCTCGCAACTGAACCGGCTGGCTGCCTGAACAATCCACTACCGTCGATTCAATACCGATCTGACAACTGTCACCCCGCAGGATGTAATCCACCCTGTCCTGCATATCTTCCCAAACAGCCTGCCATGTGGTGCAACTGGGCCGTCCCGACCGATTTGCTGAAGGTGCCGCGATAGGTCGATTGCACCGCTGCAGCAACTCCAAAGCTAGCGGATGATTGGGGATTCGTATGCCAACC
>B570J29032_109959173_pt1 | contig 19344 bp, 14 predicted proteins | sample LakMenEpi16Nov12_FD_29032 | JGI IMG/M metagenome (IMG submission 29032) | reverse complement strand
TTCGGACTCGACGAATACGTTGGCCTTCCCCCTGACAGTCCGCAAAGTCATCGGCAGTGGTTGCATGAGCATTTTCTTGGACACATCAATATTCATCCAGAGAATATCTATTTGCTGGATGGACAGTTGACCGGTGGCGATATCGACTTGCACTGTCGGCGGTACGATGAAGCGATCCAGCATATGGGTGGTTTCGATTTGGTGTTGCTGGGGATCGGCCGCAATGGACATATCGGCTACAACGAACCATTTTCGATTCGGAAAAGTCGCACGCGTCTTTGTACTCTAGACCCCATCACGCGACAGTCGGCTGCCAGTGATTTCTTTGGCGAAGACAATGTGCCAACGCAAGCGCTCACGGTTGGCTTGGGGATGATTTTAGCAGCCAGACGAGTACTCTTGCTGGCTTTAGGAGAGCATAAAGCATCGATCATCCGTGAAACGTTGGAAGGCTCGATTACTGATCGAGTACCAGCGACGTTTTTGCAAGATCATGGCGATGTTCGAGTGTTGCTGGATATTGCTGCGGCTGGGAAACTCACAGGAGTAGACACTCCGTGGTTACTTGGCACCTTAGAATGGGATAACGATCTGATCAAGCGGGCCGTATTGTGGCTCTGTAAGCAAACAGGCAAAGCGTTATTGAAGCTTGATGACGATGATTTTCGGCAGCATGATTTGCATCAATTGCTTCGTCACCATGGTCCGGCTCAAGGGATCGCTCATCGCGTATTCCGTTGGATGCTGGAGACGATCGAATATCATCCCGCGGGGCGAGAGGCCAAAACGGTTCTTTGCTTTAGTCCGCATCCCGATGACGACGTGATCAGCATGGGTGGTACGTTGATTCGTCTGGTAGAAGATGGGCATCGAGCGCACGTTGCCTATATGACCAGTGGAAATATCGCTGTGTTCGATCATGATGCGCGACGTGTGGCAGACATTATGACGGAGTATGCAAGGCTATTTGGCTTGGATTATCACAAGTCGCTGGAGCTTGAACGAGATGTGCGAGATTCTCTGACCAATAAACGACCCGGTCAGCCCGACTCGGAAAATATCCTGAAAATCAAAACATTGATTCGCTGGAGCGAGGCTCGAGCGGGTGCCTTGCAAGTCGGTTGTCGGGAAGAGGATTTGCATTTCCTCGATCTCCCTTTTTATCGTACGGGCACGATCGCAAAGCGACCTGTTGGCGCAGAGGATGTGCGAATCATTTCCGAGTTATTGGAAAAAGTTAAGCCACAGCAGGTATATGTTGCGGGTGATCTCGCGGATCCACACGGTACCCATCGCGTCTGTGCTGAGGCCATTTTTCAAGTGCTGTTGAATTGGAAGGCAGAAGGAAGGGAATTGCCCGAAGTACTGCTCTATCGAGGAGCTTGGCAAGAGTACGCACTGCATGAAATCGAGATTGCAGTTCCATTGAGCCCGAGCGACTTGATGCTTAAGCGTCGTGCTATCTTTATGCACGAGAGTCAAAAGGATGAAGCGTTATTTCCTGGGAGTGATCCTAGAGAGTTTTGGCAGCGAGCCGAAGATAGGAACAAAGGAACGGCGGAAAGTTACAATCAGATTGGTCTTCCAGAGTATTTCGCGATTGAAGCGTTTACGAAATGGAAGGGAAATCCAGTCTGATGTGATTCTGTTTGGAAGATCACTTGCCAGAGGAGAAGTGACGGCTAAGCAGTTTCTCAAATTCCGACTTGCTGATGCTTCCTACACTGCGCCCAACTTCCGAATTATCTCGGAGAAAAACCAGGCACGGAATCGAGTTGACTTGAAATTGAGCGGCCATTTGAGGTGCCGTATCAACGTCGATTTTAGCGAAAATAAATTCTGGATGCTCTGCGCTGCTCGATGCGATGACGCCCTCTATTTCGCGGCAAGGGCCACACCAATCGGCGTAGAATTCCAAGACGATTGGTTTTGTCGCATCTTGTAATGAAGTGGCGTAATTTCGGTCGTCGACCGCAATGCGTGAATCCGGTCCGCTATAGGGAATGTTTGAGTCACAGCCAGCAAAAAGAGCGGTCGCTATGATGGCGGAGCAAAGTATGTTTCTGTGCTGCATAATCTGCCCAACTGTTTATACGATAAAATAAAAGTAACTTCGTGCCGCTTTGCTTGGAAACGGCACGAAGGCTCAGAAATTTTCGAGAGGCGTAACGATTTCTAGCAGTTCAATTACTGGGTCGCCGTCAAGTAGAATCATCGCCGTTCTACCATAAGTGATCGTGCCAGCGGGGCAGGTAAAGATGGTCGATAGCCTGGTACCGATTTCGATTTTCCACAGGGCAGAAAGTTGTACTTCCCGCATAACATTATGGTTGATGAGAATGCGACCCAATGGGATCTGTTCGGCTAGAATTTCTTCGCATACGTCATCTTCCAAAAACGTGACGTCGAGGCGAACAATTCCATACTGAACTATTTTCTGGTCAGTTACACGGCGAAGAATGATTTCACGACTATAAAAGGGCTGATCAAACCGCCGGTCCAGAACCTCAACAGACACATCGCTACCGAAATACCTTTCGACGGTCTCGGTCATATGGCCATCGTGGGCAAGGAGTTCGGCGTACGATTCCGGTAAATCCTCGACGGACTTCTCCGAAATGTTTCCTAAGGACTCGCTATCCTCAAAAAATAACGCGACTAAATCTTCAATAGCCGGTGGGCCTGATGATGGTTCAGGGGACAATGTCAATGCTCCGGCAAGGGAGTGAAAACGTAGCTTAGTGAGCCGAAGTCGCTAAGGCAGGTTGGAACGTAACGACACTAGGTGCAGGGGCATCCTCTTTGTGCAGTACGGTATCGATTAGGTAGAACATAAGCCGCTGGAGAGCTTCAGGCTGAATCTTCTCAGCAACTTCTTCGGCTCGGGCACGATGTTTTTCGATCAATCGTTGGCTTTGCTCGAACACACGAGCTTTCTCGTAAAAAGCTCGAATCTTCGCAACTCTCTGAGTGGGGCTGAGGCTGGAATCTTCGATCGTGCGAAGCATTTGTTCCTGGTCTTCTGTCGACAGAGATGCAAGAGCTAACGCCCAAAGGACGGTCGGTCGGCCGCCGAGCACGTCACCAGCTGCATGAAGCTTGTTGTGTCCATCGCCTTCCCAGTCCTGAAGGTCATTGAGGATTTGGAAAGCGACACCAAGATTTCGCGAAAACTGTTTGACAGGTTCAATGTAATCTTTGGCATCGATTTTTACGGTATCTGCCGCTAGCCTTATGCCGCTGAAGAGAGCAGCTTCAAAGGCTGGGGATGTCTTGAGGGCGTAGACCTTCAATGCATCGAGAGGCTGCAATCGTTTGTCGCGAGCATCTCTCCAAAGCAATTCAGCCCCCTGCCCTTCCGCAAGACGAGTGTGGGCGCCAGCCAAGCAATCGAGAATATCGACTGCGGCTGCAGGGCCGATTTCAGCAGCGTGCTGGCTGACCAAGCGATAGCCCAGCCCAATCAAGTAATCTCCCACATTGATTGCGGTGGGTAATCCAAAGCGACGATGCATCGTGGGTTGGCCATAGCGATATCCATCGTCGTCCTCGATGTCATCATGAACCAAACTCGCTTTATGGAACATCTCGATACTCATGGCTGCTCGGAAAACCGAAGCATGGTACTGGCGAATGGTTTCCGCTCCCTCTGCCAATGTAGCTGTGCCACCTAGCATGGCATCGTAGGCTGCGAGAGTGATAAAGGGACGGCTGTACTTACCACCTTTACTAACAAAGTCTAACCCGATCGCTTCGGTAGCAGCGATAGGATCAAGTTGCCGAAGAATTTCGCCATCGGTCGTACTGTTCGTCGTATCGGCAATCGCGGCTGAACCGCGTAGTCGAGGTACGAGTTGTTCGAGATGAGGCGATTTGAACATGTCGGAGGCAGCTCGCAGGAGATGTACATAACTGCGAGTTTGCTGGGTCGGCTGTCGATACTCCGTAGTGAGCATCTCACGTACCCATTCTTCATCGACACTCGTGTTACGGCAGTCGCTCGATAATAACGGAACGGCCATGCAAGGAATTCCAGCGAGCAGAATCTTATCGATGGCCTTTTCGAGAACATTCAAGCAAGCGACACCAACGATCGCATCGACGTAACCACTAACAATGATCTTCAGTACCACCGGGGAACCTTCCGCCACAAGCACCTTGTAGCCCATTTCTTCAGCGATACTTCGGTAGTCTGCAATACTGCAAGCCCCACACTTTTTGCAGTTCATTCCGAATTCATCGTAATCGGCAGGACAGCCTTCGGCATGCTTCAAGCAATGCGGCAGCAAGAACAAGCGTCGGTTAGGGGGAACCGCTGCGACTTGATCTTCCCAAAAGGCAGTGCTGAGAACCACCATCATCCAGCCAACGTAACCTTCCGCTAGGTTCATCTCTTCAAGGGCTCGACGAGCCACAACTTCCATCTGATCTTTTGTCAGCGGAGTTTCTTTATCCAACTTGGCTGCGATCTCGCGGCAACGAGCTTTCAGTCGCTCTCTTAGTTCCCGTGTTTCGGGCACCAATTTCAAATGTCCAGTTTTTCTTTTTGGCGATTTGTTTCTCTGTGGTCGCACGGAAGCGGCAGAGGAATCAAATTCGGAAGTATCTGAGGTAGGAATCGTGGACAATGGATCGTTCCTGGTCTTTAAAATCATTATGTACCAAGCGATTTAGATGAAGTATCTATTTGCGACTTGGTGGTCGGGCTTACGCTCGACTTTTCGGCGATACTGTTTTTTGGGATACGGTGTTTTAAGAGGCAATATGGTTTGAGCGATAATATCTTTTTCGGCAATGCTTTGTGTTTTTGGCAAAGCGTTGTTTGCAGCAAAACGATGGCGTGTAAATTTGGGTGAGTTAGTGGCGGGTCGATGGTGTCTTGGAGGGCTCAAAACCAACCATTTCTTTTTCCACTTCCCAGTGCGGACACCGAGAAAATCAATGGGTAGAGTTTCTCGTGGTACCACAGTTTGGCAAAGTAGAAACCGATCGGCCAGCTTATGTGATGATAACCCCGATCGACTGCTTCGCTCAACCAAATTAGGCCTCGCATTATAGATTGATCGCCTAGTGGGGTGCTACCATGCGAAAGGAGGGCTTCGATGGCCAAAGCCGTTTCTTCGACCGAACTTCGTATTTCCAGGGATTGTACGGTTTGGGGGATTTTGTAGGGGACACTCGGGCCACCCCCCCATCCACCATCGTCATTTTGGTTTGACAGTAGGAACTGTACGCCGCGTTTTGTCGCTTCCTGAGCAATAGCAAGAGACCGACAATACCGAGTTTCAGTGAGAGCCAGCAGCACTTTTGAGGTTCCATAGATCGGATTGTCCTCGGCTGCATCGTCCTGATTGCCGAACCACAAAGGAAGCCAACTACCATCGGGTCGCTGATGTTTTAGCACATAACGCAGCCCATTCTGATAGGCTCGCTTTATTCGGCGCTGTTGAATCGGCGGTAAATTCAATAAGCTCAAATCGGATGGAGAGGTCCATGCATCCAAGGCTCGGAGAGCATGGGCGGTAAGGTCGGTGCCGCTACGATCAAACGGAAGGGTTCCCCAGCCTCTACAAAAGGTTGGCCACCCACCATCGCTGTTCTGAAGATTCAAAAGCCAAACGATACCTAATCTCACCGCATCCAGGATTTCGTGGTTGATAGCGTCAGGTAACCTGTTTCTGTGTAAATCGAAAATGGATCGCAAGGCCAGTAAAGCAGCCGGTGTATCGTCCGAGTCGGGTACCGCTCCACTTAAATTCGTCCAGCCCCAACCTCCCGGTTCGGCACCCGTGAATGGATGTCTATGGCGATGTTGACAGTTCAGAAGCCATTGGATGGTTTCCTGACTTATTTCATTCGTCGATGCTTGTGCTGGCTCCGTTGCTCTATGGCACAAACGAGAGCGTTCCTCAGGGAACGATTTTGCTTGTGCAGCAGCGACATCTTCTTGATGAGATTGTTCGCGATGGAGCGCTAAAAGCGATAACGAAGTACACCATGTTGCTAAATTGGTATCGATAGGCCAACTGCCATCTTCTAAGACGCTATCGAAAATAAACTGTACAGCCTTCTTTGCAACAGAGTGTTGGTGACAACCGATCGAAGCAAGACTCATCAAGACAAAACTGGTTAATGGAACCGCTTCCAAATAGCCACCACTGTGAGGCTGCATTTTCTCGAGCACTTTCCGCGAAGGCTCGATCGCCCGACTTCGGATTGAGCGAATGACAGGATTGCCAGGGCGATCATGGAAATACTTCGCTTGGCCTATCGCCACCAGCGCAGGTATCGCGTAGCTAACAACAGGAAGTCGCACAAAGCGATACCATGATTGTGGCAGTGCGGCCATTTCAAAAGGTAACGCTGCAACTTGTTTCCAAGGAACCAAACCGGCCAGTGCACAATTGGTGAGAATAGGGACAACAAAAGTTTTGTCTTTTCCGTAGCGGCGTTTCAATCCATCCCACAGGCCCTGTTGTTCTACGTAGTCCCAAGCACGCTTGGTTGCCACCTGGCATCGCTGGCCAGCCAACTGCTCGAACTCGGCAAGTTTCCAGGCAGCAAGAACTAATAAGGTGGTTGCGATATTTGAATGACTCCGATCGGTATCGCCGAAACCACCATCGGCATTTTGGTGATCAAGAAGCCAGGTCGCTCCGCGCTGGATCAGATTACGGTACTGCTCAATTTCAAAATCCTTCGGCAGTTCTGCAGAGTGAGGTTCCTGGGAAAGAGACTTCACGACAATCGATAAGGCGCTAACAGCGGTAGCTGTCGAGAGAGCTGATGTGGAAAGTTGTCCACTCCAGTGGCTACCATCGTACTGAGCCCAAAGGTCTCGTCGTACTTTTTGGTAAGAATCATGCAGCTTGCATCGCAGATCTTCAGAGATCGAGCCAGCTATTGAATCTGTTGGGGCTCGGTTCACAGGCGACTCATCATTTTCCAAACGATCTACCTCGGGACAAAAGCGGGTTGAATCTGGAAAACACGCAACATCTCTATAAAGTGATCTTCAAAATCAAGGAGATCCTTCAGGTTCGTGTCTTCCATCGCACCGTAATGTTGTATCATAGAACCAGTTCAACTTTTATTTGAGGGCTTAATAAAATGAAGCGACCAAAAATTTACACGGTTCTGTTTGCTCTGATCATGGCTGGTGCCGTTTCTTACGCCAGCGAGCCTCAACAGGGTGGTAAGGGTGAGCAAACCCAAAAGCGACAAGAAGGTAAATCCCAAACGCTTCAGCCAACTGCTTCAGCAAAGCAGGATGAAGTTGTGCTGCAGCGATTATCACTGGAAGAGATTCTTGCAAAGATAAAAAAACCGCAAGAGAAATGGACTATCGTTGATGTGTGGAGCACTTCGTGCGCTCCTTGCATGCGCGAGTTTCCCAAATTGGTGGAATTATCGAAGCGTTATCCCGATAAGCTCCGCTGTATGAGCATCAATGTGGATTATTTGGGAATGAAAACCAAGCCACCTGAGAATTACGAACCGAAAGTGAAGAAGTTCTTGGCAACGCAAAATGCGAATTTCGATCATTTCCTCAGCACCACTCCGGATAGTGAGTTGTTTGAGAAAATGGAAATCGATTCGATTCCCGCCATCATGGTTTTTGATGCAAGCGGGGAGAGAAAAATGTTGTGGACCGATTCCAACAGCGGTGATGATGGGCTCAGTTACGACGGTGATGTGATTCCATGGCTTGAGAAGCAATTGAAGTAATTCGTTTGCTCTTTTGTAAAAAGCGACTGCTCAGCATAAAGCGACTACTCAGCGAGCCTGCGTTATCATTTGCTTCGCAAGCATCGCCGAGAGCATGCATCGCAGCAATTCCCGAGTTTCTTCGATGGACTAGGTAAATGCACTCGCCGTGATAACAAGAACTGTATTCGTAGGAGCTCTGGCGAGAACGATGACGAGCGCCATTTTGAAACTATTTAGCAGAGATACATAGAAGGTGTTTGTCGGTGCGGATAATCAATTCGTTTTGAGTTGCGGCGGGAGTGCTGCGAATTGTTTCTTCCAATTTCACCTCGCCAATTTTCTCGAACTGCGCTCCAGCTTTTAGAATAGTAACAACTCCATCTTCACTGATTCCGATCAGTCGATCGCCAGCGATGATAGGGGAACTGGAGACATTGCCTCCGATGCGTTCTTGCCATTGAACTTTTCCGGTCGAAGCATCTGCGCAGGTTACAATTCCATTGTCGGCCCAAAGAAAGATAAACGAGTTAGCGACAACCGGGGTTGGGACATAGGGAGCAGCCCGTTGGATCTTAAAGACTTCTTTAGGTTCTCCTTCGGTAGATATGGCGACTAATTCGTTGCCTCCTCCACCAGATCCGCAAGTGCTGATGAGCAGTTTGCCTGCCATCACGGCGCTGCTGACGATTCGTTTATCGAAGGCGGGAAGATTCCAAATGGTTTCTCCAGTTGCTGCGTCGATCGCAAAAAATCCTTCTCGAGTACCAGCACCCAGAATAAGCTTCTTGCCATCTCGCTCGATTACGCAGGGGACTCCATAGCAGACACGAGTTGCAAGTCGTTGGTTTTCCCAAGTTGTCTTGCCTGTAGCGATATCTAAAGCGATTAGACTGCTAGTGCCTGGTGGTACGCCTTCCGGAAGTTCCTCAGCGTCTTGGCTGTTAACAAAGATTAATTTGCCATCGACGATGATGGGAGATGTGCCAAAACCATGTTGGCTCACGTATCTTCCGAGATCGCGCGACCAAAGTTTCTTGCCGTCGTGAGTAAAGGCTCGCACTGCAACGTTATTCGGAACCCCCCAAGCGATATAGACTCCATTTTCATCTACAACCGGAGTACTAGATGCGTAACTGCTTCTTTGATGCAACGGATGCGGATCAGATGGAAAGCTCTGCCGCCACAAAATATTTCCAGATTTCAATTCGACTGCGAGAAGTTCCCGAGCAGCATCGGTCGGATTAGCAGTGAATACGTAGACGGTATCTTTCCAGAGCACAGGCGAGCTATTGCCTGAGCCGGGTATTTCTATTTTCCACCGCACATCGGAATCGCTCCATGGTAAAGGAACGTTCGTTGATTCAATAACCCCAGTGCCATTGGGGCCTCGAAATCTGGTCCACGATTGGGATGAAGTTGAGGATTCTTTAGGTACCTCAGCTCGAAGGGAGTCGGTCAAGCAAACGCAAAGAAATAGAGCGACTAGAGAAACGGTCGTTAAAGAGATGTTTCGAAGTCGAGGATTTTGGCGGGGTTTCATGGTGATCACGACCAAGCGAATCAGGAGGGAATGGAATTTCTGGGATTGCATAATCGTCACAGCGAATGCGGTGAGAGTAATCCCCATAAACGGAATACGCAGTATAGCCTATCCATTTTCGATAATCGAATCGAGTTTTTTCAAGTTCCGAAATAACCTCTGGAGATGGCTCTTAATTGAGGTACGGAAAAGTGTGGAAGTGCTAAGAAAACTAGGGGAATCTGCTCTTACTATCTGTGGTGTCACGGATAGTCTTTTCGGCTTGAAAGTCGACGGTTCGTACTGCACCAGGATTTAATCGATTGAAACTCTACATTGAGACCATCGCGAATGATATGGATTTGGCACTGGTGTGGCCACGGTGGGCTGAGTTGGCCAATGACAATCCATTTGTGCATCCGTTGTGGTCGATCTCTTGGTGGCAATGCTTTCGTAAAGTCGATATGCAATTGCGCGTGTTAGTGGTGCGGACTGGCACGGGAGAGATTGTCGGGATCGCTCCGTTGTACTTGAAGCAGTCGATTTTGATGGGGCGAGAGTTAAGGTTTCTGGGTGACGGTAGTTGTTGTAGTGAGTACTTGACGATCGTTACTGAAAAAGGGCTCGAGAGCGAAGTAGTTCGCGCGCTGGCAGAGTGGTTGCATGCTTGTGGATGCAGCGAACGTGATGGAGCATGGGATGTCATGGACCTTGATTGCTTCGCCGATGATGATCCTAAGATTCGCGAGCTTACCGATTACCTTGGCACAGGCGGCCACTGTCGACACGTGGAACCAGCGATGGGTTGTTGGCGAATCGATTGCAGTCAAGGTTGGGATGAGTATCTATCGCGACTTTCGAAAAGTCGGCGCTCCAAAATTCGTCGACTTCTTAGGCAAGTCAACAACTCGGAGCTCTATCGGATTCGGAAAGTTAAAGATCTCAGTCAATTTGAAGAGTTCATGAATTCACTCTCGCAACTGCACCAAAATCGTTGGCAGCAAGCTGGAGAGGATGGTTGTTTTGCTGATCCGCGTTTTGGTCGTTTTCTACGGCAGGTTGGCGCTGGAGCAATCGCCACTGGCATGGGTAATTTTTTCACGTTGGAGTATCAGGGGCAAACCATCGCTGTTCAGTTTGCCTTACAAACGAAGCAATCAATCTTTAGTTATCAGGTCGGTGTCGATACGACGACACAGGCTGAATCGCCCGGTATGGCGATGAATGCCTATTTAATTTTAGATGCTATTGAGAGAGGGATTTCGATGGTCGACTTTCTGCGTGGTGACGAACCCTACAAACAAACGCTCAGGGCTGAACGGATTCCCACGAGTCGGGTTCACTTGTTTGCACGACATCCTCTGGCAACCTTTCGCTTTGGGTACTGGCGCACCGCTTGTGAATTCAAGAGAATTGCCAAGCGTTGGTTGAAACCTCAGGCAAAAATCGACTCGCCGATCGAGCAAGAAGCGTAAGCTTCGCACAAATCGTTTTCCGAATCGCTATACTGAAGGGGTAGATTCCTGGATGAGCACCCGAATAAGCCCGTGGGCAATCCGGGGCTCTTTCGTGGAATAGGTGCAAGGTTCGAGCGGTTCCGAACAGCGACGGGAATGTAATGCAGAGTTTCGATTTTCAGCAACGAACCAGGTTTGTTTATGGATCTGGCTCTATTCAGCGATTAGGAGAACTAGCCAAGCAGCTGGGGGCTTCGAGAGTGCTGGTAGTCAGCGATCAAGGAGTTGTCGCTGCGGGACATTTTTCTAAAGCGGTCACGGCGTTGACGGAAGCGGGGCTAGAGGTTTCGTCGTTCCACGACTTTCGCGAGAATCCCAACACGGATCATGTCGACCGCGGGGTCGTTGCAGCGCGGCAGTTTAAGCCGGACCTTCTCGTGGGCTTGGGTGGTGGTAGTTCGATGGATTGCGCGAAGGGGATCAATTTCCTGTACTGCTGCGGCGGACGCATGCAAGATTATTGGGGAATTGGGAAAGCGACCAAGGAATTGTTGCCAGTGATCGCTGTACCTACGACAGCCGGAACCGGCAGCGAGGCACAGTCCTTTGCGTTGATCTCCGATGCACAAACCCATGTAAAGATGGCTTGCGGCGATTGGAAAGCAGCCTGTCGCATTGCTCTGCTTGATCCTCAACTTACATTAACTCAGCCGGAGAGAGTTACAGCGCTGACGGGAATCGATGCGATCTCGCATGCGTTAGAAACCTTTGTAACCAAGCGACGTAATCCGATGTCGATTTGTTTTTCGCGCGAAGCCTGGCGACGACTGGCTCGGGGTTTTGAAAACGTGTTACAAAATCCCAGCGATCTCGAAGCTCGCGGAGAGATGCAGTTGGGAGCGACTTTTGCCGGTATGGCAATCGAGGCCTCGATGCTTGGTGCGGCCCATGCTTGTGCTAATCCTCTAACAGCCCAATTTGGGATTACGCATGGGCAGGCTGTTGGATTGATGATGCCGCATGTGATTCGTTTCAATGGAACCCAGTGCGATGCGCTTTATGGTGAGCTGATTCGAGATATTCGGGGAGACTTAGGAAGTTTGACCCAGGGCGAGGCAACGGAAAGGTTGGCCTCATTGGTCACTCAGTGGACCGCGCAGGCAGGCTTGCAGACTTCCTTACGTGGATTAAAAATCGAACCGAAGGATATCCCAAACCTCGCGGTAGACGCGACCAAGCAGTGGACCGGTAGTTTTAATCCATTGCCAGTATCGCTGCAGGATTTCGAGAGGCTTTACGAAAATGCCCTGCAGTGAAAAACAGAGTAGTAAAAAACAGAGTAGTGATAAGCGAAGAGGTGCTCCGTTGAGTTGCATACATCGACATAAATTGCTGCGATTATGCATAATGATTTGCATTGTTTCCTTCCTGCAAACGGCTGATCTTGTTGTCGCTCAAGATAACGCCGAGGATCAGTGGCCCGTGTATCGCGGCAGTGCCCTATCCACAGGAGTTTCCCGTGCTCCATTGCCGAAAGAACTCGATGTAGCATGGAAGTTCGCCGAGGGTATGGGCCCTATCGAAGCTACGCCGGTGGTACTGGATGATGTCGTCTACGTCGGCGACGTTGATGGAAATTTTGTAGCGATTGAATTGCAGAGCGGAAAATTGAAATGGCGAGTCAAGTTTGAGTCAGGGTTTATTTCCTCGGCAGCGGTCGATTCGTTCGCTGTTTATGTCGGAGACTACGATGGAAAGTTTCGTGCGCTGAGCAAAGACGATGGAGCGGTTAAGTGGGAATTTGAAACCCAAGGGGAGATCGATTCCGGAGCGGCATTTTACAAGGACCTCGTTCTAACGACTTCGCAAGATGGAACGCTTTACGCGCTCAATACAAAAGATGGGACCCTGAAATGGAAGTATGAAACGGGAGATCAATTGCGGTGCACGCCAGCGGTTGTCGAGAATAGAACTTTTCTTGGCGGCTGTGATGGTAAACTGCACGTGGTGAATCTTGATTCAGGAACCGCCTACGGAGAGCCTTTCGCGCTGGGTAATCCAACGGGTTCCACTCCAGCTATTGTGGGAGAGCGAGGTTTTCTGTCGACCTACGGAGGGCAAGTTCTGGCATTTCGGTGGAAGGATTTGACTCAGCTGTGGTTATTCCAAGATGCCAAATTAGCCCAAGAGTTCGCAGTCTCTGCAGCAGCGACTGAATCGACCATTGTGGCGGTCGCGAAGAATCGTCGAGTCATCGCGGTCGAGGCAGCCAGTGGGAAGGTGCTCTGGGACCAGACGCTCAAGAAACGCTCTGATGTCGCTCCAGTGATTTCGGATAGCCGTATCTGGATAGCGGCTACGGATTCAAGGCTTTATTGCCTCGATCTGAAAAATGGCGAGGAATTATGGCGTTATGAGTTTAGTGGTCCACTGCGATCGGCCCCAGCGATTGTTTCGGGTAAGTTGATTTTGGGTACCGATAAGGAAGGCGTTGTTTGTTTCGCGGCTAAGCCCTAGCGGTTACAATGAGACAGTGGTTCATCTGAGAAAGCCCGAGGGAATTGATGTCGACGGAAACAGTTAAAACGGAAGTCGGTAGTTACTTTATCTCAAACTACCCCCCGTTCTCACAGTGGAAACGGGATAAGGTTGGGGAGGCGCTAGAAGCATTTGCGTCTCCGCCCCGCCCCAATGTCCCTCTAGGGCTATATTTGCACATTCCTTTTTGCCGCAAACGCTGCAAGTTTTGCTATTTCAAAGTTTTTACGCAGGTAAAGGCTGAAGAGATAGAACGCTACGTGCAAGCTCTGTCGAAGGAAATTGAAATCGTTTCCAGGCAGCCGGTCATGGGAGACCGTCCGTTTCGGTTTGTTTATTTCGGTGGCGGTACACCGAGTTTTCTGAGCAACCGGCAGTTGACCAGTTTGGTGGAAAGACTTCGCCAAAACATTCGTTGGGATTTAGCCGAAGAAGTTACCTTCGAGTGCGAGCCAGGTACGTTGAGCGAATCGAAAGTACAGACGCTTAAAGAACTCGGTGTGACGCGATTGAGTCTAGGAGTTGAAAATTTCAGCGATCGTATTCTAGAAGAGAATGGTCGAGCCCATTTGTCGAAAGAGGTATATCGCGCTTGGGAATGGATTCAAGCGGCAGCCTTTCCCAACGTGAATATCGATTTGATTTCTGGAATGGTTGGAGAGACATGGGAGAATTGGCGCGAGAATATCCAGCGCACCATCGATCTATCGCCGGAGAGCGTGACGATTTACCAGATGGAACTTCCTTTCAACACAGTGTATTCCAAAGATATTCTCGGTAACCAAATCGAGACGCCTGTAGCGGATTGGCCCACGAAACGTGATTGGGTGAAATACGCTTTCGAGACGCTACAGGAAGCAGGCTACAGCGTTAGCAGCGCCTACACGTTGATCAAAGATCCAAAGAAAGTTAGCTTTAGCTATCGAGATAATTTGTGGAAGGGGGCTGACCTGCTGGCTACTGGGATCGCAAGCTTTGGACATGTATCTGGAGTGCACTACCAGAATTTGCCAGAGTGGGAAGATTATTTGCGCGCAGTGCTGGACGAGGGTCGTTTGCCAATCGGTAGAGCACTAACGCCTACACCGCACCAGTTGCTCGTCCGAGAAGTTATCTTGCAGCTTAAACGCGGTTATCTCGATTCGAAATATTTTCAAGATAAGTTTGGTGTTGATATCCAGACGCACTGGGCAGGTGTCTGGCAGGATTACAGCGATCGAGGATATGTGCAACTTGGGACTGACAAAATTCGCTTGACAACCGAGGGGATGTTGCGTGTTGATGGATTGTTGCCCGCGTTTTTCGAAGCGGAGCACCAAGGGGTAAGATACACATGAGCGATCCACTCATCTTTATGATGGGGAATTTCGCTGCAGAATTTCCACAGGATCTCTTGTACGCGAAAAACCACATGTGGGCGATGCCGCTTAACGATACTGGTTATCGTTTCGGACTAACCGCTTATGCCGTTCGCCTTCTACAAGACGTTTACTTTTTAGATTTAACCATCGAACCGCCAATGACGGTCAAGGCGCGACAGGAGATCGGTTCGATCGAGAGCAAAAAAGCGGAGAGCAGTTTGTATGCTCCACTGCCTGGGAGCATCAAGGCGATCAACAAAAATCTGCTGGAAGACCCATCGGCAATCAACGCGGACAAATATGGTTTGGGATGGATGATGGAAATGCAAGTGACAACAAGCGAAGAATTACTTTCACCAAGCCAGTATTTGGAGCATCTTAAACAAGCCTGGGAAGTTGCTCAGCGCACGATCAAGGGACAAGTCAATGGCTAAGGCATTACTCACTGTTGTTGTTTCACAAGGCCAAAGCCGCAATCCCGAGAAAAGGGATTTGGAACGGTTGATCTCCGAAAAGGCGGCCACTCTTCCAGGTATTAACGTCCTTGTCATTCCTCACTTGTACGATTTGACCTTTGACGGAGAGACCTTTGCGAAGTTGAGAGAGCTCGATGGCGATATGGTCGTCCTGAGCTGGCTCTACGACCGCGCTACGCATTGGGTATTGGATCGCAATGGTGTTCGCGGTCAATTCGGTGAAGTAGTTCTGAAGCCGGCTGACTACCAATCCGATGCGGAGGATGACGAAGAAGATGAGTCGTCCGAGGAAGATACCAAAGATAGGGTGAGTCAAACTCAGCCACGACCCCAACGCAATATTTATTGCATCGATCTTCGCGCTTCCGAACAAGCCGAATCGTTCATCAACGAAATAGATCGCTTGCTCAAAATCACTTTACAAACGGAAGTCGCTTCACATCCTGAATTAAACCAATGGCTTGCCGGCTCACCATCGTCAGAGCCGTTGCTGCGCTACTTGCAGCCGAATAACGATGTTGGACTTTCTGGAATGCAAAGTTCAACACCCGCCAGCCAAGCCTCTTCCTTATCCTTTTTCGGTACGGGAGGTCTTACTAGGATCGATGAGCATCCTTCGAGACGTTGGTATCCGGTGATCGACTTTAGCCGTTGCACCAATTGTATGGAGTGCATCGATTTTTGCTTATTCGGGGTATACGGAGTCGATCGCGCCGAAACGATTTTGGTGGAACAGCCAGATAACTGTCGCAAGGGATGTCCTGCCTGCAGTCGCGTTTGTCCTGAAAATGCGATTATCTTTCCTCAGCATAAAACTCCGGCAATAGCTGGAGCGCCGGTTGAGGTAGGTGGGCTGAAGATCGATCTTTCCAAACTCTTTGGCGCACCGGAAAGCGACGAAGATGCGCTCGCAGTGGCGGCTCGCGAACGCGATGAGCAATTGATTCTGGCGGGACGCGAAGCGGTAGGAACCGCTATTCGTACCAAGTCGTCTACTCCAGCAGATAAAGCAAATCAACCCAAGGACGAACTCGACTCCTTGCTCGATCAATTAGATCAGCTCGATCTTTAGCAAGGAAGGATCGCAGCGATGTTATCGCAATACTTGCGAACGGGATCGTTCGCAGGTTCTAGCTTGGATCGCCGGAATTTGTAATGGCCTAAACTCCGACCCGTTTGGCTTGTGCCTTGCTTTGCTATCGTTTTGCGAGCTTCGTAGATCTAGCTAAACCTTCTGTGAATGATCTATCGCGTCGCCAAGCTTGCGGTTTCAGGGCGATTTTTTCTGGGCAAAGATTGCGTCGCTCGAGCAGTCGCTTCCCCTACCCTGGTTGCTAGCTATTGTTAGATACTGGGATGTTGTTGGTTTGGGTGATTTGGATCGTCTTTATCGATCAAATAAAATTTTAGGAATGAGTGAATTCTAAGGATTGTAGGAGCCGATACTCCTTTTTAAGCGGCATTCTGGATTGCTATGCCGCGGACCGAGAGTATCGCAATCCCGCTTTCCGGGCAAGGTTTGCTTCGAAAAGTGCCCCCCACTATCCGAGTAGAAGGTAAGCCGTGAAACGTCCCACGAATTTCCTGGCACAAAGCGTATTCTTACTCCTGCTGAGCCTATTAGCAGGAGAAGTCATGGGCCAAACGCAACGAACGGTACGAGGAGGCTCCAACGTGACTTGGCAGCCGAGTACTCGTTTACCTCGACCTCAGCGATCGATCTATGCGTCGACGGTTTCTGGGGTGATGAGTGAAGAAGGAAAGGCTGTGGTTCCCACGCCGACTCCTGATCCAGCAGCCAATGCTGGGGAATCGATCGTCACTGAGGAAGTTCCCAGTGGCGAAGTGATTTCTGAATCGGGAGTGATCTACGAAGATGGTGGAATGTCTGGAGAAACCATCTACTTGGATGATTCCTATTCAGATGGAACAGTGATCGTTCCAGGTGAAGAGGTTTTCGACGAGGGATTTCATGATCATGACTTCTACGGTTCAGAGGTGCATGGTGGCGAAATTTATGATCCTTACGGAGCCGATCCTGCATGCGAGACCTGCCATTCTCATGGAAGATTGTGTATCTGTCTTCCGGAACATGGTTGGTTCCAAGCCGATTACCTGATGTGGTATCAAAATGGAATGGCTGTACCGCCGTTGGTAACGACCAGCACTGGGGGTACCGCCCGCGCTAACGCAGGTATATTGGGTTTGCCATCGACTTCGGTGTTGTTGGGTGATGAGGATTTGCTCGGAGAGGAAATGTCCGGCGGTCGAATTCGCTTTGGATGGTGGTTCTCTCGCTTGAAGGGCTGGGGAATTGAAGGTGAGTTTGTAGGTGCTGGCTCGATCACCGATACGATTCAGTTTCAATCTACTGGTAGTCCCATCTTGGCTCGCCCATTTTTCAACATGACAACCGGGCGGGAAGACGCTGAGTTGGTTGCATTCCCTGGGGTACTGACTGGATCTATCAACACGACAGCAACTAGTCAATTCAATGGCGCAGCGTTTCGTTTGCGACGCCAACTTTGTGGAAGCGAAGGCTGCGGAACATCTTGGCTTGATTGTGCCCCGGTCCCAGTAGCGAACAATACTGACATTACTATGGGATATCGATTCTACGAATTAGATGAATCGCTATCGATCAATGAGCAGTTGATCTCACAAGTGGTAGGCGAGCCGGGTTCATTTAACATCACAGACAAGTTCAATACGCTGAATCAATTCAATGGTCCTGAGTTTGGAGTTCAATGGCGAGGCCGTCGCGGATTCTGGTCTTTGGATCTTTTGATGCGAATGGCGATGGGAATTAATCACCAAACAGTAACCATTTCGGGTAGCTCTGCAGTGACCGACAACGGGAATACAACCACCTATGCGACGGGTGTTTTGGCCCAGCGTACAAACATCGGGGAGTACGACCGAGACCGCTTTGCAGTGGTTCCAGAATTGGGGGCTACTTTGGGGTATCAGTTGACCCAATGTTGGAAGCTAAACCTAGGCTACAGCTTTATTTACTGGAGCAGCGTGGTTCGTCCAGGAGACCAAATTGACACCGACGTGAACCCCAATCTTTTCGCTCCAGAACTGACTCCATTTACTGGTCCACTAAGACCGGAGTTTCACTACGTAGAATCCGATTATTGGATACAAGGACTGAATTTGGGGGCGGAGTACCGCTGGTAGTATAGTCTGGCGAGTTTAGGTAGGCTATGCGGGTTAGCGGAAGGCGACAAGAACCCTGTGGTTGTCGAACAGGGTTTTAGGTCGCCTTAACTCATTGCATTTGAGGATACAACCATGGCTGGTTTCTGGAGACGCCTTCTCTCTCGTTTAAGTAAAGCACCCCGACGCCGCACTCGGCGACGGTTCTTGAAAGTGGAAATGTTGGAAAACAGACGTTTGATGGCAACGGACCTCGCGTCGATCAGTGGTGTTGCATTTAACGATCTAACGGGAAACGGTTTGACGGGGGACGACCCGCGACTCTCCTCTGTGACAGTGAGGCTTTACCAAGACACGGGTGTCGTCGGCACCTTCGAACCCGGTACGGACACGTTGTTAGAAACAACCTTAACCAACGCAACTGGAAATTACCGTTTCGATAATTTGCTCGCTGGAACTTATCTCGTTCAGCAAACCACTCCAACAGGTTTTACAACCTTACCAGGCGCGACGATTGCCGCGGTGACTGTCAGTTCAGTTCAGGCAGAGGGAACCGCAGGACAGACGATTGATAACTTTAACACTACCGCTCAATCCATCTCAGTAGCTGAGCCTGGAACTACGACGGACTCATCTTTTGTGGTTGCTCCGGAAGCCATTGGTGGTGAACGCGATATGCGGGCAGCGATCACTTCGCTTGCGAGCAGTCTACAAATCAATGCCAACTCGACGGTAGCTGGAGTCTTGGCCTTTGATGCATCTTCAGGTGCCCAAGGCTCGCGATTGATTACCTATGATGGTGTCGATAGCGATGGCACGACTTTGAATGCAACCGGCTTGGGAGGCGTCAATCTCCAATCGAGCAATGCCGTGGGTTTTCGTTTCCGCATCGGTTCTAATCAATCGGGAACCAACTTGGTTGTGCGTGTCTACACGAGCGCAGGAAACTTTTCGGTAGCCAACGTCGCTCTTCCTAATAACGGAGGAGTGGCGACAGGAACCGCGATTGTCCGTTTCAGTGACTTCACTGTGGGAGGTGGCACTGGAGCTGATTTCACCAACGTAGGTGCTATCGAATTTGGACTTGAATCTGGTACGGCTGTCGACGTTCAAGTAGACAC
>B570J29032_109959177_pt1 | contig 19428 bp, 34 predicted proteins | sample LakMenEpi16Nov12_FD_29032 | JGI IMG/M metagenome (IMG submission 29032) | reverse complement strand
GGATGTTACCGTCACCGTCCGCCTTGATGTCGTACTGGACACCAAAGTAGCCACGTGTGTTGACGAACATGATACGGGCATCATACATCACCGACCCTTGGTCACCCTGCATAGAGTTTATGTAGATTGTCTGGACTGGGTACACATCAGGGTTCTTCGTCTGAATGGCATTGATGATGGTCTGGATCGTTGCTGGGCTCACTGGCTTGTTATCGCTGACGTTCACAAACGCTTCACCGTTCATGAACACACCGCGGTTCCACAGCAAAAATCCCAAAATTGCCAGAAGGAGAAATACGACAACGTCCTTCATATTATTAACAGGCGAGAAAAAAGACCGCGTCGACTTCCTGGGTACAAAAAGTTATCCAATACTAGGATGGCCACTCTGGTCTACAGCGACAAGTGTCCGTATTGTTCTCAGGTGATTCAGGAGATTCGGGAAAACCCGGCGCTCGTTCACATGATTCGTTTCCATAACGTGTCTACTCAGGGGGTTCCATCGAGACAGATTACACGCGTGCCCACACTGGTGACGAACGATGGTCATCTGGTTGTCGGAAATGACGTTCGCAAATGGATCGAATCGATGAAACCAGAAGAGCGTGTTGAAGAGTTTGACCAGACGGCTCTTTCCGGAGCCATGCTCGATGACACACATGACAACGATGCTGGAAACTATTTCGACCTTGATCACTTCAATATGCCCCTGGCGCCTCCGATGACACGTGAACTCGAGGAAAAGGTGAATAGAAAGGTGTCTGATGCCTACCAGAAAGGTATAAAGTGAGTATGTGTTTTATAGGTATGGTTCGTCTCAAGACGATTCAGGCGAGTGCCTTTCGCACCGTCTTTGAGGTGCTCAAGGATATTATCAACGATGTCAACCTCGTGTTCCGCCCAGAGGGTCTCATGGTTGTCACACTCGACACGGCGCGCGTGACGCTCGTCCACCTGGTGATGCCAGCTGAAAACTTTGAAGAGTATCATTGCGAGGGGGAACACACGGCTGGTCTCAATGTGTCAAACACGTACAAGCTGCTCAAGTCGGTGACCAATACGGATACACTGAGTATGTCGATTGACGATTCGTACCTGCTCCACATTCACATTGAGAATGCAGCGAAAAAGTCGTCGACGTCATTTGAGTTTAAGCTCCTGGATATCAACGACGACATGTTATCAGTGCCTGAGATTGATATGAACGTCATGACTACCATTCCGAGTGTTGATTTCCAGCGCGTGACACGTGACATGAACAACTTGGCTCAGGATATTCGAATCACGCGTAAGAAGAACACACTCGAGCTCGAGTGTGAGGGTGGCTTTGCAAACCAAAAGACTATCCTTGAGTGTGTCGAGCCCGGAAAGGACAAGGCGCTCGGGAATGTGTTTTCACTCAAGTACATAAATATGTTCACACGTGCGACGAGCCTGTGCTCGAGCGTGCAGCTGATGCAGCATGATGACGACGACAATATGCCCATCGTGTTCCGGTACACGGTTGCAAACCTCGGTGAACTCAAGTTTTACTTGGCACCGAAGGTGGAGTGAGCTAACCCAGTATAATCAATGGAAAACGAATCCTCTCAGCTCGTTCACACGATGAACGATCTCCTCGTGAAGGGCGACTCAACAACGGCGTGGAATATGCAACGGGCACTCCCCTTGTCCGTCAAACCTGTACACGTGTCACTTGACCGAGGACGTTCTGAATGCAAACTGTACCTGAAACTTTTTTTACGAGAACCCATTTGATTCCCAAGGAGATTTTCAACCCTCCTGAGAATGAAACTGTGAAATGTGGACGAGGGGAGTATACGTCGAATGATACTGGTGATTGTGTAGGACCCGAATGGCGCCTGATGATTTCAGTACAGAACACTGGTTTTCTGTCACAGTTGTCTGTGAATATTGCACTGTGTACAGGAACTGAAAATCGAGGAACGATGTTCTGGATGGGCCAGTTTCCGATGTGTGTGTACATTTGTCCTCCAAAATAGTAATCGACGTGTCCATGTTCGCCTGGCTTGAATTCGTTAACAGGTATCAATTCATTCCCGTCGTGTCTGAACATCTGATGTACTTGAAAATTTTTTGGTCTACATTGTTCGATGATATTTAGGACCCACATTAACTAAAAGAAAACGATATATTATTTATAATGGAAGGACGCTATCAAGAACGCTTAGCTGAATTTCAAAAAAGAATATCTAAAGGGGATTCTGCTGCGCAACAGGAGATGTATGACTATATGGCTGAATGCATTCCTTTAATAATGGAGTTTGAATCAGCTGGAGGGAAGAAGAAGGATGTATACGAAAAGTACATGACAACCGTAGAAGGGAATCATATCACGCCTATGCAAAAGAAGAATCCAGGGTATATACCCAAGTGCAAAGGATGTGGTTCATTTGAACATACACTTGACGACACGACGAGTGACATGATCTGTCTTCAGTGTGGAATGACAGATTACGTCCAATGTCAAGAAGTGGGTTTCAAGGAGGAGCAGGACATGGAACGCCATGTCGTCTATTCCTACCGGCGTGAGAACCATTTCAACGAATGGGTCAATCAGTTCCAGGCAAAAGAGTACACGAGTGTACCGCAAGAACTGATTGATCAATTACAACTCGAAGTGAAAAAACAGCGCATCAAAGACAAGTCAGACCTGACACACCGCAAGGTGCGCGAAATACTCAAGAAGATTCACATGAATAAATACTACGAACATGCACCCTACATCACAACGATTCTCAACGGGGTTAAACCACCAGCCATGCCTCAAGCATTGGAAGACCGACTTCGACTCATGTTTGGGCAGATTCAAAAGCCTTTTGAGAAACATTGTCCCGAGAACCGTAAAAACTTTTTGAGTTACAGCTACGTCTTGTACAAATTCTGTGAACTCCTCGGTGAAGATGAATACTTGCCGTGCTTTCCATTGCTCAAGTCAAAAGAAAAGCTTTACAAGCATGACATTATATGGAAGAAAATTACCGCTGACCTTGGGTGGCAGTGGTTCCCGACTTGCTGAGTCCTCACTGAGATTTTTTTACTGGTTTCACCGGGAACCACCAGTCGATAATATCACAAGCCCGTATGGTCAAATAGTACAGGGCAGAAAGAACCCGCGTCGACATCTTCGTATCAGAATCACGTACCACTGTAGCAGCCGCCTTTTTCATCTCTGGTGTGAACATTTGAGTTTAAAATGTCAGGTCTTTTTAAATGATGAAACTTGTTGTCGAGATCTTGGGCTACAAACCCAAAAATGTTACGCGTAAAAAAGCGAGTCCAGTCAAAAAGTCAACAGCCAACATCGAAAAGAAATTCAAACGTCTGGTGATGGATGGGTACTCGATAAATCGAGCACGTTACCTTTCGAGGATGTAAGGTCTTCCACTTCGAGGTCACTTCCCGAATTTGGAAAATTAATCAGAACAGCCTCAGACAGACCCAGCAGCCTCATGTACATACGCGTTTGGATACGGTGCTCATCCTTGAGAGCCTTCACCGATTTCAACTCAACGATGATACGAGAATCCACGATGAGATCCGCACGAATGTTTCCAATTGCATGCTCATCAAACATGATTGGAACGATTCGCTCCGTTTGATACGGGATACTCAACTTTCGAAGCCCAACCTCCATGGCGTTGTGGTATACGCGCTCCGAAAACCCAGGTCCGAGGGAATGCCATACCCGTATCGCGACTGACCGTACATGTTCCTTCATACTGAAGACTCTGCGGGGGGAGGGTTTAGGTTAAAAATAGGCATGTTTGCCTGCTGGACATTCTCTGAGCCCGAACGCTTGTAGAAGCGCTTCTCGAATACTGGACTTCCGCGGTACACAACTGGAAACATCATAGCGTCAAACTTGGACGCATTGAGCGTCTCCTGGATCGACGCGATGATCTGTACTGGAAAAACGTCACCAGGCTTGAGTTCAAAAACCCAATCGTTCTTTGCAGCCTCTTCGCCATCCACAATCTCATCTTCAGGTGCCACGATACGATTGAGCTGGTCTGCAAGCTCCGTCGTCACAAAACTCACAGGCACTACCGTGACGTCAGTAGGACCATCCTTGATACGAGCGCGGTCGAGCCAATACTGCACCATTTCTAATATTTCTTTTAATGTTGGTTTTAGGTAGATGGAGACGACGTTGTACGTCGATTCGAGACAGAGAGACGTGACATTGTATCCATCAGGGAACTCGTACACTCTGTTTCTTCAGTCGCCCGTCCATAATATAAGTCAGGTTGATCTGATTTCGGCCAAAATCCCAAACACAATGTATAACCTCATGACGAGTTCGAATGTACTCACATTTGATTCATCCAACGTGGCTTTGAACCCTGGTTTTTACTCGACGTGTTCACTCGTCGACACGTTCAATAATAGTGATCAAGTATCGAACGTCGCACTGAGTTACCTGGAAGCTGAAGGGAAGTTTCTCTTCACTGGAAACTTGACATCGGTGACGACCTTGACTCAGGAAATTGCAGAAATTCTCGGTCTGCCGCTTGGAACAACACTGTCGAGTCCAATTGCAAGCAATGCCGTTTACCAAGGGATTTACCCAACAGCAAATGCATACATCGTATCGAATACCATCGTGAGTCTCGAAATGAACGATTATATCTGGCTCGATATCGAAGAGTTTCGGACGCCGTTCACGACTGATGCTCGGAAGTTGGTTCTAAATCCACAGGGTGTATACACGACGACGAGTAATACATCGGCACGTTCATTTGCCATTATTCCAATGGATGTTCCATCCGGTGGAATAAAATCGTTCAGAGAGGCGGCAGATTACCCAGTATATGTGACATTCCCATCACGACTCGATTCACTTGACAGACTCACAATCAGCTGGCTCGACCGAAACGGAAAACCCCTGGATTTCCACGGACTTGACGTCAATTCATTCACGCTTCGACTTCATACAGTACATGTACCGGATGAAGTCGAACGTCCTGTCAGTTTACCACCGCCCGTTCCTTTTGAAAAGGAGAATCAAAAGGTTGTATGGGGTGCGACGATTGCGCTCGTTATTGGCCTGATGTTGATTATTTTGGCTGGGAAGAAGAGGGTCTAAGGTCTGGGGCACGCGTGCCCCAGCTCGCCGTTAGTTACTCTTCGTTAGATGTCGTAGGTCCGGTCGAAGCCACACGAGCGTCCACGTCGCACAGAATGTATCTTCTTCGTGTTTCTGTGGATGATCGCGACATACAACGACTTGTCTTCCTGACAATTTTGAAATGAGATCACGGTCGAGATGACCACTGTACCGGCTCATGGGGTGTGCAGGGTCAAACACACGTATGATTTTTGACCCAATGAATTCATAAGCCATAAAATGACCTTCTTCATCTGAAATGGGAGTATACAGCGTCCCTTTTGGGTGAATAATTCGGCGACACTTTGTTATGTCATAGTCACCCAGACAACCTGTAAAATTTCGACGAAATGCAGGGTCGTTCATTATATTGTCCCAATTGGTTTTCAAATTATTCATACAGTTTTAGAGATCCTCGACTATAACTGACATACCCTTGATACGACGCTGTTCAGCTTGGGTCGTCTGACCTGGGACACGTCGAACGCCGGCGCGGCTGATCGCGAGGACGGTGAGGAGCATAAGCAGAATAAGAATGATAACAGAGCGCTTCATTTGTTAAAGGGTGAGAAAAAACATTCAGAACTTGGTACGGACCCATGCGGCATTTTTGAGCACCGTGTTGTGTGCCGTCGGGGACGTACGCTTGAGGTAACGCGCCAGAATCTGGAGGCGACGGAACACTGCCAGTGGTGAGTTGCTCTTCATGGCAAATGTCAGCGACTTGTAACGGTTCGGTACATTGGCAGATACAGTGTACCCATACAGCTTACCTGGTGACAGGGGTGGAAGTGTATACGGACCCTTGCCTGGAAGACCGCGGTTAACGACGCGAGCAGACTTGACGCGAACTGTGCCACCTGAAATGTGACGCGTGTAAGCGCGGTGATTCGCGCTGGCTGGGACACGGATTGTCTTTGGCTTGCGGCGGAACGTGTACGCGCGACGAAGGATGGTTGGCATTACTTTTTCACTAGATAAAAATTCCTTTCCACTGAGTCCTCTCGCCTGTCGAACAAGGTGCACGGAGTGCACCTTGTCTTAAAAAAATGGGCGCACTGTCCTGTAAGTATGAAGTACGTCGTTGGTGATTTCGAGTCGACCGCTCAAAAAATTATACATTCGATCAGCTTCACACCCGTGAATGTTACTGAGAAGAAGACATGGGTATCACACGGACGTCATCAAACCCCAGAGTACCGCAAGAATCGGTCTGTGACGCACGGAGAACTGCGAACCATTTTCATCAAAGAGGCACTCGATGACCCACTCATCGCTGAGAATGATCGCGTTCAATTAAAGCTCGGTCGGACGATCATCCACGGGCAAGAGGCGGTTGTTCTTCCGTTCCGTGACGCCATCTGTGAGTTTATGCACTGTGTGTGGGAGCAAGGGGATGGCAACTGGCTCGCACACTCGATGGATAATGAATTGGAAATTCTGCAGGTGACGGACACGCACTTCAATACGGGTCTGTTTCCGAAACCTCTCCGAGCGTTCCCGGACTGTTCTACGATTCCCGGGTGGTCGAAGATCGCCAAGGTGTGTACGCAGCACGTGCTCACGACACGATGCCCAGACTTTTTCAAACAGTACGAGTCGTGGATGACGATGAATGGGTGGACACCGGCAAAGTTTTCGGCTCGGCTCGAGGATTTTGTTCGGTTTGTTCGGGATGATCGGGACTATTCTCAGCAGCACATTGCCCCGTGTGACGTGATTGATCTGTGTGAGGTTCTTGCAGCGGCGAACCCTCCCCTAGATGGCAAATCGTACATGATTTCGAGGCACGTGAGTGCGTGGAGTGGTACCCAAACGAAAACAGCTTCAGTTTCGTCTCTGTAGAAACCCCAAAATCAAACAATTCAAAGTTGGACATATCGACGTCGACCGTGGGGTATGTGTACCTCGGTCTCAGACACATCGTTGTGTTCAGTATGCTCGTGATGTACGACTTGAGGTTGCGTGTGTCATATTCGACAGACTCCTTTGCCCACACCGATCTCAACGTCTTTACGTCCGCCTTTCCCACAAAAATTCCACCTGGTGTTTCCTCCATCGTCCCGCCGTCAATGTACCGGCGTCCCTGATATTCCACAGATGCAAACAGAAACGGTACTGCGATGGTCATACACAACGCATCCACCACGGACATATTCGGAGTCGACTTACACGAAAAGTATTCTGTACGTGCCAGATTGACACAGTATGCACTTATGTGTACCTTTGGCATTGTCGGGCGAAGATCTTGTAATTCCCGAAACGTCAGATCTTCTTTACTGAAAAAGACACGAATGATGTCGACGATTACTGTTCGAATCTTCTTTTGACTGACGAGTCCGAAATGCTTCAAAAACTGACGGATGTTGGGTTTCATGATTTCCTTTATCGGAATGTCCAACGAGTAATCCAGTATGGTTTTGATGTTGCCTTCGGCGACGACGTAAAAAAAGGCGAGGAGCCCACCGGCACTCGCACCTGAAATGTCTTCGAGATTGTCAAGTTCGTGACAATCTCGAAGGGCGCCCATCGCGCCAAGGAATGCAAAATATGTCATCGCACCGGGGCCAATCGCCAGATGTTTCATTATTGTGTCAGTGCCGGTTCACTTTAGGCTCAGCATATAAAGAGTGGAACGTACCAGTGCTGTAATCTCATCCTGGATGTTCTTGAGATACGAGTCTCGTGGAAGGCGCATGCGGCGAAGCTGTGTCAGAAGTGAACGAAAATACAATTTGGGGTTGCGGGCAATCGTGCGACGACCGACAACAATGCGGCGAAAACGGCCATACTTACCCATGTATGCCTCGGCGTAACTGTCAAACAAAGGGACTATACCTTCATAGTACGCCTGGAGCGCCTTGTGCTGTGCAAAGGAGTTTGTCGTCAAGTGGAAAGCGTGCGCCTGAGTACGGGAGTTCATAAGAAGACCGACGTACTTCTGACCATTCATTTAATAGTAAGCTGCGAAATTCTTACGCAGGAAGGAGAACACCAGGGCGAACACCAGTGTGTGCACGCCCACCGCCAGAAGGGAAGACTGGCCAGACATAAATACACCCTTGCCTGCTGGGGGGATCGTCAGAAGGACGCCTGGGGTCAGCAGTACGAACAGGATGGCGGGCACGATCAAGTCAGCTGGGCGCAGAGACACCTTGAGCACAAATCTGGCAATAAGGTAATACACCAGGGACAGAACCAGGGCGTGCACCAGGACTGGGCTGGGGCCCACGCGCAGGAGCAGGCCCGGGCTGAGTAGGGCGAACAGGATGGCTGGGGTCAGAATCTTGGGGCCGGTAATATCCATGTGGGCAGATACTATCTACCGAGAAAATTGTCGGACAAACTCGGCAAAGTCGTGGAAGGACGCATCTTTCATCAACGTGCTGTTGAGATGGTTGTCCTCAAGGTACTGACGAAGGGACATCCACATGTTGAGGACATCCTCAGAGTGCCAGTCGTGCCAATCCGTCGGACTGAGAAGGAGATCGTGGTCCTCCTGCTCGTCGTATGCCTCATCAAAGTCGTCGCCATTGACGAGAGCGTCGTCACGGTACTCGTTGTTGATACCCATTGTTGGTTTCTACTTGTTTTTCTTACGGTTCGTCTCCTTAGATGTTGTTTGCCGCTGCGCGGCGGTGTCACGTGTGACGCCTGATTAAGCGGTTTTCTTGACGGTGATTGTGTTACGCTCCTTGACAGGGGCGTGGTCGACTATAATCTGGTACACCTGCTCAACCTTAGTATCGTCACCTCCAAAATAGGCACGCAGACCCGCCAGAATGACATTCTTCGTGATGCTGCCACGGGACTCCTTCGTATGCAGAGAAACCTTCTCCTGATTCACCTTGACCGTGTCAACGTCCTGGGTTTGTTTGATTTCCTTCATGTGGCCCTGGACCTGTGCCCGGAGCTCCTTCTCACGCTTATTCAGTACAGCCATGTCTTTCCTCGCAGCAGCAAGCTGGTGCTTCAGGGAGAGCCATTCGGTCATGACGGCCTTAAAGTCGTCCATTTGTTAGTTAAAGCTGTTTATTTTTAAGTGTCAAATTGACTTGATTCCAAGTCGACTTGGTGTCTACTTCTCGTAGCTGTTCTCAATCTCAAACTTGGGGCGCATCGTATCCGGAGGAATGGTGGACAGGTTAAAGATGCTCACAGCGTCACGGGGGTTGGGTGGCTCGGAGCGGAAGTCGCGGTTGGCGTTACGCAGGTTGCCGCCGATCGTCTCGGGGAAACCAATCTGGGCACGTGGATCCAGGAAATTCTGGCCAGACAGAATGGCGTCTGGAGAAAACTGGCCGAAATCCTCGGTCGTCACAACCTCCTTGGGAATCAGACCTACGTTGGTGTTGTCGTACACTGGCATGTCGACCGTGCGCACACCGGAGCCGTCCATTTCGAACGGGGCTGGCTCATCAACAGATGAGAATGTGCCACCTGGAGCAGAGATGTGGCCACCGCCCTGCATGATGCGGGGACCATCGCTTGCTGGTTTTGAGTCAGTTGGCGAGGCACCGACTGGGTCTTCGCCTGTTGGGATATAGCCGCTACGCTGGGGATAAAATACCATCATGGCAATCAGGAACAGAAGAATCAGAATCGCCAGACCTTTGCCGTCCATGTTATAATAGTACACGACTTTTTTTTTCAGTCCAGGTAATCGGCCGGGTCGTCCTCCTCAGCATCTGGCTCTGGCTCGTCTGCAAATTGGAACTCGACTGGGTATCCCTTAGTCTTTGGCTTTGGTACCTGGCGCTGACGAACCTGGACGACGCGCCAAATGGGACCGAATGAGCGCTTGAGGAACCAGAGACCAGCCAGCTCAAACAGAAAATCACACGCTCCTGAAATCTCCTCAATGGAATTCTTCTGAGCGTCGAAGAATGTCGTCACCACATTTCCCTTGACGGAAGCCAGTGTGGCTGAGAGTTCGCCATCGGCAGACAGGCTGGCCTGGTACGCGGAACGAATAGTCTCGGCCGAAACATCCTTGCCGAACCACTCGAGCTTACTCACCTCCGCCTGACTCAGAAGCTCGTTATCAATAGACTCGAACAAAGTTTTTGAGGGAACTTTGAGACTCACTTGACGCGTGTCCTTGGTCAGCGTCCCGTCAACCTGCACGTTGTTCACCTGATGGAACACACGGGCGTCACCCTTTGCTGAAACCTTCAGAAAGTAACGGCCGTCTGGAATCTTTACGGGAGTTCCGTACTCCATGGTACTCAAAAAACAAACCTAAGCTCTAAGTAGAAATGAGTCTTGGAGTTTGTCCATCTGGATACTTTCCCATTCCAGGGGATTCGTCCAACTGTGCCACGTCGACGAGTTCAACCATCGTCAAAAAAACGTGCCCTACTGGATATACGATTCAGACGAACGGTCTATGTGGAACAGGCAACACATATGTGACCACAGGACCAACGTATTGTGGCCCACAGTACACTGGGAAGAGTTGTACATATCAGACACAATTGACACCTGGTATAACACCCGCAACAGGTACGGAATCGGGTCCGAACATGATATGTGCATTCCAAGAAGGCGACGCACAGTTTCCGTGTGATCCAGGGTGTTGCGGGTCGCCTTCAACAGAAACGACGGGCGGTGATGGAACGACGGGCGGTGATGGAACGACGGGGTTTCCAATCTGGGCAATAATTCTTCTGATCGTTCTGGGGACTATTATAATGGCTGTGTTAATCGCATTGGCTGCCAAAAAAATGTCACGAAACAGTAGATATGGAGTCCCTACCAAAGGTTGACTACATGACGTCGTGGAAGTTTATGAAAGACACGCCGGTGTACGGTGGTTTCATGGTGTGGCACCTCGTCATGTTCATGGTCCTTGGACCCATGTTGACATGGCCGATGCTCGTCCTTCTTCTGCTCGTGTTTAGTACCCAGACCGCTAAGCTAGTTAAAGACGTGAAGAGCTCAACAAGTATCAATGGCTGACACTACCATCACTCTGCAGACCATCTTCGATGAGATCAAGCTCCTGCGTAAGGACCTTCGCAAGGTGAAGAACCTGATCGAGGACCCACAGGGCGAGAAGGCCAAGGCTCGTTCCACCACCAACGGCTTCAACAAGCCTCTGGACATTTCCGAGGAGCTGCGTAAGTTTCTGAAGCTGGCTGCCGGTGAGCAGATTTCCCGCTCCCAGGTGACGAAGAAGGTGAATGAGTATGTGACGGAGAAGGGCCTGAAGCAGGGTCAGAACATCAACATGGATGCGCCTCTGAAGGCGATCCTGGACCCCCCAGCTGACGTACAGGTGACGTTCCTGAACATCCAGAAGTACATCAACAAGCACTACATCAAGGCGGAGAAGCCCGTCAAGGAGAAGGCTCCCGTGACTGCTGTCGAGGCTGAGACGCCAAAGCCGGCTGCGGCGAAGCGTCCGACGGTGAAGAAGGCCTGAAACAAAGGGTGTTGTCTGCTGGATTTTTTCCACAGTCTAATGTAATATGAATAAACTGTTGATTCTGTTTCTGATTCTCGTCGCGCTCTTCTTCGTCTTTCAGGTTGTCAAAAAACCAGAAGCCAGAACTGTAGAACTGTCTGGAACAGGTCCAGGGTACATCCCGGCGTTCCAGGGCCACCCCCAGATTGGTGTCAAGTCCTGAACCCTGTTCTCCCCGGGGACAACAGGAGTCCTGTTGGACTTAAAAACAAAAAGCTCACATAATATAAAATGGAAACCGTTGAAGCGCCAGAGCTCGTCGATGCCCCAAACATCGACCGCGTGGCGCTTGAACGCCTCGTAGGGACGAAAATTAATGATATCAAATTGTATCGCAGATCTTTCACGCATAAATCAGCTCTCAAAAAGTACAAGGGTCTAGAAGGCTCGTACGAGACGCTGGAATTTATGGGTGATTCCGTTCTTGGATTTATTATCACACGATTTCTCTTTGAAAAGTTTCCAGCGGAGCAGGAGGGGTTCTTGACCAAGGCGCGTACGAAACTCGTGAGAGGTAAAACGCTGTGTGAAATTTCAAAACGACTCGGACTCGATAAATGGGTTCTCATGGATGACAAGGGCATGCGTAACGGTTGGAACACCAACGAGAATATCCTCGAGGATGTTTTCGAGGCGCTTGTCGGTGCCATCTATCTGGACATTGGAATGATTCACGCCAAGTCGTTTGTGTTTGCTGCATTTGAGCACGTCGACATGAACCTCACGGATGACAATTACAAGGACCAACTCATGCGGTGGTGTCAAGCGAACAAAGTGCCGTTGCCGGAGTATCAGGTTCGCGGTCAATACAACGGCACGTTTCATATCGAGGTTGTTGTGGATGGTATATCATACGGTTCTGGATTTGCGAGTACGAAGAAGCAGGCGGAACAATTTGCGGCACAAATTGCACTTAAGACGACGGATCGTTTCAAGAAGTAGAGATGGGGTGGGGCATTTGCTTCGCACTTGACGCCAACGGTTACGTGTACTGTGCAGACGGATGCAAGTGGCGCGCTCGCAAGAGCGACTATGAGGATTACCCTCCGTGGCCATCGGCTCGCCAGGCGGTCCTCGATTACTTCGAGGGTGATGCGCACAGTGAGCTTGATATGGTACGTGACGAGTGTCCAGGGACTGCAGCCGGTCTGCACCAGGCGTGCGATGAGCACATTGGTTCCGCAATGTCTGAATATGATCGTTGGACCGACGAGGAAAAGCAAGCCGCCCATGACGCATCTATGGCTGAGTTTGAGGGTGACCTCGAGCATGCCAAGGAGGGTCTCGCAATTGCTCTCGAGGTGTACAAGATGTGCAAGAAGGCTTGGACCGAGTACAAGAAGAACCCGCCCAAGGTCAAGCCAGCCAAGACGCATGCCGACGAGATCCGTCAGCTCATCGCGCCTCTGCGCATTGAGCTCGAGATGGAGGAGGCAGCCGAAGAGTGCGACCGCCTACGCGCTGCAAAGGCTCGTGCGACCCGGATGCTCAACCTCGAGAAGAAGTTTACACTTAGTTAAACAGTCTATGCTTTCTAATTGAAAGATGCACCCGCGTGCAAAAGAACTTATCGAACAAACATATGCAGACCAGCGCAGTCAGGAGTGGCTAAACCTCCGTGGGAATCTGCTGACTGCGAGCGATGCGGCGACGGCCATCGGTCTCAATCCGTACGAAAAACCCGAAGGTCTCTTGGCGAAAAAGTGCGGCGCGGCGCGTCCGTGGGCTGGAAACGAAGCGACGGCACACGGAACGCGTCTTGAGCCCATGGTCCGTGATTTGTATGATATGCGTCATGGACAGATTTCACATGAGATTGGTCTCGTGCAACATCCGGTACACAAATTTCTCGGTGGAAGTCCCGACGGCATCACAGAGTCTGGTCGTCTCCTTGAAATCAAGTGTCCTTTGAGTCGTAAAATCAAACCCGAAGTTCCGGGGTATTACCTACCTCAGATTCAGCTCCTCTTGGAAATTATGGACCTCGAGGTGTGTGATTTCGTCCAGTACAAAGAGGGCCCTCCAGAGGAATTTGTCGTCGTCGAAGTTCCACGCGATCGTGAGTGGTTTGCACATTACCTTCCAGTTATGAAGGCTTTTTGGGACCGCGTAATCGCCATGCGTCAAAAAGGCATCTGTGAGGTTGAGATTGATGAAATATTGGTCGAGCCTCTTCTTGTCGAAGAGTGTGAGGTCACCATTGACTGAAACACCCACTAATACATTCAGCGTAGGCGTCTTTGATGGTTTTAAGTCCCTGGTATCCGTGAAGGGTTGCAAGCAGCCCATCACGAATGTCACTTGCCTGCTGCTTCTCTTTATTCGAGATGGATACGAGTGTACCCTGTATCTCAGGACTGAGTGAATCCCATGCCTTTTCAGCCTCGAACCACATCATGCCAGGGTCATCCTCTGGAGACTTTTTGTCCTGAATCCACCGAATCATGTAGTTGTACGCAGCCCTGCTGAACGAGTCGCGTTCGAAAACGTACTCTATTTCACCATCGCGAAGGACTGCAAGCTCACCATCGATCACAGTGAAAGACATGGTATAAAAAAACCTGACATTTTTAAATTAAGAATGAAGCATCTCATCGGACGTGTCTCGGGTGTTCACTTCAAGTACATTGATGAGATTGAGCCTCTGATGGAGGAGATTGCAGACAAGTGTAAGTTGACCGTCGTCAGCAGGGCATTCCACCAATTTGAGCCGTTCGGTGTCACTGGTGTGCTCGTGCTGTCCGAGTCTCATTTTTCGGTGCACACATACCCTGAGAATAACACAGTATACCTCGACATTTTCTGTTGTGCAGAACATTTCGACCCAGAAGAGGCTGGTCACATCATTCTGACGACGCTCGATGGAACGATTGCAGAGTGGCAAGTGGTAAACAGGTTCTAAATTCCATCGGACACGAGTGTCCGATGATCATCCATCGGTGGCGGACAAGAATGTCCGATGGACTGATAAAAGAAAGTGGCGTATTCAATGTATGGCGCACCGTCTGTACCAAGTCCTGCTCGAAAACCCACGCATCCCAATCGTCATTGCAAGTGGTCCAGCCGGTACAGGAAAGACGATGATGGCATGTCATGCCGCATCGAAGCACGCTCGTCATGTCATTTTGACTCGACCGGCCGTCTCCGTGGACGAACAGCACGGTTTTCTTCCAGGTACGCTGGACAAAAAGATGGAGCCATGGGTTCGTCCAATGAAGGATGCAATGTCACCGAAGACAAAGTTTGAAGTGTGTCCTCTCGCGTACATGCGCGGTCGAACGTTTGATAACGCCTGGATCATCGCCGACGAGATGCAAAACTCGACGCCGAATCAGATGCGTATGGTCATGACCCGCCTCGGAAAGGATTCCAAACTCATCATCACTGGTGACACGGGTCAGCATGATCGTGGGTTTGAGAATAATGGACTTGCTGATTTATTGACACGCCTACAGGACTACCCTATTGTTGGACTCGAGCACGTGCAATTCAGTGAAGATGATATTAAACGTCACGAGATTATCAAAGAAATTTTGCGTTTGTACTCTTTTTAGGAGGAATATAATTTGAATCGGCCTCTCTTGTAAACTTCCGGTGATTTGTTCTTTTTTTTTGGGGAAGGTGAAGCGTTGGACATCTTGAAGCGACCGCGGGTCACAGAACCCTTCGTGCGGATGTTACGTTCGAGTTTCATAGTGCTCTTTATATACTGACGCAGTTTGTTCCAACGTTTCAGTGCGTTTTCACTAGACTCTCTAACAGGAGAGAGTCCTGATACTCGTCGGGTTGTACGGGGCAGGTATTCACGTGGCCGCTGACCCTTTATCAGGTGACCCATATGTTCAATTGAAATATTTTATTCCTCATCATTCAAAAGTGACCAAAGGGCACTTTTCTTGTGCTCTCTATGGTCCGAAAGGAACATCTTTCCTTCTGGGCCACATTTGGACTTGTCGAGACGGACCGTGTCTGAAAACTCGTAAACCATCTTGCCACGTCCTCTGTATGCCACGTATCGTGTACACATCCCTGTTCGCACATAAGGGCCTGGTTTATAAAAGACACACTTTTCACAGCTTGGAATGGGCTTCATAATCTAGATTGAGAATTTCATAACGGAGATTTGCATACACTGTGATGTTAAACACCTCCATGACGTTATCGATGACCCGCTGGATGTGGTCATCTGGATCAACCGGCCAAGGCACGTTCATTCCGACCCATGTACACTGCTGTAGGAGAGTGAGGTTTTCGTTGAATACGTGTTGGAGTGACGGGTAAATCTCATGCATAGAATCAAACACCTCTTTGAGCACTTGATTCACTTCCCGGACGTTCTTGTACCGAAACTTGTTATTTTGTTCCCAGTACGTACGATCCGTGTTGACAACAAGGTAAAACTCGAGCCCATCGCGAATACGACGTTCAAAAACAGTCAAGATGGTTTCTTCAATCTCGTTCATGTTGTATTGTACTTTCGGGGCACTGCGGTTTTAGACCAGTTAAAGTTTACCCTGCTCTTTATCAGTATGGGTCACTATGAAACACTCGGTGTTAATCAGGACGCCTCTGCGGATGAGATTCGAAAGGCGTACAGAAATCTGGCACGAGTCAATCACCCCGACAAGGGAGGTGACGCTGAAAAGTTCAAGGAGATTGGTCAGGCGTATGAAGTGTTGAATGATCCGGAACGACGTGCACGCTACGACCAGTTTGGAACTGATGATCCTCAGCAGCAGTCACAAGCTCAGGGTCCCGACATTTCAGAGATTTTTCAACACATGTTTGGTGGAATGGGTGCCCCACAGCAAAAAACTCGTGAGCGGCATCACACAATCGACCTTACACTCGAACAAGTTTACACCGGTGCTGACAAAACGATCAAGGTTCCTGTGATTAAGCATTGTCAGGCATGTGCCATGACGTGTCCTCGCTGCCAAGGACGGGGAATGATGGTTCAGGAAATGATGGGTATGATGGGTCAGATGTTTGCCCAGCCGTGCGGCCATTGTCAGACGGCGGGGGTCGTACGAAAGGGGTGTCCTGGATGTAATCACAAAAAATCACACGTGGATACGGTCATGATCAATTTACACATCGAAAAAGGGATACATTCAGGGACGCAACACAGACTCAAGGGACTCGGGGAACAATCGCGGTCGAATCGTGAAAAAACGGGTGATCTCATTATTACATTCAATGTAAAGCCCCATCCCAAGTTTGAACGTCGCGGCGAAGATCTGCGCTACGTCATGACCGTCACGTTTCAGGAATCCGTCGAAGGGCTCGACGTGATAGTACCTCATTTTAGTGGTCCAGTTCAATTCAATACACTCAAAGAGTTTGGTATCCTGGATCCTCGAAAAGACTATGTTATACAAGGCAAGGGGCTTAATGACAATTCAAACCTGCTCATCAATTTTGATGTACAGTACCCAAAACACGTCTGACGAGTGGCTTTGGTCTCGGGTTCGCGTGTCGGCACATAGGACACGTCACCGCCTGAAACGAAGCCGTTCGACTCTGTCTCCACGACTCGAAGCAGCCGATATGAAAGTGATGTCCACATGCAGTTTTTGTGGTTGTTTCCCGCGTAAGGTCGCAGTAGCATACAGCACACTCCGTCGGTACATCGGGTGACGGAGGAAGGAGGTTCTCCTTTTTCGCATGTCTCCAACACATTGGATAATTCTTGTACTTTGAGCATTTACACTGTGTTCCACCTTTCACCATCTCCGGACACCGTTCAGTTCCCACAGGAACTGCTCGTGGGGCCCGTGGAGTCGGATTCGCTGCATGAATACGACACGTCGTGCAACCAATGGCACATTTGTTTTTACATGGTGTACCGGCGTGTGTCACCCCAGGGCACGGGGGTCGTACAGGCGGGGGCGGACGCGGCGGGCGGGGCGGACGCGTGTACGAGCGATGTGGCACGAAACCATGGATACGAAGGAGAGCTGCGACGGCCGGTGGGATATATAAGTTGTTACGGTCCACCTCAAAGACTATGTTAGTCAGGCGTTCGATGAGTCCTTCAGCCATTATTTTATAAAGTATACGACTTTTTTATACCTTACCTGGTCATCACATGTTTTTTGAGTGTCCCCATTGAAAGAAAAAACATGTGATGAGCTCGCCTGACTTTACTCGTGGATGGTTCAGACATCCAAAACAACAATGAACAAGTTTGAGGCTTCCGCTCTCCGCTTCCGCCAGCACACACTCGACCTCAAGGCTGCTCGGAGTCGCACGGTCTTTCTCCCAGACTATACACCTCCCGCGTCTGTGGGTTTGGTGACAGCGGCAGTAGCTAAGAAGAAGGCGGCGGGACCGGTGGCAGCAAAGGGACCGACGTGCACAGCACGGACTCTCGAGGGACGGCAGTGTACTTTCAGGGTGGTGGCAGGCGGGTGCTTTTGCAAAAAACATAGCACTATGGTATAGGAGATGGCTGAGGTTGAACTGAAACCCATACTTGTTGCACTTGTAATCAATCTCACGTTGATTTTCGCACTTCCTCGTCTCTTCAGTACTCCCACTGGGTTCAAGGCGTTTGATGACTTCGTCTCGTATCTAAAGGCTCAGCAGGCGTTCCTCGGATTTAACGCAGTCCTTTTTGCAATTGTCATGTACGCTGCGTCATACTACATGGTTCACTATGGTGACGGTGAGTCACGTGGTCACCGTGAGGAACTCATGTCGGATGATTTCATGAAGCCCGCTTCACCGAAGCTAAAGTCGGTTGACACTGATTAGAAAATGGACGAGCTCATCAAAGCCCTCGACGCAAATGGGTACACGAGTAACCCGTCGAGGACCCTTTCGTCGATCATCGCCAACGCCAGGCAGGATGCTCAGTACTCACCCGGAGCGTCTGCGAACTATCGTATTTTATGCAAGTATGAAGAACAGTATGGTAATCTTACTGTTGAAGTTCTTCGAAAACTGACGAGATGAGCTTCTTCGTCCCCGGGTGGTCCCACTCTGAAATCCGACTCTCATAACACGTGCGCATATGCGACATCAGATCCTCGAGCGACGGCTGGCCCCACACCATCCCTTTCTGAAACAAAAAATCATCCTGTTGAATTTCAGCCCGCGAACATTTGACGATGAACGGCGTGTCTGGGACATACTCCTTGAGACCGCCAAAGTCTGTGATGATAACTGGTTTACCTCGCAAAGCCGCCTCGACTGCTCCCATTCCAACCCCCTCGGAATGAGAACAGTTGACGTAACAGTGTCCCTGTCTGTGAATCTGCGTCTCGAGATCCTCGTCGCTCAGGAGTCCATTGATGACGACGACGTTTGGAATTTTCCACGTCACAGGCACCTTACATGTCGCTTTGAGCAAAAGGCGTGCGTCTGGAAATTGTAGACGAACGAATGCCTCGATGAGCATTTTGATATTCTTGCGTGGATCCACCATGTTGCCGATTGTGTAGAATGTGTATTTGGTCGCTTCAACTGGTGCGCGAAGAGGCGTCGGCGTCCACAGCGGCAAAAGTCGCCAATCACCCGTTGGAAATTGTTTGGCAAAGATGTCCAGGCAAAATTGACTGGGAGTCCACAGCGTATGGTACCGCTGAAGGAGAAGCTCATACACCGGGTGGACCGTTTCGGTTTCGCAAATTGTCATGTATTTTTTATCAGCACACTGAGCTAACATCTGATCGACGATGTTCATGTGATGTTCGATTGGAAGCACGAACACAAACCCGACGTCGTACTTTTTATTTGGAACTGGGTCACCAAATGGAACATAGTCCGCTTCGTGACCAAGGCTCTTTATCCGCTCGGCATACTGGCGAGTCACCTGACCAAT
>B570J29032_109959178_pt1 | contig 19443 bp, 31 predicted proteins | sample LakMenEpi16Nov12_FD_29032 | JGI IMG/M metagenome (IMG submission 29032) | reverse complement strand
ACCCTTGCCTGCGTGCAGGTAGTCTTGAACGATACGAGCGGCTTTGTCCTCGCGTTCGGCTAGAGAATCTGAACTGTCAAGCCATTGGAGAAAATGAGCATACTCGTGTACAAGGGTTTCAAGCCATTGTACACCGCTTTTTCCGACTTTGATGCACTTTGCACCAGCGTCGAAGTAGCCTTCGGCTCTCCAATTCTCACCGGAGTTTACACGCTTGCCTCTGCCAAGATGTAATGTGAAGCCGTACTCGGCTAGATGATTGCGAACATGAGTCACGAATTGTTTAGTATTCGTCTTCATATGCTATAAGTATATAGTGTAACAAGGGTAAAGTCAAGTCGAATAGAGAATTTTTATATTTGAATAGAGAATTTTGAATTCGATTAGAGAATTTTTGTATTTAAATAAAAATCCCCATTTGAATAGAGAAAATGGGGTCGAATAGAGAATTTTCATTTCGACTGGAGAATTTCCGAAATAAATACTTTCGACTGGAGAATTTTAAACATGCCTAATTATGAATATTTGTGTCACGCTTGCGGTTATACATTTGAAGAATTCTTTAAAATGGATAATCGCAAAAAACCAGAAAAGAAACCATGTCCAAATTGTAAAGAGAAGAAAGTCAAACAGGAATGTTTGACTGCTCCGAATATGGCTATGGATACCAACATGAGAGTTGACAATAAAGCAACTGGTGGATTCAGAGATGTTATGAATAAGATTGTTGGTGGTCCTTCGATGAAGGGAACCAAGGCTGCAAAAGCAATGAAAGATCGTTACGGTTTATAATCAACCGATCTTTACTGCTCTCAAAGTAACATCATGTCCCGGTGGATAAATTTTTGGTAGACCAGTACGAGAATATCCTGCTGGTCTATTCTTTCTATTCTTATATCCACCCTTACTGAAACCTTTGCCTTTTGTTTTTCTGCTCTTTGCCATGATAAATCCTTATATCTTTACATTTGCGTCTAGACTAACTACAATTTCATTTAATCTTTGTCCAGATGTTTTTTCTTTGCCTCTGCCTTTTAATCGTATTCTAGCAGAGGTTCCATCTGCTATAGTTTTTAGTAATTTTTTATCTATCTTTTTTAATGAGTGTTCGCTTAATATATGATCTGCTGTCAAATCGGCATTTCTGCCAAATTGATAAGATCCAGTTACTGCTTCTTTAATTATTGCTAATTTTAATTCTTCCGATTCTGCTTCTATATCAGTTCTAGAACCTAATAATTTTTTTATTTGTGCATCATAAATTTTTGCATTTGCCATTCTTTTGTCTGCCAAACTTCTTTTCATCTTACCAAGATTGCCATATTCATTTGAAAATTTTGTTAATATTTTTAATGATTCTTCACACAATTTTTTATCTTTACCAGTCTGTTCTGAGTAATTTTCTATTACCATTGTTAAGAATTCAACAGTTTTACTAACACCTGCAGAAGATAATTGAACATTACCACCATATTTTAAAGAACATTTTATTTTTTCACCACCAGCAATAAACATTATGTCACACTTTGGTTCTTTACCACCTGACATTTTTTCAACTTTTGTTATTTTTCCATATTGATCGTTTACAAGTTTTATTGCATTACCTGCAGCTTTTCTTACAGCAGCAGTAGTGCTTCTATAATTTTTAGCAGCCTCCACAAATGTATCCTTATCTACACCAGATTTTAAATCTTTTGTAGCAAGATAGAATACAGACCATTCGAAATCTTGACCTTGTTTTTTTGCCATATAGTGTATTTATACATACGATATAGGAGAAATACCATGCGTTTCATACCATTAAATTACAAAGAAATAGTAGCAAATACCCCAAATCCACAACCAGAACCAATCGTAGAGCACATCCCACTGGAGGATATGGAAGGTGAGATGGTTATCTCTCAATGCAAGACAATTGTTGAAAAAGCAACAGAAATTTTAAAAATGATGAAGCCAGAGACACAATTGGAAGCATGGGTACAATCAAAAATAACCGTAGCAGATGATTACATTGGTTCTGTCTATGATTATTTAAAATCAAACCCAGGCAGTAAAGAATAATTTTTGTATAAATAATAGCATGGGGAATGGTTCTTTTAGTCTTCACGAAGACTTTATTAAGGTGTTTGAGAACTGGTCGATTTACTCTGCCATACTTGTTGCATTCAGTGTTGCAACTTGGAAGTATGTTAAAAAATACAAAAAACACAAAGATTTCTCTTTTACACAAGTTCATAGTGAAATAAATGAACTTTTAACAGAATTACGACTTGTTACGGACTCTGCACGCACCCAGATAATACAACTCCATAATGGTGATTACTTTATGGATGGTGTTTCTATGCGTAAGTTTTCCGTAACACACGAATCATTACAAAGAAGTATAGACTCTTGTGCAAATAGAATGCATGGAGTTCTTTGTTCATTATTTGTTCCTCTTCTAAATTTAGTTTTAGAAAACAAAGCAACCATTCATTTCACAGTTGATCTGAAAGATAGTTACTTCAAACAATTTTTTGAGAGCAGAAACATTCAAGCATTTTCAGTTTTACCAATTTATACAAAGAACATGCTAACTGGTTTCTTATTAACTCAATGGTGTAATTTGGAAAAAGCAGAAAATGTAGAACCAGTATTTGTCGAACATCAAATGCAAAAGATGCGTAATTCAATACAAGTTCAACTAGCACTTCAACCGAGATAATAAATGACAGAAGAAAATGACTTTGGTTTTATAGCCTGCACAGAAGAAGAATTGGGAATTGCAGCAAAGTTAGAAGCAAAAGCACCAGTTGCTCCACCACCAACAGTAAATGTTGATTTAGCACCAGTAAATTCTGCTTTATCAAGAATAGAACAAAAGATGGATAAAGTTCTTGCAATGGAACTTCATGAATTATCTACAGCAGTTTCGGAACAAGGTAGTAACTTCGAAACTATTTTAGGTGAGATAGAAGAAAGAGTTGCAGCAGAAAGAAACAACTCGAAAGAAAAGATGGTTAAGATTGAAGGCTTAATTATTCCATTGTTGAATAATCTGATGAAAAATCCAGAAAAAGAATATATTAAGTGGCCAAATCGTGTGGAAAAGATTCAGGCTCAAATACAAAAGATTCTTGAAGTAACAAGATCGGTGTGACTCTGGATACCTTGAAAGTGATTAATTTAAATTATGAGTATATTAAAAAGATTAAGTATTACAGAAACAGAATTAACAAAAGTAGCAGACGATAATTCAAACTTGTATTGTATTTTGGAAGGCTATGCCTGTGAAATACATTTTGAAAAAGTTATAAATTCAACGCCAAGCATAACACATAACTTTAAACCAGGTGATCAGAATCGAGAACAAAAAGGTGATAGAGTTGTAATTTATAAAGATACTGAAATTTCAATTGAAATACGAAATGTTTATAGAAGTAAAAAAATAACAAAAACACAAGATGTGCATGGTACAACAACTTATATTGGGAAGTTCAAAGGATGTTCTTCACATTATAAAGATATTATATTTTCTGATGGTAGCAAACTAAACACAACTTATTGTTCTATTAATTCTGGAATAAACATCTATGCAGTTTGCATAGCACCATTCACAGATGAATACAAATTCATTTATTGTTTAACTGAAAATTTACCCAGAGCAACAAACTGTAATTTAACAGATTTACAGAAAAATGAAACAATTACTCCATATTGCACTATCAAATATCCACCAGAATATCCCTGGACAGATGATATTGAACAAATATTGGAGCAAGTATATTTACAAAAAACAAAACCAAACTTGATAAATACTTGACAGACACTTAAATCATGCTATATTGATAGAAACAAATGTGCTGCGTATGCACATACAATTTAGGAGAATTTATGCAAAACTTTACTAATTTTTGGACTCGCGTTAAGTCAGGCTCCCTCCGCACTGTTAATGGACTAAAGTGTGCAGGTCTTGGTGTAGCAGAGGTCGTTCATGGTCTACTCAACCTAGTTTGGTTGGGTTCAGAGCCAGTCGTAAAGACAAAGAGCCGTTCGCGTAAGAAGGCTGTCCGTCGTCGCTGAACAGTTGTTCAGAAAAAACCCCCGAGAAATCGGGGGTTTTTGTTTTTAGTCTCCGTAATATGGTCCTGAAGATTTATACCATTCCTTATGTTTTGGATGTGGTTCTTTTATGTAATACCCCCTTGATGGTGGTTCTGACCAAGGGTTATGTTTTGCATGGTAATAACCTTGTTTTTTCAATTTTTCAACATCCTCTGCTTCTTCCTCTTCAGTTATCTCTTGGTATAACTCAGAAATGAGGTTTACCAATTCCATCTTTTGCTCTTCTAATTCCTTAAGTTCTTTTATTTTATTCAAATAGTTCATAGTTTCTCCCCTTTTTCATATGTATAAATACATTGTATACAAGTATATTCACATAGAAAGGCTAAACGATGGAAAACGGTAAATCAATTGCAGCACAATCATTCAAGGGCGTAAAATCATCAGAAGATGACAAACTAGTTCCAATGACAGGTTCTGGCAAGGAATTCGATGCTCTTGTAACTACCCTAAAGCAAGCAATCAAGGATGGTTTAATTGATAAAGAAAACCTCCACCGTCTTTCACATGGTCTAGGTGTAAAGGCAGATGAATTGGCAAATATGATCGGTCTTGAGAACAAGGATGAAGTTCATGCTGAAGATCAAGACGAATCACCAGAGGTTGCTCCACAAGCACCAGAAGTATATGAACCAAAGGCATTCAAAGACTTCAGAGCAGAAACTCAAAATAGACTTCCAGTTCAAGAACAAATGTCTTCTCAACAAATAAATCAAATTAGAGCAGATATGAGAAGAAGCGGTGCATCTTCAAGTGAAATAAATGCAAGAGTAAATGAATTAAGAAGACTTTCTAGAAGTTCTGGAAGTAGAACAAGTGTTGCTGCAGCAGGAAGAAATACTGCATCACAATTAACAAATGTAATGCATGATCCAATGATACAAAGAAGAATGAAAATGCTAAGACAAAAGGGAATGTAATTCCTTGACTTTTGCTAGATTTCTGCTAATATAACCACATGAAGTTTAAATATCAAAAATTATTGACTGAAGAGATTGTAGTTAAACCATATTCTGTCCAAGCAATAGCAAGGAAGAGAAATATGTTAATGAACTCTCTTCAATTAAACGATCAAGAATTCACAAATTGGGTTCGTGATCGTCTTTACCGTGTTGCAGAACAAAATCAAACATCAATTAAAGATTTAAAAATTGATGTTGTTGCTGGTGGATTTAAAGTATGGGAAGATACTTTGAGACAAGGTGATAAAGATTTTGATCAATATAGAGATCAGTTTAATCAATATGTAAATAAATTTATGGGTGTTGCAGCAAAGATTCTTAGGTCTTCAACAGATAACCCAGGTAAATTAAATCCATCTGCTGAAGATGTACCGCCGGTTTCGCCTAAAATGATGAAATTCCAAGCATCTGATAATGCTTAATTTGTGACGGAGACTTTTTATGACACGAGATGTTCTACTTCTGAATGCTTCAGAGGAAGTAATATCAGTAATTGATTGGCAAAGAGCTATCAATTTACTGTTTAGTGGTAAAGCCACAAAACCATATAACTACAGTCACACATATTCAATTAAAACAACCAGTGGAACATTTGAACTTCCTGCTGCTATTATGTTAATTGAATATGTGAGAATTCCATTCCGCAAAGTAGGATTATCAAAAAAGAATATCATAAAAAGAGACAATGGTATTTGTCAATATTGTTCCTGTAAATTAAGTTCAAAAAATAGCACAGTTGACCATGTTTTACCAAAAAGCAGGGGCGGTGGTAATAGTTGGACTAATCTGGTTGCTTCCTGCCACCCCTGTAACCTTCGTAAAGGGAATAGAACCCCCTCTGAAGCGAATATGAAGTTACTGAAGCAACCACAAGCACCAGGCAAGGATGTCGTTCATATCGTTCTTCTAGACGAACATAAGAATAAACTTTGGGAGCGTTGGCTGGATTATAAATAACTTTATCTCGGACAATTAACAAATTGAGGTAAAGAATGCCAATTAGAACAAGCAATCCCCCTAGTTATGATAAAATATTTGCAATTAAGGTAGCAGGTACTGACACCATTGCTGAAGATGCAACCATCCCTGCCCATAGAGGATTATTAGTAGTTGCAACTGCAAATAATAGCACATTCACATTTACAAATTTAGATGGAACCACTGCTGCAATGCAATTTACAACTGGTTCAATAGTTTTACCATTACAAATTAAATCATATTCATATACTGGTACACAAACTACAGTTTCAATTTATGGATTATATTGATTTATGGGAATTAGAACATCAAATATTTCAAGCACTGGTTTTTGTGAAAAAATCATAGATGGTAGTTACTGTAAAGTAATCAAAAGCGGTACTTTATTAACTATTTCTTATGTTAGATCAAAAAATTCTACTGGAAATGAATTAGATTATAACATTATTACATTTACAAATCCAGACAATACCACATGTGAATTAAAACTACCAACATCATTTTCAACAGTTGGAACTGACACATGGATAACTTTTAATTTGCCTTTAAATTATAAATCATTTACTTTTGCATCTGCAACAGATCCAGGAGTAGCACCATAATATGAAACAAAAATTTTTACAACTTTTGAAAGAAGCAGCAGGTGGAAAAAATATCCACATGGAACATCTCGAAGATTCAATCTTCGATCATGGCAGAAAAGGATTTAAAACTGCTCTAGATTATCTTCATGGACTTTCTCATGGAATGACTGGCAAAGGTGGTAAAGATTTCTTTGTAACAACAAAGTATGATGGTGCTCCAGCAGTTGTATTTGGTAGACATCCAGAGACAGGAATGTTCTTTGTCGCTACTAAAGGTGCATTCAATGTTACTCCAAAAGTAAACTATAGCATAGATGATGTTGAGGATAATTATCCAGATAGTCCTCAACTACAAGCAAAACTAAAAGCAGCACTTGAACATCTTCCAAAATTGGGAGAGATGAAGGGTGTTTATCAGGGTGATTTAATGTTCACACCAGAAGATCTTCAAATGAGAAAGATCGGAAATAAAGAACATGTAACATTCAGACCAAATACAATTACATATTCTTCTCCATTAGATTCTGATGAATCAAAGAAAATAATGGGTTCAAAACTAGGAATAGTTGTTCACACTGGATATGAGGGAGATTCTCTTGCAAACATGAAGGCAAGATTTGATCCAGACCTATCACATTTTAAAGGACATCCAGATGTTTACTTTAAAAATGCAAGAATGCATGATGAAGAGGACGGTACTGATATGTCAGAAAAAGACCATTTCAGAACTCTTCAACATTTAGCAGGAGCAATGCAACATCTAGAAACTTCTGGTGAGTTGATGGATCATGTTTCATCAAGTCCAGAGTACGCTGCTCATTTGAAGACATATACAAATTATAATGTAAGAAATGGTATACCAAAAGGATCTGCAAAAGGATTTCATACTTATCTTCGAACAAGATTCGAAGCAGAGCGTGCAAAGATGAAGTCTGAAAAAGGCAGAGCAAGACACGAACAACAATCAAAACCAGTTCTTCAACATGTTGCAGATAATGCAGAAGCATATGATTCATTATTCGATGCACATTCTGCTTTAGGAAAGGCAAAACTTCACCTTGTGGACAAATTCAGAAGAGCAAAAGGTCTAGGTACACATCTAGAAGATGCAGATACTGGTGAATTACGACCAACCCATCCTGAAGGCTATGTTGCAGTAAGAAAGAAGTCAGGAGTTGGTTATAAAATGGTAGATAGAGAAGACTTCTCAAGAGCAAACTTTACTCTACCAAAGAAGTGGGATACAAAAAAGAAAGAACAAGAACCACAAGAAACCGTTTCTGAATCATTTATACAAAAATTAAACAGAATAAATAGATCTGGAGGTATTTTATGACAACCCGTAGAGAAATTAGAAATTCAGAATCAAAGAAAAAAGAAAAAGGCTGCGGCTGTGGAAAAGGAAAAGGAAAATGAACAAATCATTATTAATGACTCAATATAAAGAATTATATGGTGGCTTTTACATTAGAAATAATGGAAGATGGTATTGGAAAGCAAATCAGGAGACACAAGAGGTAGGACCAATTAGTGGCTTTTGGTTAAGAGAAAAGATTAATGAAGCAAAAAACAAACCAATCAAGACCATAGAATTTGCTAAAATAGAAGAACCAAAGGTTGAAGAAGTTAAGGTAGAAGAACCAAAGGTAGAAAAACCAAAGAAACCATCTTCAAAAAAACCAGTTCACAAGAAAACAACTACAGAAACAACTGTAGAAGTTTCAGAAGAAAACAAAGAGGAAATAAACTAAATGAAAAAATTCAAGGAATACATTTCTGAAGCAAAAAATAGGAATGATTCCGTAGTTTTTTCTTTTGGTAGAAACCAACCACCAACGGCAGGTCATGGTCACATTGTCCAACATGTGATGGACACTGCTGCACAGAGTGGTGCACATCATGTTGTTTACACTTCTGGAAGCGGTCCTACACATAAAGTAAAAGCAGTAAGAGAAAAGAATCCTCTTCATCCACATGAAAAAGTGGAAACCATGAAAGCATTCTTCCCCGGTGCAAATATTCAACATCATGAAAAGGTTGTAAGTCCTTTCCATGCAATTGAACATTTAAAGGATAAAGGTTATAAACATGTAAAGATGGTCGTCGGTGCAGACAGAGTTGCTGACTTCAAAGAAAGAATGGCACCTTATGCAAAACACTTCAAATCATTTGAAGTTGTATCTCCGGGTGCTGAAAGAATGTCGGTAAAGGGTAGAGAAGTAAGTGGAACTGCTGCTAGAAAACATGCTACTGCTGGTGATTACAAATCATTCAGAGCAATCATGCCAGAGAAAGCACCAGAGGATGCAGTAAAGAATCTTTACAACAGACTTCGTACTCCAGTAAAAGCACCAGCAAAGAAGACAAAGAAGAAACTTGTCGAGATGATTTTAAACTATATTGCAGAGGCAAGACCAAGAACTGCAAAAGAAAAAACAAGAGAATATTATTCAAAAGAATACAGAGAACATCAATCATCACCAAAAGCAATCAAAGAGCGTGGTGAGAGATGGACTGCAAGAAGAAGAGCAGCAGTTCGTGCAGCAAAAAGAAAACTAGGTTCAAAGGCTGCAAATAAAACAAGAGATCAATTGATCAAGATTGGTCAAGGACTTTTGAAAGGTAAGGATGTAGACCATAAGAAACCATTATCAAAGGGTGGTTCAAATGGTAATGGCAATGTGAGAGTTGTTTCTAGATCTTACAATAGAAGCAGAAATAACAATATAAAAGAAGCAGATGAAGGTGCAACAAAGTATCTTGAACCAAGATTACTTAAAAAAGATAAAGCATCAAGACCAAATCCAGAACCAATCACACAGAAAAAATCATTACCAGGAATCCCTCCACTACCAAAGGTATAACCCATGAAGAATTATTTTGATTTCCTAAAAGAGAGCACAAAGGCAACAATTCGCAGACACAAGGCTGGTGTTCTAACTCCTGAGCAAAGATCAAAGTTTATCAAAAGGCAAGAAGGTAAGATTGCAAAGATAGATCAAGAGGGAAGATTATCTGCTCGTGCTTCTCAGATTAGAGACACAATCAAAGCAGTTACAGAATCAAAAGAAGATATGCCATGCAATAAACCAAGAGCATCAACATCTGCTGGTAAGAAGATGATGGTAAAGGCATGTGAAGGCGGTCAAGAAAAGATCGTTCACTTTGGTGCAAAGGGATATGGACACAATTATTCACCAGCAGCAAGAAAGTCATTCAGAGCTCGTCACAAGTGCGGTGAGAAAAAGAGCAAATTAGGTGCTCAATATTGGGCATGTAGAAAATTATGGGCAGGTCCGAAAGGTTCTAAAAAGTCATGCCCTCCTGGGAGAAAGTGTAAGTATTGATGAAGTACAAGGATCTTAAGAGAATTAAGAATACATACCTTAAACCGAAAGAAGATAAGAAAAAAGATACTAAAAAACCAAAAAAGTAGTTTATTATGAAATTTGATACTTTAGATGATGACAATTATATGATGTTTGCTATGAAGGTTTATAACAATCCTCAATGCAAGAACATATCCGAGTTCCAAGAGGATATGAATCGTATTAAATATTTAAAACGATTATTTAGAAAATACAAGTCATCTGGACAGTTGAGAGAACGACTAATTCTCAATCATATTATTATTTTTTACAATGTTTTTGATATTATTTCAGCCACAAGGTTGCTTTTTAGCAGAATAGAGAAGGATTTACATCCTTATTTGAAAACTTTCATCGTTTTCCTAAATACTTTGCCAGACAGTATACCAGAGGCGGATCTTATAAATATTCCATTGGACAGAAGAATAATAAATAAATTGAGAGAAATATGAGAATTAGTAAGTTAAAAGAAAGTTTAGATCGCTGGTTCAAAGAGAAGTGGACAGCACAGGATGGAAGCGAATGCGGTTCCTATAAGGGTCGTGGTCGTGTGAAGTGCCGTCCTGCTCGTAGAGTCTCAAGTAAGACCCCTCAAACATGGGGCGAGATGTCAGATAAACAAAAGAAAAAGGCAGTGCGTCTAAAACAAAAAGCACATAAAAAAGGTCAACAGTTTAGCAGTCACAAAACTGGTAAAACTTGGAGTGCTAAAAAGAGCAAATATAGACCAGGAAATCAAAAGGGATTGAAAGAAAACTACACAAATGCTCTATCAAACTTTATTTGTGAAAAATGGAATCCCAGAAATAAAGAAGCACATGCTGCATGTAAAGCAAGTGTTAAATCAAGATTCAAAGTTTGGCCATCTGCATATGCTTCAGCAGCAGTAGTTAAGTGCTATAAAAAGAAAGTAGGAAGTGGGGAATGAAAATTCCAAAGCAAATAAAAGCAGATCAGGAAATGATGGACATGGAGCAAAACAAGGGTGCTCTTGTTTTACCACGAAAATTTTATAATCTACTTTTATTAGCAGGTGAGAATGCACAAAAAGCACAATATACAATGTTTAATCTCAGATATCCATTCCTGAGAAGTGCAAATTCAAGAATTCGTAGAGAGTTGCTTACACTATTGACAAATTTAATTAATATTTGTACAACAGATTCAATTCTCTATCAAAGACTTCGTTCATTGGCTATGAGTCGTAATTTAAAGACAGTAAGTGAAAGTTATGAATCAGAGTTACAAAATAAAGCATTCGCAGTATTGTCTGCACTTCTTCAAAGGATTGAGGAAGAAGTACAAGGTGTAACTGGAACTCAATTGTCTTCTGCTTCGGCTGCAATGGGACCAGGAACTACAACAGGTATTGATGCATATGTCCCTTTAATGACAAAGAATGTTATTAGAAGATTTCCAGTTTCTAAAGTAGTTAAACAATTAAGTAAGAGAAGAAAGAAAGGATAAGTTATGATACCTACAGAATTAATTTCGTTAGTGGGTGGTTCTGCAACGGGATTCCTATTCCGTTACATGGCACAAAAGTCGCAAGACCAAAAGGAAATGTTCCAACAGCTTATGCAAGCAAATAAGCAAACCACCGAAAATCAAAATCAAGCAGCACAAAGAGTTCCGCTAGATGTTGGTCGTGGTGTTCGTCAACTAATAGTCCTATCAGTCCTATTTGCGACATTCCTAGCACCATTCGTTTTACCATTCTTTGGTGTTCCAACATTCGTTGAAGTAGATGCAAAGACTCCTGAAGGACTCTTTGGTTTATTCCCCGAAACTACCAAGAAGTTCTTTGTTGAAGTAAACGGTTATTTGTTTACCAGCGAGAATCGTCAAATCCTATTAAGCATCATTGGATTCTACTTCGGATCTGCTGCTGCTTCTAACAAGTCATAAGGAGTAACCAATGAAATACTTAACAGCATTATCATTAGCACTATTAGCAGGATGCAGTACTGCTCCAAGTATTGTTCCAGATAGTACTTCAGAAAGCGTAATCCTTAAAAAGATTAATCACGAAATTGCAAACGGATCCTCATTCCAAACAGGTTGGCAATGGATACTGTGGTATCTCCCAATAGTATTCTTAGTTGGTACTTGGGGTTGGAAGCAATGGATCAGAAATTGCACAGAATCAGAAGAAGAACTTGCTGAATTGAAGGCAAAAGTAGAGGAGATGGAAAAGGCTAATAAGCCTCAAGATCCTCAGTTACCTAACGGATAAGTTAGAGTATCAAACAACTTCTTACAAATGAAATACGAGTCCACGATGTCTGACACTGGACTCGTAATTTCTTTTTTATCCGGAGTTAAAGTCAATCTTAAAGGTGAACCAGTATCCTGAACAAATGAATCATACATCATTTGTTTGTCTGCATTTCCTTTGCCAGTTGCATACTTCTTTATTTCAGTTGGTGGGATGATTGTAAGAGGTAATCCCATTTCATATATCTTATATTTTAATAATCCAGTATTTTCTGCTATATGAAATACTCTACCACTTGCTGAATATGCATAACCTTCTAATGCAACATGTGAGCATCCCATAACAATCTCTAATGCCCAATCTGCTATTGTTTTGTATCTCTCTTGTTCAGAGTTCCAATCCATAAATCGTTCACCAAATATGTTTCCACTAAATGTGTCAGCATATTTTTTAATATCTGTCAGATAATAAAATGAACATTTGTTATATGAAAAAGTATCGCCATCGAAAACACAGATGGCGGGACCACAAAGTGAGTAATCTATTCCTGCTATTACCATGTAAGTATTTATCAGAATCCTAATAGTCTAGCCAGAAGGATACCGATACAAAATGAACATGCACATACTAAAATTTTTTGTAATCTGTTCATTTGTGCTCCTCAATAGTTTCCTTTATCCATTCTTCGTGATAGAAAAGAGGAGTAGCAGACATTTCAGTAATAGTTAAATCATGTAATCTAAAGGATGAAATTAAACCACACAATTTACCAGTATTCTCAAATACTGCTCCACCAGAATCACCAAACCAAACATGTGCTCCTTTTGTGGAGTTAAATTTAAATTCAAATGGATCTTCTAACACTACACCAAAATAATAAAAGGAGCCAGGATTGCTTTTCTTTTTGGTACAGTGTGAAAATCCTATTGTTGTTAACTCTTCGTAACGAGTTAAATCTGTTTTATTGTAAGTAATTTCTGGTAATTCTGTAATACAAGTCTTTTCTTGTAATATCAAAATACCAATATCATTTACAATTATTTCACCCAATTTATATTTTGGATGTAGTATTTGTTCTTTTATTACATAGTCGGTTTCACCAACTCTGAAATACATCAGATTATTTCCGTCTATGCAATGTCCCGCAGTGAGTACAATAGTCTCAGTTATCTGAACTGCACTGCCCACCATAACATGATCTTTATCATATACTTGCCCCACGCAGCGATAGGGATCTTGACCCTCTTCTATTACGGTGAACCCTTCATACTCCTTTGGTTCTTTTGGAGGTGTCAGAATGTCTACTATCGGTGGTGGGGGGGTTTCCTGTTTATCGACACCGATATTGTTGCAAGATGAACTTGTCGCAAGGATCAGACTCAAGACTGTGAGTAGTCTGCCTTTCACATAATTATTTATCACACTTTTAGAAATAAAAATTAAAAAAAAATCCAGTCCCGAAGGACTGGATTGAAATTCCCCGTTTACGGGTGTTTAGTTACAAGGCTTGGGTGGACAAGGCTTATTACAGGGTTGCTGAACCACGACAGGTTGCACATAGCATGGTGCTACAGTGTAAGGTGTGCATGGTTGAGCGATAGGAAGAACTTGTGGAACCGGAGCAGCATACATGGAACTCGTATAATAGAATGGATACCATCCACCCACAGGGGCAACTACACCACCATAGTAGCCACCATAATACCCAGTGCCAGCATAAGCATATCCTCCACCATAGTAACCACCAGTTGAAACTGCAACACCTCCCCAACCACCTCCTACTGCTACAGCGACTTGAGCAGGTGCAATTGCGGTCAGACAGAAAGTTACGATTAGTGCGAGAATGTTCTTAAGCATGGTAATCTCCTTTAATTATAATATACCACAAGTATCTATCAAGTCAAGAAACATTATCAAATAAAGTTGGTTCCTTATTTGAATTATTATATTGAATTTCATCAATTCTTCTATCAGCATCATTTAATGCATTTGAAAATACACGAAACTTTCTATCAATTTCATTATAAATTTCATTTTGTAGATTATCAATCTTATTTGTTAATCTTTCTGCATCCTTTTCTAGCATAGAACGAACATCATCTATTGATCTATAGACAATATCCATTTCTCTATCTAGATCATTTCTCGCAATTTCCTTCTTCATTTGAAAATACTTAACCATGAAGAAACCAAGTAAACCAGACACAACCATGACTACTAATGTATTACTATCCATTTTATATCTCCTTATTATCTAGAATAATCATCTGCAATTCTAACTATGTCATTTTCTTCAAAAGACTCACCAAGTTGAACCTCAACAAAAACTAAAGGTTCTGTTCCATTATTTTCTATCCTGTGTTTTGCACCAACTGGAATATTTAACACATCACCAGTTGTGACATTATCCACAGCAATGTCATCTAAAGTAAATATTCCATTACCAGATACCACCACCCATCTTTCACTTCTCTTGTGATGATACTGATAACTCAATCTATGACCTGGATTTACTGTTATTCTTTTTACCTTTGTATCAGTACCAGAATAAAGAACTTCAAATTTGCCCCAAGGTCTTTCTTCAACATATATTCCCATATTATCCTCCACTTGTCAAATCCACCAATTCACACTTATCACCACTACATGCAAAGGTTTGAGTTCCTACTGTCTGATCAACCTTTTCATATTTTGTGAGTTCACTCCAGTCCACATCCTTTGGCATCTTCTCAAGGATTGCTTCGTATAGTTCCTTTGTAATATCCTGATATGGTGCTTGACGATATGAGTGATCTGAGTGTGGCAAGAACGAAATACCACTGATCTCGTCAAAGTGCTTGTACACCCAAGCACCAACCTCCATCCACTCGTGTTCCTTTACAGTCACAGTGATTGACGGCTTGTGTTCACACCAATTACGCTGATATGCTAACCAAAGTTCTAGATGCTCAATAGCAGTCATATCGTTACGAGTAACTGATCCCTCTGCCTTCATTGGGAATGAGAAAACCATAACTGAGTCTGGCTTCATGACACAAGGTTCGTGGGGGAAACCTTTGTCGATCATGAGTTGACACAGTGGATCTTTACGATCTGCACGAACAGTACGGATGTAATACTGGTTGTGTCGAGCATGGATACCAGATGCAGCATCGGTGAGTTGTGATACAGTACCACTTGGCTTGATGCAAGTGATTGCTGCTGCAGCATTAATGCCTAACTTCTTTGCCCATTCCTTATTGGTATCAACTGCATGTTGCTTTAGATTTTCAAGGTTTGCCTTAAGACCGTGTTGATCGCGCATCATTGCATTATCAAGAATACCTGTGAGAGATACACCTAGTAGTGCTTCTTCTTCACAATTCTTTCTCCACTCTGATGAAAGATATGGGAAATGCAACATTGATGCTTGCCATGTTCCAAGAATTGCAGCAAGTTTAACCTTACGAGCAAGACTCTCCATAGTATCGTTTGTTCTTACAATTACTTCTGTTAGATTGCAGAACTGACGATCTCGTAGAATAATTTCTGAGCAAGGATTTGTACCGAATTCATAACTTGGATCACGACGATCACCAAGTTTGGCTACCGTCTTTTGGCAAGCGTCACGATTGAAGATACCACGCTCACCACTCTTGCTCTTGTAGAGAGATACCCACTCTTCCATAAATGTACCAATTTCTGGCTTCTCTTTGTAGACGACGCTATTGTTCGCAAGTGCTCTTTGAGAATTAGCCTCCCACCATGCGCCAGTCTTAGCATCACGCATTCTTTCGTCCGTGAGATTCGATAGGCTAATAAGAGCGGATCTACGCACGCCTCCGACCACAACAACTTCCGCAATCTTACAGACGAGATCGTGGCATTCGATGGAGGTGAGTTTGCGTCCAGCACTTCTTCTAAATGTATCCACTGTGAACCTAAACAGATCATCCAGTGGCTTTGGACCAGATGCACGACCTCCAAAAGTTTTGAGTCTGGCACCAGCAGGGCGTATCTTAGATAAGTCCCATCTTGGAATTTGACCACCAATGAGTAAGGAGACAAGTTCCTTGTAAGCTTTAGCCCAACCAGCCTTGCTGTCTTGTACAATGATCGTCGTATCTGAGTCAGTAAACTCTTCAGCGACTGTAGGTAGTTTATCGACATAATGACGCTCCACTGAGAAACCGACTCCGGTTCCACACATAAGAATATATAGAATTTCATCAAAAGCACGAACACGATTTATTGCAACATATGAGCAGTTATAACCAGCAGTGTTATCACGATCAAGTGCTTCTCCTGCTGTCATAAGCGCACGCATAGAAGGCATAATCTCTTGTTGAAGAACTGCTTGACGGAGTTCTTCACGAGTTGCTTTATCCAACTTGCACATGGTATTTTCCTTAAGGTGCTTATCAAAGTGTTGGAAATACCTATCAACTGTTTCTTCCCATGTTTCTCTACGACCTTCGGTTTCTAACCATCGGCTGTAGCGTGAAAGATGAATGAATTGTTGATATGAAGTTGGTAATTGCATATATTTCTCCTTTGTGTGCTAAAGTATACCTTCGCTTGTGAGTTTGTCAACTATTTAGATCAGAAAGTTCCACCATCTACAGAACCAACCACACTTGTTGTAAAATTACCAACAAGATCAGTTATTCCATTAGAATAGGTCGCATTCAAATCATTATTTGTATTTAAGTCTAGATTGATAATGTATGGTGTTGAAGAAACCATTTGAAGTTTCTTGTACCAAGCAGAACCATTCCATACCCATGTAATTTCATTAAAGGTGTATTCTTGATTTAATATTGGATTTGCTGGAAAGTCTAGCATGTTTTACCTCAGATAAGTTCGAACCAAGACAGATCAACAAAACAAACAGCACCGGAGTTTATTGGTGTAAAAGTCAAAACAAATGTGTCAGACACACCTGCTTGTGTTCTACCTAATTGAAAATTGAAATCATTTATACTAGAAAGACTAAGAGAACCACTACTACTAATATAACCACCAATGATATCATTACCACCAGATACTCCTGTTGCAGTGATATTGTAATCAACATTTCCATTATAGTGAGTTGACCAAGAACCACCAGTTAATGTTGGATTTAATAAAATTCTATATTGAACTGTATCTGGTTTATTTGCGCCGGTTTCGTTTAATACTGCACTAATATTTGATGGAACGATGACACTATCCAATCTATTTGAATTCAAACGCAAAGCAATCATTGGATATTGAGTGCCAGCAGTAGTAAGCGTAGTTCCAGTAGAACCATTTCTAGTGACATTATATCTTCTAGCAAATCCTTCATATCCACCTTCAGACATAACAGATGAACAAATACTCTTCATAGTTGAAGATGAAGATGTTGTTCCTGTATTTTCTATTTCATATCTAATTGGTAAACATGCAGTTGTCATATAAGTTGTTCTATTTAAATTATCATTGTGAAACACATGTGCAACCACTGGTTTTCCATCAACAAAGAATCCACAACGAACATCACCTACACCTAACCATTCAATATCCATCCAAAAAATATTCGCTTTTGTGACATCTAAAGTTCTACCAGATGGACCAGTTCCATCAAACTTATCAGTATTCCAGTCACTTTGATTTACTTCGGTGAACACATCATTAGTATCTATTGACTGTGATGCAAGAACTATTCTAAGTTGCGTTCCATTCTGCTCAAAATAGACACCATTCAAAGGTGTTCCTGCATTTGAACTAAAGTAACCAACTCTTTGTCTTAAGTTTGCCTTTGGTGTTGCAAATGCAAAGGTAGAAATAACCAATAATGATTTTCCTGGTTGATAAGCAAATACTCTTTTTGTTTCTCTGTAAACTTTGGAACCTGATGTAGTAGTTACAGACATATTAATAACACTTTCACTATTGATGAATGTACTGGTTCCACCACTTGCAGTCAATGTGTCCCATTTATCATTCTCTTGATAACGGTGCTGTGAATCAAACAGAGTAAATGGTTGTGATACTTTTAATCTGTTGAAACCATCAACAGCATTGTCAACAAACCCAACTTTATTATCAAAAAGGTAACTCATATGATTCTCCATCCGTTTCTATAAATGAATTGTAAGGAACCATTGTCAATGTTTATTGCAGCGGAATCCTCGTTGTCTATTTTATCTGAACCACTACCGACTACTACTATTCTTCTGTAAAATCCTTTTCCCGCATTACCCGATTCGTCTTTTACTACAAAAGTTTTTCCTGTTGGTGCTGATGCAGGTAGAGTGATTGTTGCAACACCGTTATAATTTACACCAATATAATAATCTGTAAGTTTTACTGTATGTGTTGCAGTTGTAACTTGTATTGCATTTGGTAGAGTATCTCCACCGGATAAATCCACCCACTGCTTTGTGTCACCATCATCAACATAGGTGTAAAGAATACCCGATGTACTATCCAACCATCTGTGACCGGGTGTTGATGTGCTTGGGGGTGGTGTTGCTGAAAATGTAAATCCACCACTTGTTGAATGTACAGTTACTTTTGTTCCGTCTGGTGTTACTTCAAAACCAGATCCTGTAAAGTTTATAGAACGGAGATTCTTTACTGCCTTCTCCGCTTCAACATAAATGTCTACATTTCCACCACCACCAGAACCATAGGCATGTTTTGATATTTCACTTGTTACTTTATTATTAAATTCTTCTAGGTACTTTGTATCAAGAGATAGGTGTTTCTTTACATCCTCATATGCCAAGGGGTAAGATACAGATAATAACCCCGAGTCTCCGGGTTCTCCTTTGTCGCCCTTCTCACCTCGTTCTCCAGTATCTCCCTTATCTCCCTTTTCGCCCTTCTCTCCTCTTTCTCCTTCTCTACCATCTTTGCCGGATAATCCAGGATCACCTTTATCGCCTTTATCACCTTTTTCGCCAGGTTCTCCTTTTTCTCCTTGTTCACCAGCAGGACCGATATCTCCACGATCCCCTCTTTCGCCCGTGTCACCCTTCTCACCTTGTATTCCTTGAGGTCCCTGATCACCCTTTGAACCCTGTTCTCCTTGTTCGCCCTTATCGCCCTTTGGTCCTTGTTCTCCTTGATCACCCTTATCTCCTTTATCACCTTTTTCGCCCTTTTCTCCTTGAACGCCTTGTTCACCTTTATCACCCGGCCAACCAGTCCAACCGGTTTCACCTCTCTCACCAACATCACCTCTATCGCCCTTATCACCTAGCATTCCGGGCAAACCACGA
>B570J29032_109959182_pt1 | contig 19504 bp, 30 predicted proteins | sample LakMenEpi16Nov12_FD_29032 | JGI IMG/M metagenome (IMG submission 29032) | reverse complement strand
AGAAAGAGTTGCTTAAAAAGTATTTTAATAGTATAATACTAATATCCGACAATGATGAGGCTGGCAAGGGTATGCAGGAAAAGATGAAGTCATCCCTTGGTCATTCACTTGTGATAGGAAACCTACCATCTGATGTTAAAGATGTTTCTGACATGGATGATAAAAGAATATCAGAGTTTGTCTCAGAGTTTGACGATGAAATAAGCTACATTTTACAGTAGCAACTACTATATAAGGAGAATAAAAGTGAGTATAATTAAAGGTCTCAAAGACATTAATGAGGCACTAGACAAGCCTCGTGGAAATTCAGCATCAGGACCACGAGTACGCTGGCTAAAGCTAGAAGATGGTCAGAGCGTAAAGATCAGGTTTGTTAATGAACTTGATGAAGACTCTAAGCACTACAACGAAAAGAATGGCCTAGCCATTGTAGTCAAAGAGCACACAAATCCAAAGGACTATCGCCGTAAGGCTCTAGATACTATGGATTCAGAAGGTCGTGACTGGGCAGAAGAGATGCACCGTAAAGACCCCAAGGCTGGCTGGGCTGGTCGTCTAAGATTCTACATCAATGTTTTAGTTGATGACGGAATGGAAGATCCATATGTAGCCGTATGGAGCATGGGTGTTGCAAAGTCTGCAACATTTAGTACTGTTCGTGAATATGCTATGGAATCAGAAGGCATTACGAATATGGTATGGAAGCTAAAAAGAAATGGAAAAGGAACAGAGACAAACTATATTCTTATTCCAGGAGCAACAGATACGGAAGAGTTTGACTGGTCGGGCCACGAAGTACTACCATTGGAATCTGCGATTAGAAAGGTTCCTTACGCCGATCAAGAGTCATTTTATTTAGGTTTTGACGATCCCACTACATCTACTAGTGTGGATTGGTAATAACTTGAATTACGTTCCGCTTCATGTTCATTCCCATTTTAGTCTAATGGATGGTGTATCAACTCCAGAGGAGTATGCATTTCGTGCAAAAACTCTAGAGATGCCTGCCATTGCAATTACAGACCATGGGGTGCTGTCTGGTCACAGACCTATGTATCGTGCTGCAAAAGAGCAGGGTATAAAGCCAATCCTTGGTATCGAAGGTTATATTACCGCTGATAGATTTGATAAACGAGATAAGAATGAAAGGGAAAACCCCCTTGACCTTATCTATAATCATATTGTAATCCTTGCCAAGAATCAAATTGGTTTACAGAACTTGAACAAGCTGAACGAGATAGGCTGGACAGAGGGATTCTATAGGAAACCACGCATAGACTTTGAAGTTCTTGATAAGTATGGCGAAGGTCTTATAGTATCCACTGCCTGCATGTCTGGTCTCATCAATAAAGCTATTGAGTTAGACGAGTATGCAGTAGCAAAGCAACACATTAAATGGTTTAAAGATAGATTTGAAGATGATTTTTATGTAGAACTTATGCCACACAATGTTGCTGGCATGAATATGGAGCTTTATAATCTTGCTCAAGAAGCAGGAGCAAAGTGCATAACTACTCCAGACTGTCATCATTGCACACCAGATCAGAAGGTAGTGCAAGAGATGATGCTGGCTCTTAATACACATGCAAAGCTTCAAAAAGACGTTTCATATGAGAAGTCAACATCATACAAAGACATGATGGAAAGACTTGACTATCTATATGGTGCAGATAGAATGATGAGCTTTAGATCATTTGATATCCACCTTCTTTCTTATGATGAAATGAAGAGTGCTATGGATGCAGAGGGTGTCACAGATGAAAGTATCTATACCAATACCCTTGAGATTGCAGACAAGGTAGAAGAATATGAAATTAAAAGCAACCTAAACCTTCTACCAATAAAGGTAGATCATCCTCAAAAAGAATTGCGTAGCCTAGTAATGGCTGGTCTAAAGCTTAGAGGCTTAGACAAAAAAGAAGAATACCTTGATCGTATCAAAGAAGAGTTAGAAGTTATTCAAGATAAAGACTTTGCTCCATACTTCCTTGTGGTTCACAATATGATTGCGTGGGCAAAGAGTCAGGGTATTCTCATTGGTCCAGGTCGTGGTTCTGCAGCAGGATCTCTTGTCTGCTATGCTCTTGAAATTACAGAGGTTGATCCAATTGAACACGGCCTACTGTTCTTCCGATTCATTAACCCAGATAGAAATGACTTTCCAGATATTGACACAGACATTCAGGATTCACGGCGTGACGAGGTAAAAGAGTACCTTGAGAAGGAATATAAGCATGTCGCATCTATTGCAACATTCTTGCAGTTTAAGGACAAGGGTGTAGTTCGTGACGTTTCTCGTATCCTTAACGTTCCTCTTCCAGATGTTAATAAAGTACTTAAGCTTGTTGATACATGGGAAGACTACTGTCGATCATCATCAACTAAGTGGTTCCGTGATAAGTACCCAGAGGTTGAAAAGTATGGCGAACAACTAAGAGGTCGAATTCGTGGAACAGGCATTCATGCTGCTGGAATCGTTACAGCCAAGGAACCAATTTTTAATTACGCTCCACTTGAAACTAGAATAAGCCCTTCCACTAAGGAGCGCATCCCTGTTGTTGGAATTGACATGGAAGAGGCAGCCGATATCGGTCTAATTAAAATTGATGCACTTGGTCTAAAGACACTAACAGTAATCAATGATACGCTAAACAGTATCAAGTCTCGTTATGGATTAGATATAAATCTAAAAGAACTTGACATGAAGGATAAGCATGTTTATCAAATGCTTTCAGATGGTCACACAAAGGGAGTCTTTCAATGTGAGGCAACGCCATATACAAATCTTATTGTTAAGATGGGTGTCAGAACATTTGAGGAGTTAGTAGCATCAAACGCACTGGTTAGGCCAGGTGCAATGAATACCATTGGTAAAGAGTATATGGCTCGCAAGCATGGAAAGAATACCATAGAATATATTCATCCACTAATGAATCAACACCTTAAAGATACATATGGCTGCGTTCTTTATCAGGAGCAGGTCATGCAGGCTTGCACAACTCTTGGTGGAATGACAATGGTAGAAGCAGACAAGGTTCGAAAGATTATTGGAAAGAAAAAGGATGCAACAGAGTTTGATCAGTTTAAAGATAAGTTTGTCTCTAATGCATCAGCATATATAAGTCCATTCCAAGCACAAAATCTATGGCATGACTTTGAGGCTCACGCAGGATATTCTTTTAACAAGTCTCACGCCGTAGCCTATTCAATGCTTTCCTATTGGACAGCGTGGCTAAAGTTTTATTATCCTACAGAGTTTATGTTTGCAATTCTTAAGAATGAGAAGGATAAGGATGCTAGAACAGAGTATCTTATTGAGGCAAAGCGTATGAATATTAGCTTAAAGCTTCCTCACATTAATGAATCTGATATAGACTTTAAGATAGAAGGCAAAGGTATTAGGTTTGGTTTGTCAGCAATCAAGTGGATATCTGATGGAGTTGCTTCAAAGATTATGGCTAATAGGCCATTTAACTCCTACCAAGAAGTAAGAGATATTGCTTTTAAAAAGGGTAGCGGAATAAACTCAAGGGCAATAGAAGCTTTGGATGCAATTGGAGCACTAACCTTTCCAGATCATCCACGAAATGAGGATACTGTTAGGGATAACCTCTACGAATACTTAAACCTTCCAGAGTTCTCTATGAACATTCCCTCCCATTACTATGCATATATTGACAACACTGAAGACTATGATGAGTCCAAGAGTCATATTGTTATGGGAATGGCTAAAAAGATAAAGCGTGGCAAGGGGTGGTGTCGTGTAGAGTTTATGGACAAGACGGGTATGGTAGGAATCTTTGATGAAGAAGATAGCAAAATAGAAGTAGGAAAGACATACATAATTCTTTCAGCAAGTAATCGAATAGCAGATTTTTTACAGGTAGAAGATGCTGATAAAGTAAAGTCACCATTGACAAAGTTCTTAAACTACAAGACCTTGCCATATGGACAAAATGAGTATTTTGTGCTATCTTTTAACCCTAGAGTAACAAAAGCAGGAAAGAGAATGGCTCATATGGTTCTTGCAGATTATGATCGTAATCTAATTCCTGTCGTTGTCTTTCCGACTATGTTTGCTGAAGCCTACATGAAATGCGAACCAGGAAGTATTCAAAAGCTTTTAATGAACGAACTTAAAGATGGAACGATAACAGTAAAGGAGATAAGTAAATGACATACGGTATAGATGAGTTAGCATTTGAGATTCATAGCAATGCTATTGACAAAGGCTTCTGGGAAGCAAATAACGGTCTGATCTTTTATATGAAGCAGATTGCAATGATTCATTCAGAGGCCACAGAGGTCTTAGAAGCAATGCGTAAAGAGGAGGGTGGCGATAGTGTAGTCAAAGAGTTGTCAGACATTATAATTCGTACCCTAGATTTATGGGCTGGACTTGTTCGTGATGGTTATACTAACAAATCCATCGAAGAGTCTTTAGTTGAAAAAGTAAAATATAATACAGAAAGAGAAAGAATGCATGGGGTACTGGCATAATGTCAGATACTATTAATATGGAATCAGTTCTTTCTCAGTTAGATCCAAAGCTTAGAAAGAAAATTACATCAGCATCAGGAATTGAAGTACATAAGCAAAAGACTCCAAGCATTGGACTAAACAATGCACTAAAAGGTGGTCTTGCATATGGTCGTCAAATACTTATCTGGGGAAACAAGTCAGCAGGAAAATCATCCTTTTGTTTACAGATGATTGGTGAGGCTCAGAAAGAAGGAAAGATCTGTGCTTGGATAGATGCAGAACAATCGTTTGATCCAGACTGGGCAAAGAAGCTGGGGGCAGATCCAGAGAAATTAATCTACTCTCAGGCCAGAACTGTCAATGATATGGTAGATGTTGCTACACAGCTTATGTCAGCAGGAGCAGACATAATTGTTGTAGATTCTATCTCTGCCCTTCTTCCAGCAATCTACTTTGAAAAGGATAGCTCAGAACTAAAGCAACTTGAGAACACAAAGCAAATTGGTGCAGAAGCACGAGACATGACTAATGCCGTGAAGATGCTTAACTATGCAAACAACCAGACAAAGCAAACCCTTTTGATTCTTATATCTCAACAAAGAAATCAAATTGGGGCTATGTATGTCAGCCACGCTCCAACTGGTGGTCACGCTGTTAAGTTTTTCTCTAGCACCATTGTAAAACTTTGGTCTAGTGAATCAGAAAACCAAGCAATCAAAGACAAGATAGCAACAGGAGATAAATTAATTGAAAAGAAAATTGGAAGAAGTGTTACATGGAATGTGGACTTCAATAAGACTGGACCCGCTTTTATCAGCGGTCAGTATGATTTCTACTTTGACGGCGATAATATTGGCGTGGACAATATTGCAGAAGTCCTAGACGTTGCAGAGCAACTTGGTAAGGTTGAAAAGGGTGGAGCATGGTATACCGTCCTTGGAGAGAGGTTCCAGGGGCGTGCAAAGGTGATTGAGTGGCTTAGGGAGAACCCAGAGAAAGCAGAAGAACTTGTCAAGCTACTCTAAGTATGAAGTGATGCATGGAGAATTTTCTTGTCAAAGTTGTCAGCAAAAAATATCAACAGCAAGATTCTACCCAGCCGTTCTTGATATTACATGGAAGTGTAAAGACTGTGATACTGTCTCTACCGTCAACATAAAAAGAGACAGGGGTTACTAATGAGCGAGCGTGCTGAACTTAGAAGAATAGGTGCGACCCCACACAAGAACTCTGGTAGGGGAAAGATACAAAAAGCTGACGGAAGCCTTGACAGGTACATAGTTGATGTAAAGGAATACTCTAAATCATTTTCTATAAATCGTGATGTATGGGCAAAGATATGTACAGACACATTAAAGACAGATCCAGAAAAGTCACCAGTCCTCATGATTGTTCTTGGAGACACACACAAGACAAGACTTGCTATAATTGAGTGGAATGAATTCGAAGAACTACGAGAGATAAGAGAGAAAAGTGACGGATAAGAGTACGCTACAAGAGATTAATGATTTATATAATATTGCAGAGTTCATGGAAGATGAAGAACTTACTAAAGCACTAGAGTTTATAACCAAGCTAATTCTAAAGCCAGACATTCCCCTTGCCGTTGCATCTGTAGAAATTGTTCGTATGCAAGCAATTGCAGCAAAACTAGCTTTGCAAGCCAGGTGGATGACTAACGTAGAAAAAGGAAATACAGCAAAGAAAAATATCTATTACACAACTGCAGCAGAACTTGATAAGATTGTTGCATCTCTAAAATATCTAGTGAAGGTGTGACATGGCTAAAACAATTGTAAGTAAGATTCTAAAAAAGAGCAAGAGTGTGCTAAAGGATGTGGAAAAGTTTGAAGAGTTAGAAACTGCGTGGCAAACAGAGATGCAAGACGAGTCAGAGTTCCAGGACTCTGGCCCCCTTTCTGGACTTGTTGAGGCCATAGAAGAAGGCTATCGTAAAGACAATGTTCCAAAGCACATGCAGAAGAAAACTTTCGCTCCATCAACATTGGTGTGGAATCATGGCGTATGCCCAAGGTATTGGTATCTAGCATTTGATGGTGCAGAATTTTATGAGTACAAGAGTGGCAAGGTTATCACTAACATGGATAGTGGTTCAGATAGGCACGCTCGTATTCAAAAAGCATTAGAAGATTCTGGTATCTTAATTGATAACGAAAGAAAGACAATTAATGAGGACCCACCTATCTTTGGTTACACAGATAGTTTTATCAATTGGAATAATACAGAGTATGTGGTGGAAATTAAGACAACCAACCATGATTCTTTTGATAGGCATAAGAGATCTAAGAAGGCTAGTACATATCATATCGTGCAGCTTCTAATTTATATGAAAATCTATAAGAAGAAAAACGGTATAATATTATATGAGAATAAAAATACTCATGAACTACTAGCAGTACCAGTGAACATTACTCAAAATCATGTAGATTTTGTTGATTATCTGTTTGATTGGATGAGAGATGTTCATGCTGCATGGAAAGACAGAAAGCTTCCAGAGGTTCCCTTTAGAAGCAATGACATAAAAATATGTCAAAACTGTCCCATACAGCAGGCGTGTAAGGATGCACCTGTCGGAGATATCAAGATAGCGCGTCGAAAGGATGAGAAAGGACTCTTCTAAAATGCTTTACTGCAAGTGGTGCGATAAACAGTTCTCGCCAAACACAACAAAACAAATTTATTGCAACTCTGAATGCAGGCAGGAAGCAAGCAAGGAAAAGATCCTAGAAAGATATCATCTTCAAAAAAGAAAAAATCGCAAGGGAAAAGAAAAGAAGTGTGGAGGAGGGTGTAATACCCTCCTAAGCATTTACAATGATTCAGGCATCTGTGACAACTGCTTGGTACACCAATCAAAAATGAAAATTTTTATGAGGGAGCTAAAGAATTACTTTGACTACGAACAAAATTAGACAGGCTCTTGAAGACAACATAAAACCACAAACAATCATTGCTGTGGATGCATCAACAAACTCTCTTGCCTTTTCTTATTTTACAAACGGAAAGTTGGTTAAGTATGGCAAGATTAGATTTAATGGTACAGATGCTCTCTATAAATCAGGGGATGCCTGTAAAAAAGCGATACAGCTTTTTAAGATGGTTAATGCAGATGCGCTTGTCATTGAGTCTGCTATTTATAGCAATAGCCCAAAGACGGCAATGCAACTGTCTCTTGTGCAGGGAGCGATCCTTGGAGCAGCACAAGTAGCGGGGATTAAAAACATTAAGACTATCACTCCTATGCAATGGCAAAATTATATAGGAACAAAGCTTTTATCAATATCAGAAAAGCAGGAGATAGTTAGAAAGAATCCAGGCAAGTCAAAGTCTTGGTATAAAGGCGAAGAAAGAAAGACAAGAAAGCAAAGAACTATCGACTCTGTAAACAAAAACTTTAAGGTGAAGATTACGGATGACGATGTTGCTGATGCAATTGGTGTGGGATGGTATGTGTCCGACAGATGGAACATGCTATACAATGCCTAAGTATGACCTTTATAAAAGCAAAAGTTGGCTTCATAAAAGATATGTTCAGGACAAAAAGAGTCCAGAAGAGATTGCAAAAGAATGTGGATGCACAGTACAGACAGTGTATCTTTATCTAAATAAATTCGGATTAAAAATGGGAAGAAAAGGTAGAAGATGATTGAAGATGAAAAATGGATAGGCTTGATGAGAGAGCTTATTGAGTTAAGTAAGCAGGCTCCAGCAGGGCCAGAGCTTCTTCTTCAGTGTGTAGAAGTTGCAAACCTGCTACTTAAAAAGAATATTGCCTATGGAAACTCAGCCCTAAATCCAATACAAATTTTTGCAAAGATTCCTCCAGGTGATCAGATAGATGTTCGTATCGATGATAAGCTTAATAGAATAAAGAATGGTTCTTCTTATGCAGGAGATAATGATATCCTTGACTTGGTAGGCTATCTCGTGCTAAAATTAGTGGACAGTAAAGATACTAGGCTTAGGAGAGACAATGGGAAGACGGAAGAAAGTTGAAATCAGCGATCCGTTTAACAGAGAAGACTCTTTTGTGACAAGTGAAGGCAAAGAAATAACAAAAGGCGATTTGATTAAAGTCAAGGGTATTTGGGGAGTTAAGTTTAAGTTTCTCAACTATGTCACTAACCCAAAGAATGGAATCTCTTGGGTAGATTGTATTGAATTAGAAAGAGGCATAAGCTGTGCCTTTAGATCTTTTTACCCTGACCGCGTAAAGCATATTCCAAAGAAGAGAGGCCAGCGTGTCAAACGACCTAATCAAACACCTTGATGAAGTAAACGCTGTTGCAACAGAATATTTAAAAGGTCTTGACACCGCACAGATTTCTATGGAATTAGATATTCCAAGAACCCGTGTCAATGCATTGCTTAATGACTGGCGACAAATGGCTAGTAGCAATGAGGCTATCCATGCTAGGGCAAGAGAAGCTTTGGCAGGAGCAGATCAGCATTACTCAAGCCTTATTCGTAAGGCGTATGAAGTTATTGACTCTGCAGATCAAACATCTAACTTGGGTGCTAAGACCACCGCAATTAAACTAATCACTGACATTGAGGCAAAGCGTATTGATATGCTGCAAAGAGCAGGACTGCTTGATAACAAAGAAATCGCAGAAGAGCTTGCCACCATGGAACGTAAGCATGAGATTCTTATTAACATTCTTAAAGAAGTTGCACAGAACCACCCAGAGATTCGTAATGAAATTATGTCAAGACTATCAGAGGCATCAAAATCTAGTGAGGTAGTTATCCTTGACAATTGATTTTTCTGACTTCATGGATGCGTTAGATGATGACCTCTTTGATGAAGAACCAGTAGACGTTAAAACTTTTGTTACTAATCCACAGTTCCTTGGACTACCACCACTGTCAGAGTATCAGTACACACTTGTTGAATGCATGAGTCAGATCTATCGCAAAGAAGATTTGATAAAGATGATGGGCTTTGAAGAGGGAACTGAGCAGTATAAAAAGTATACTAAGACTGAGATTATTCAGCAACTAGGTAAGGGTAGCGGAAAAGATCACACAGCAACTGTGGGGGTAGCCTATGTAGTTTATAAATTGCTATCTCTTAAAGATCCTGCCATGTATTATGGCAAGCCACCAGATGACTCTATTGACCTTATTAACATTGCTATCAATGCTGAGCAAGCAAAGAATGTATTCTTTGATAACTTTGTAAAGAAGATTGCAAACTCTCCCTGGTTTGCAGGAAAATTTGATACAAAAGTTGGTTCAATTAAGTTTGATAAATCTATCACTGTTTACTCAGGACATTCAGAACGAGAGTCTCACGAAGGTTTGAACCTGTTCATGGCTATCCTTGACGAGATTTCAGGATTCGCTATGCAGTCAGCGGCGGCATCAAATGATCAAGCAAAAACCGCTGACAACATTTACAAAGCTTTTCGTGGTTCAGTTGATTCACGATTCCCTGACTACGGAAAAGTTGTTCTTCTTTCCTTTCCTAGATTTAAGGGAGACTTTATTAGCAATGCATATGAAGATGCTATTGCAGAAAAAGAAACTATTATAAGAAGCCATAAGTTTATTCTTAATGAAGACTTACCAGAGGACTCTCCAGGAAATACCTTTGAAATTGAGTGGGAAGAAGATAATATAATTTCCTATAAATACCCACGGGTGTTTGCATTAAAGAGACCCACATGGGAAATAAATCCCACAAGAAATATTGAAGACTTTAAGATTGCCTTCTATAAGGAACCGTCTGATGCCCTAATGCGATTTGCATGTATGCCAGGAAACAGTACAGATTCTTTTTTTAAGTCTAGAGAGAAGATAGAAAGATCATTGTCTATTCGTAATCCTTTAGATCAAAATAGAAGATTTGATTTAAACTTTAAACCCAATCCAGATACCATTTACTATGTCCATGCAGACCTTGCACAGAAGCATGATAAGTGTGCGGTTGCAATCAGTCATGTTGAAAGATGGGTAGAAGTCCAGTCGTTCAATGACTACACACAGGTAGTTCCATTCGTTGTGGTGGATGCTATAGCTTGGTGGGAACCAAAAAGAGAAGGTCCAGTAGATCTTTCAGAGGTAAAGAACTGGATTATTAATCTTAAAAGAAATGGATTTAATTTAGGTATGGTCACCTTTGACCGCTGGCAATCATTTGATATTCAACAAGAGTTAAAACAGGTCAGCATAAATACAGAAACTTTATCTGTTGCAAAAAAACATTATGAAGACTTGGCAATGCTTTTTTATGAAGAAAGAGTTGCTGCGCCACATATCGATATCTTACTAGATGAGTTATTAGAATTAAGAATCATGCCAAACAATAGAGTTGATCACCCAAGAAAGAAGTCTAAGGACTTAGCTGATGCCATGTGTGGTTCAGTATACAATGCAATCAGCAAGACAAGAAGAGAAACTATTGGAGATGTAGAGATTCACACATGGTCTTCCTTTAAAGCAGATAGAAATAGAGATCTGGTAGAGGAACAAGCTAAACCTAAAATGACAGAAGAGATAGAAGAATATCTAAGAGGCTTCAAATTACTATAGGAGAATAATGAAAGAATCACTTTGTTTTGATGACATCCTTTTGGTGCCACAACACAGCTCAGTAAAGTCAAGGCACGACGTAAGATTAACAATGTCAATTGGTTATGGGGCAAAAGAAATTAGTCTTTATACACCAGTAATTGCATCACCAATGGATACAGTCTGCGATGTAGAGATGTGTAAGGCTATGTCTGACAGGGGTGGATTGGGAATACTTCATAGGTATATGAGTTATGAAGAACAAGTAGCAAAGTCTCAAGACCTTATTGAAGACAAATATAATTTTGGAGTAGCCATTGCATCTAACAATGGCTTTCTATCACAGGCAGACAGCTTATACAAGATAGGTGTAAGAATATTTTTAGTTGATACCGCTAATGGTCACAGTGACAATGCAATTAATGCAGTTAAAGAACTTTCATTAGCCCTGCCAGATGCACATATTATGGCAGGCAATGTTGCTACTTACGACGGATTTAAAAGACTTGCAGAGGTTGGAGCAGACTCTATTCGTGTTGGAATAGGTGGTGGAAGCGTATGTACAACAAGGATAGTAAGTGGTCATGGAGTTCCTACTGCTCATTCAATATCTGAAGTAGCATTGCAAAACGAATATCAGTGTTCAATTGTTGCTGATGGTGGAATTAGAAACAGTGGAGACATGGTAAAAGCTTTTGCTTTGGGAGCAGATGCAGTCATGCTGGGATCAATGCTTGCTGGAACAGACGAATCACCAGGAGAAGTATTTGAGTCAAATGGAACAACTGTTAAGCACTTTAGGGGAATGGCCTCTGATAAAGCTCAAATTGATTTTATAGGAAAGTCTTCTGTTACAGAAGGTGTTTCTACAACGATTACATACAAGGGATCTGTCAATGCAATTATTGATCAGGTCAGGGGAGGCTTGGGTAGCGGGTGTTCTTATTCGGGGGTAGATAATCTATCATCCTTACATATACATTCAGAAGCTATTAAAGTTTCCCCATTAAGTGTAAATGAATCAAAACCCCACGCTCTGGTGGTATAATAATCTCATGTTTAATAAAATTTTTAAGAATAATTTTGCAAAAGTAACTAATGAAGATATGGTTCTCAACATTGATAAGTTAAGAGACTATGAAGGAATGGAAGTTTGCGGCACCCATCCAGAAAATAACTCAGTTTGCGTTAAGATAAATAGTAATCGTGGGCTAGAGCGCAGAAAGTTTGAAAGATTTGTCAAGGACAATTGGGAGGGTAATGTAACCATTTGTGAAGATGGATGCATTGAGGTAAGCAAGTAATGCCCTGGGAAATTAAGCAAAACTATGGTGGTTGCGCTGGGTATGCAGTAGTAAAACAAGGAACTACTGAGATCGAAGGGTGTCATTCTAGTCAGTCAGCAGCACAAGACCAAATGGCAGCTTTGTATGCTTCCGAATCTGACAAGGCAGTAATTACAAATGAAGTTACTCCAAATAAATATCCTCAAGCAATAAAGCCAAAAAAGAAAAAAAGATTTACTGATTACGAAATGGTAAATAAAGCTGAACATATGAATCCTGAAGATCTTTTTAATCTTCTTGTTCCACAAGAGAAAGCTTTTTATAACTCTTTGATTAGAATCGCTGAAGAGTATGGCCCATTCGATAAGGCATCTTCAGGTGTGTGGGTTGGATATGAGTTGCCTAATGAAAATGAAGTTGCAAATATAGGCGTCAAGTGTGGAAACTGTGCCTTTCATTATGATAAAGCAGAAGGTACTTTAGGATGTAAACTGCTTTCTTTTGAAATACAAGAAAACTCAAAGTGTAGACTAGCAGCCATTCCAGATGGACTAGTAAATACAGAAATGGATGATAATATGAATGACAGCATGGATGACAATATGAATGATAATATGGACATGGACCACGACATGGATGACATGGGTAAGGCAGACTCTGTTCGTGTAGGACAAATGGTTTCCTGGAACTCAAGTGGCGGTAGGGCAACTGGTAAGGTAGAAAGAATTATTAGAGATGGTAAGTATAATGTTCCAAACTCAGACTTTACAATTACAGGTACTCCAGAAGCCCCAGCAGCAGTAATCAGACTATACAGAGATGGCAAGCCAACAGACACTAGAGTCGGTCACAAGGTAGGAACCCTTAGAGCTATGGGTAAGTCAATAGAAAACATTGATCTTATTAAAGAAGCTATTTCAGCATGGGATACAGAAGAGATTGTTGACAACTCTCCAGTACTCGAAAGTGATAGCTCAGAAAAAATAGAAGTTCCAGAAGATCTTTCTTCAATTTTCTCTAATATGCCAGCTCATGCAAAAAGAGTTAATACAAGAGGAAATGCCCCGATCTCACTAAATCTTTTCAGGAATGAAGAGCATGGCAGAAGAAACCTATAGCCCAACTGCTGGAATGAAAGCAGCAGCAAGGCGTGCCCTTAGATGGAAAGAAGAGGGCAAGGCTACAGGTGCTGGAACCCCTATTGGTTGGGGAAGAGCTTCAGATATTGTTGCAGGTAGGGCAATGTCTCTATCAACAGTAAAACGAATGTACTCTTTCTTTGCTCGTCATGAAGTTGATAAAAAGGGAAAAGATTTTTATAATACAAGCAATCCTTCTAATGGTCGCATTATGTGGGATGCCTGGGGTGGAGATGCAGGGTTTTCCTGGTCTCGTGCCATAGCTAATAGAGAATCAAAAAAACATGTTTGGATAGATTCACCATTCTCTTTTGAAAAATACTTGACAAAAGAGTAAAAAAAAGATATTATATATCTAACTAAAGGAGATGTAATGGATGAAGGACAGCACAGTAATCTACAAAGCATGGTTAAGCATAGTAGCAATAAACGTAATAAATTTGAGCATGATTTTGTTTACGATCAAATCACGACTGAATCCATCCTTAAAGGCTCTAAAGCAAGAGTCGAATAGAATTATGTCCATCCAGAACAAGAACATTGGAATGGAACCAATGATTCATGACCTTGAAGCAATTTTCAATGACAACTCTCCAAAAAGTCAACTAGATAGAATAAGAAGAAAAAATACTATTCGTGTCGCAATATTAGAAAGAAAAGCATATTGGGTTCATGATAATATTTTTTACGAAGCAGAAGTTGTAAACGGGCAAATCAATAATGAGAATGCCAAGCCAATAGATGCACATTCTTTGACTCAAAGAGACCTAAATAGACTGTTAATGATCCTTGACAGTATGAAAGACGGCTAATTATGACCCCCATGTTTTTAATATGGATTCCTATTGCTATCACACAGATTATACTTTTTAGTATTTTTCTTTTTAAATGCAAAAATACTGAACAGGTGATAGAAGAATCTATTGACATTATACCCATCTATGTATATAATAAGATGGCGTATTGGAAACAAAAAGATAGTCTTATGAGAGCACCATATAGGAACTCCTCAATAGACGTTGATAGTGGATCTAAAGTTGACGAACTCAACTCTGATTTGCTACCGTCTGAGATTATGGAAATTATTGCAGGACTAGAGAAAGTATAAAAATGATTATTGCAGTTGAGGGAACTAAAGGTTTCACAGACTACGAAGTGTTCATGAGAGCTATGGGTGTAGCACTTTCACAGCCTAATAACGAAAACGTTATAGAGGTATGGTCTGCTGGACCACATAAGATTAATAGTTTTACTGCTGCTTTTTGTAACTCTGCAGAGAATTATCTAAAACAAAAAGGGTTCAAAGTTATTTTTAAAAAATTGCCAGCAAGTTATATATCTGAGAATATATCTTATGTTTCTTATTTTGCCCACTTTGCAAATAAAAATGACAAGCCTTCACGAATTACCGCTGAAGCAGAGCTTGCTGGAATTGAAGTAGGGATCTTTAGATCATAATGCTATCAAACAAAGATGTTTCATTTCTCAACATGGCTAGATACTTTGCTGAAAAATCTGAAGAAAACAAAAAGCATGGAGCAATCATTGTAAAGTCTGGTCGTGTTGTTGGTACAGGATTTAATAGATTTAAGAATCACCCTCACAACATTCCAGAAGAACTTATCAAGGTTCATTGCTCCAGACATGCTGAGGAAGTTGCCTTGCGTGAAGCAGGTAGCAATTCTAGAGGAGCCATTCTTTATGTTGCAAGGGTTAATCGGCAGGGTATAGACAGGAATAGTAAACCATGTTGTGTCTGCAACGAGCTTATTAAAAGCTCTGGTATAAAGAAAGTAATACATACAATAGAGGAAATTTATGAGTCTTAACACCTGGTCTCTTATAGTCTTTGGAGCAGTTGCACTTTTATATATAATGGTGTACTCTTCAATGTTTCAAAAATCAAGTATTAAAAAGTTCGTCCTGTTAATAATAGCGTGGGTCATTCATATGGTTACTATCTTGTGGTACGGAATTGCTACCAATCAGATAGGCTTTATCTTATGGTTTGCCTTAGAGCTACTGGTGATATATTTTGTATATGTCATAACTGGAAAGGTATTCAACAATGATAGTATCCAATCAGAATGATGCTGAAGAGATCGTAAGTAAAAACTCTAGCTTATCTTGGGATGGGTGGGATATAATTCACCTTGTAAAAGATGACTATGCAGAGTACTTGCATGTAGGATTCTTTGATAAGTCAACGATGCAGTGGTATAGGAAAACAGTTTACCCATGCATCGATCAGGGTTGGGATCTTCCTGAGTCGGTGATGTGATGCCTAAAAAAGATTGGAAGCTAGACGCAAAATGTTTAAACTTAGATACAAACTTCTTCTTTGATAAATATGAAGAGGACCTTGATTTAAGACAAGCAATAGATTCTTTATGTCAAAGTTGTCCTGTACAAAGACAGTGCCTTGCAAGTGCCATTAGTAGGCAAGAGTGGGGAGTCTGGGGAGGGGTTTACTTTGAAAAAGGTAAGATATCAAAAGAGTTTAACAATCATAAAGACAAGAACAAATGGTTTAATGTTTGGTCATCTATAACTATGGAGACAAAATGATTTATACATTGGCTATGCAAAAAGCAGTAAGATCAATTAAACCACCACATGAATTCGTAATCGACATAGTTGAGTACGATCTTGACCCAAGGAACAGATTCATTGCAGTCAGGTTCTATGAGTCACAATGGGGCTATTACAACGAATCAGAAAGAATTCGTTGTGTAGCTTATTTAGAAAAAATAAGAAAAGCCTTGACTTCTTTCGGAGTTAAGGTTACACTAGAGCCAGTCATTGATACTGGTGACACACTACCAAGTAAATTAAAAACTAGAGGAAATGGATTCTTAAAATGAGTATGATTACGGTAATTGGAAATCTAGTAGCAGATCCAGAAACAAAGGATGCTGGGGGCCATAAGCTTGCTAAGCTTAGGATTGCAAGCAACGAGCGTATCAAGGATGCTAACGGTGAATGGAAGGACTCTGACACTACATACATTGATGTTACTTGTTGGAGGAAGCTTGCTGAAGGCTCTGTGTCACTTAAGAAAGGGCAGAGGGTCATTGTTCATGGAAAGCTAAAGGGCCGATCATTTCAGCGTAAAGATGGAACAAATGGTTACGCTTATGAAATTGAGGCAACAGACGTTGGTCCATCAATAATCTCTAGGGGAAGCGACAATGCTTCCTCAACATTAAAGTCGGAAGTCATGCCAGACATAGACAACCCCTGGGGTGAGTAGTGGTAGGTCCAGACGAAGCTGATCGTTTGGAAAGGTCCTTTACTGCAGCCTCTAGTAACTTGAGAAAGTCTCTAGGAGGAAAGCCAGGGGATTCAAGTGAAAAAGTTTATTCAATTGAATATCAAGCATTGGTAAAGGCAGGGCTAAGACCTCAGCTAAGAAAGAAATACCGATAGTATTGTGGGCAGGTCAGAAATGATCTGCCCCTTTACTGTATAATTAAGAATAAACAAGGGAGCTATTATGGAAATTAAAAAGAAGTGTGACATCATTGAAGAGTTTATCAGAGAGCATTTCTTAAAAAACATCTTCATTGACGATGCAGAAGTTGAAGATTTTATTTCATACAACAACCTTGGAATACCACTTGCACAATCAGTCTCCTATAAACTTGCCGACCCAACACTAGAGGGTCTATCTTTAATTGAAGAAACTTGGCAATTCCTTTGTAGCCTGTTTGGGGTTGATCCAGATGGGGAATATGAAGATCTTGATGAATTCTTAGAGAGCGAGGAAGATTGAGTGAAATACCTTTTACCTTTGGAATAATAACTGTCTATGAAGATAAGGCTAGACTTCAAGAGATAATACTGTCTATTCGTAATCTTAATATCCCTGACTATGAAATCATCTTTGTTGGTGGTGGAGACTCAAGCGGTATTGATGGAGAAGATATTCGTATCATAGACTTTGATGAAAATCAAAAACCAAAGTGGATTACTCGTAAGAAAAATATTATAGTCCAGAATGCTAGATATGATAACGTAGTTCTTCTGCATGACTACCATGTCTTTGACCCAGGTTGGTATGAAGCTTTTAAAACTTTTGGAATAGACTGGGATATTTGTTCTTGTCCACAGTATTTAATTAATGGTTATCGTAATCCTATGGACTGGTCCCTATGGGATAAACCTGGACATGGAAGAGCTTGGTCTCTTAATTATAATGATTGGTCACAAACACAATACATGTATATTTCTGGCGGGTTTTTTATCGTAAAGAAACATGTACTGCTAGAAGAACCACTTGATGAATCTCTTGTGTGGAATGAAGAAGAGGATGTGGAGTGGTCAATGCGGGTTCGTAATAAATATGTAATGAAGTGTAATGGCAACGCAATTGTTAGGCATAACAAATGGCATAGACATGCAGGGCCACAACAGTGAATAAGTTAGTTATTTTTGATCTTGATGGTGTGTTAATGGATTCTCGTGATTTGCACTTTGATGCATTGAATAATGCTATTGCACTTGTTGCCCCAAAATACTGCATAACCTATCAAGAGCATGTTGCAAAATATGACGGACTCAGTACAAAGAAAAAGCTTGAAATGCTTACAATTGAAAAGGGTTTGCCAATAGATCAACATGATTTTATCTGGAAACAAAAACAAGAAGAAACCATAGCATTGCTAGAGAACTTTCAATACAACGTAACTGCAATCAAAATTATGTTTGCGTTAAGAGATCGCAAATATAAAATAGCAGTGGCAAGCAACAGCATTAGAGATACCGTCAGAGTAGCATTAAGCTCATTAGGATTGCTTCACCTTGTTGACTATGTTGTTAGTAATGAAGATGTTAGGCATCATAAGCCTTATCCAGAGATGTATTGGAAATGTATGACGGCCTTAGATGCTCACCCAAGAGATACAATAATTGTTGAAGATTCTCACATTGGAAGAGAGGGTGCAAAGGCATCTGGTGCTATACTATACCCAATAAAGAATTCTGATGATTTAAGCTATGAAAGGTTTGTAAACATGCTGGATAAGGTTGAGAATCAGGCAACTATTCCATGGATTAATAAAGAGATGAACGTTCTTATTCCTATGGCTGGAGCAGGATCAAGGTTTGCTCAGGCTGGATACACCTTCCCTAAGCCACTGATTGAAGTACATGGAAAGCCAATGATTCAAGTGGTTGTAGAGAATCTTAATCTTGATGCTCATTACATTTTCTTAGTACAAAAAGAACATTATGAAAAATATAATTTAAAGCAAGTGCTAAACCTTATTGCCCCAGGTTGTGACATTGTTCAGGTTGATGGGATAACAGAGGGTGCTGCCTGCACCACCCTTCTTGCAGAGAGTCTAATTGATAGCGACAAGCCATTGGTTATTGCAAACTCAGATCAGGTTATGGACTGGGATGCAAATGAGGCTATGTATGCATTCACAGCTTCTAATGTTGATGCAGGAATAATGACCTTTAAAGCAACTCATCCAAAGTGGTCTTATGCAAGACTTGATGACAACGGTTTTATTGTAGAGGTAGCAGAGAAAAATCCAATATCTGACAACGCTACAGTTGGAGTTTATTACTGGAAGCATGGATCAGACTATGTAAAGTATGCAAAGCAAATGATTGATAAGGATATTAGAACTAACAATGAGTTTTATGTTTGCCCAGTTTTTAATGAAGCTGTTAGTGATAACAAAAAGATTAGGCCAAAGTTTATTGAAAAAATGTGGGGCATTGGAACTCCAGAAGATTTAAATTACTTTTTAGAAAATAACAGAGAGGCATGATGAAAAATAAAAAAGATTATTTAAAGATGCAAAACGATCATTATGAGGGGTATGCAGAAGCATGGTCCCTAACATATAGAGACCCTGTTGTTGGATCATATGATGCCCATAATGACTGGCCTGACTATGACACATACCTTTTTAAAGACTTTGATACAAGTGGACTAGTAGCCTTAGACTATGGCTGTGGTCCAGGGAGAAACATTATTGAATTTCATGATCGTTTTGGAAGAATTGATGGAGTAGATATTGCTCAGACAAATCTAGATAAAGCTAA
>B570J29032_109959186_pt1 | contig 19560 bp, 10 predicted proteins | sample LakMenEpi16Nov12_FD_29032 | JGI IMG/M metagenome (IMG submission 29032) | reverse complement strand
TTTAGTTGGATAGACGATATTGGATTTTTATATGGGAAACTCATTTACTATAATTATATATCAACCTTACTTCCTCTAAAATAAAGGTCGTAAGTATTATCCAATTCAAATGTATTTGATGGGTATGTTGTGTAAACTTTATATTCCGCCTTAACAATAGTTCCACCAGTATAATTAAATGTGTTTGAATATATTGTTGGTTCCATTTTCACACTTGTAAAAACATTTGGATTTACAATTCCTAAATCAATCTCAATTTGATATTTGTAATTAGTATATACCACAGGTATTATCCATGTGTACCACGCCTTAGAACCTACAGTATTTTCAGGTACTTTTGTTGTTAAAAAGTTGTAAGCAATTATTGGGTTACCATATGAATCCAAACCACTTGTTGTAATCGGTACTGTCTGTTTTATAATTGACGGGAATGAACCTGATGTCCATCCTGAATAATTAACATATCTATTCATGTCTAAATCAAACGTAGATGCTGATGTACTTGGTTGAGAAGTATTTGTAAAACCATAAAAACTTGAACCGAGTGAACTCATATAAGAACCAATACTTGATGACCCTGAATATGGTTCAATGAATAAGTAAGCATATAAAAAAGGTTCAGGTGTTTGAGTTGGTGTAGGTGTTGTCGTAACCGTAGGAGTTACTGTCTTAGTCGGAGTAATACTTGGTGTAACTGTATTTGTTGGTGTAATTGACGGAGTAATACTTGGTGTTGGAGTAAATGATGGAGTAACACTTAGTGTTGGAGTATTCGATGGTGTTAAAGATAATGTGGGAGTATTTGTCGGTGTAATACTTGGTGTTGGAGTTGGTGTTAAACACATGTAATTTTGTGTAAATACACATCCCGTTGAATCAACAATCTTAATTAATAATTGAGGAGCTGTTGTATAACCACTTGGCACAGGAAAACTAACTGATGGTGGAATGTAATCCGTGAAAGTTCCTATAAATTGACAATTAAACTGGAAAATATCACAAACATATATTTGATACGGTGGAATACCTGAAACACTATCAATAGTAATTAAACTCATCTAAAATAAATACTTCAAACAGAACTTTAAGTTCTACATGAAATATTATAAACTACTCTAACACTAATTGTTAATAATTCATCTTTATATACTTCAACCCCACCAACAACTTGAGACTCAATAACAATAGTATTAGTGTCAGGATTAATTTCAGTACTCTGTAAATTAGGTATTAAAGATAGTAATGACTCAATTGCCGTTATAAAATTATCAGTCGATGGTACTGAATTTAAATTAGGTGATACATAAAATACTGATGAATATGTAGTGCCAGTTATTTCAATATCACAATTAAATTGAGCGTAATTTAATTTACAATCATCATGTCCACTAACTAAATTAGCATACCCTGTAAATAACATATTTCTAAAATCATATGTTTTTGTAGGAATATATGTTGGTGTGGATACTTTAACAGGTTGTACTTTAGAATAACTAATTAAAGGATTACAAGTTATTGTTTTACTTTTAGTTGTTACACATCCTGTAGCAGCACTTACTGTTAATGTATATGTTCCAGCAGTCAATCCTGTTAGATAAACACCTGTTTGCCCATTTACATTACTACTCCAAGTTAAATCAACAGGAAAATCAGTGTAATTAATCATTGCGCTTATTGTACCCCCACTACCATTACCACAACTTGTACCATACAAAAGAACATTAATAGGGCTTGTGTCTATAATATTAACTGAATAACTTTGACTACAATAATTTGAGTCAGTAACTATTAAGTCATAAACTCCTGCGGTTAGATTAGAAAATGTATATGCCGTTGATATAGTTTGAATTGATGTAACACCATTAGATAAACTATATGTATAAGTTAATCCTGTTACAACAGGTGTAACTTCTAAGTAGATACTACCACCATTAAAACTACAGTTTGTAGTAGTTGCAGTTATTGAAGTTGCAAATGATAAACTTGTATTAATTGAAAAGTTTTTAGTATATGTGCAAGCAGATGTCGCATCATTTATCGTTACTGTATAGTTACCTGAAGATAAATCGCCAAAAGATTGATTTGGAATATTAACAGTGTTAATTAATGTATAACCACTATTGTTTGTAAAATTATAAGTATAAGGTGTTGCCCCACCTTGTAATTGAATATTATAAACCCCTGAATTATTGTTACAACTTGAGTCAGTTATTGATTCCGAAACAACAAAGAAAGTATTTGGTGTTTGTAATACAACATTAAATGTTGCAGTACATAAAGCAACGTCAGTAACTTCTAACGTATAATTACCAGCCGATAAACCACTAAAAGTTAAAAATTGGTCATAACTAACTAACGAGTCACCATTACTTAATAAATAAAAGTAAGGTCCTGTACCACCTGAGATGTAATAAGTAATTGAACCTGTATTACCTGTACATGTCGGTGAAACTAATGTATATGTTATTAAACCTATCGGGTCGGCATTTAATACTGTAGTTGTTTTTGTTATTGAACATCCTTGTGAGTCAGTAACGGTACAAAAATAGTTACCACTAGTTAAACCTGTAACAGATGATGTTGTTGGAGAACCACTAATATTTGATGACCATGTATAAGTATATGGTGGTATTCCTGTAACACCTGTAACAAATATTTTACCATTTGTAAGTGAACATGCTGGATTATTTACAACATAAAATCCAAAATCCATAGAACTTGTATTGTAAAGTACAACATTTTCAGACTCTCCATAACATCCACCATAATTAGTACAAGTCGCATAATAAACACCTTCAGGTAAATTAACAAATGTATATTGATTAGCACTTGTAACCGTTGCGGTACTATATTGTACATTATCTTTAAATAATGTTATTTCATTAGTACCATAATTGGTGTATGTATTAACACTTAATGACCCATTTGATAATCCACACGAAGTATTTTGAACATCTTGTATAAATAAGGTGCTTGCGGATGTAATATAAACTTGTATAACTCCTGAAGATTGATTAACAGGAACTGATGAGTCGTTCACATAAAATTGGTAAGTTCCAGCACTTAATCCTGTAATCGAATAATTTCCTGTTGTTGATGCAGATGCGTATAATGGTGTTAACCAATTAACAATATAAGGTGTATTACCACTTGTAAAATCAATACTAAAACTACCTAAGTTACTATTAGTACAATCTCCAGTTACCGATATGTTATAAAAAAATGACATGTTATAAACAGCTTGTTGTTAAATTAACTATAATGTTTATGTCAGTAGACACTGGTGCGGTTTCAAAGAATGTTACATTATTAGATTCTAAAATATAATATAAATTAGGATATGAATAATCATAAGTAGCAACAATTCCAACATCAAACAATTGAGATTGTATATCAGTAAATCCTTCAATTACAATATCATACCATTGTTCATTTGTTAAGGTAGCACCATTAAAATAATTTTCAGGATTACCAGGATAAACAAAATTAACACCATTTATGGTAAATGAAAAACCAAAATAAACTGAAACAGTACTTAGGTTAGGACTACATTCATTATCAATAATCCAATCTTGTAACGTCATGTTATAAGCCTCAATAACTGCACCTTGGTCAACAAATAAAATCGGATATGTTATTGACGGAGCCCCAACAGTACCCTCAATAGTACCATTACTAATAGGACCTACAGTATCCTCAGAACCTATTTGACACATTCTTTGTCTTCTATAAACAAACTTTTGTCTATGAAAAATAGAATTTTCAAATTTAGTTCCAGTATTCCAAATAGTCGTAGCAGGTATAAATTGTTCAACCAATCTTATCCATGAATCACCCAAACCATTAATATATTCAATCATGTTTTGGTAATTAAAATTATTGTTTTGAATTCCAACATCTTGGTACATAGTAAGATATTTCCAAAATAAAGATTGTAATGTAGGGTATCCACTCGTCTTACCGTCAGAGGAGAATTGTCTATTTCTCACATTAATCATGTTACTCCAAAAAGTTTTATAAAACTCGAAGAAGGTTTCATATTGTGGTTGAGGATTTATAAATGTCCAATCTATCCCTCCAACTTGTGGATATGGATTAGATAACCCTGATGATGGTATTGGATAGTTTTGTGTGTTTGATAGATACCAAACATCATAAGTTAAAGCTTGAGCAGGATTTAAAAACAAATCAACATTTTTAACATTCAATACTAATCTATCATCACTAACTGTATAATAAGCATCAAATAAATTGTCAGTATTTTTTCTTAATGGTGGTTGTAAGTCACTCCAACTCTTTTTATTATCATTAACTTTTTTAAGTGAAAATCCGTAATTTAAGAAAGGGAAATCTCTAAATGTTTCTAAATATTTTTGACCATATGTAAATGGTTCTAATTGCGTTTGAACATTTAAGTTTTGACCCGTAAATGAATCAGTAGTTATTATTAATTCTTCAGGAGACCTATGTTCCGGAGTCTGTTCAAACCATCCCTCTCCCTTTTGGAAAAACATGTTCTCCGTATTTGCCCTTGGACTTGGGTATCCCTGACTATCAATAGGGTAATCATCAATCGTAGTTGTCACAGTTTCTATTGTTGTCGTTGAGGTATAAGCAGTAAATGGGTTACCTTGGAAACTATATATATTTAAGGGGTCAAATGACGGTGTTTCAGGTATAAATACACCACCTGAAATTTGTTGGAATAACTCATTAAATCTTTCTATGTTAATCGGACTATCCGCAACATAAACATTCTCATTAAATTCTATTAATGCTTCAGGAGCACCAATGTAATTCATCAAGAAATCAATAGCCTTTCTTGTACCTTTTGACTTATACAAATACGCAGAATTTAAAATTAAATTTCTGTAAAATTGACTATTTAAATCATCAATAGTTTGACTTGTTGAGTATCCTGGAAAAGCATTTTGAGTTGTTCCATATACGGAAGTAATGTAATTAACATTAGTTATTGGTGATATATTTGTTGACCATCCTATAGTTTCCGCTAAATTTGGTAATAATTTAGATGGAATATCATTCCCAACATTGTAATTAACAGAATTCATGAACGAAAGAGCGTCTATGTATTTTTTACTTTCGTCAAAACTTCTTCCGTATATTTTTAAAGTTTTTTCAACTTTTTTATCAGGTGTATCAAATTCCTGAAAAGCATCCGTCACATAAAACCTTGATAATAAATCTGTCTGTTGACTGTCAAATTCATTACCAATCTGATTTAACTTTTCAATATACGCCGAAAAGTTTTCGGTTCTTATATCTATATTCCATGAACCATCTAAAGTCCAAGTAACATTTTCATATCTTGTAAAAATATTACCATTATCCGCCTCAGTTGGTATTTGAAATTGAGCAGTATAGATTGGAGTGACGTACCTATATAAAAGAAATTCATCGACCTCATCTAAATTAAGATTAAAAACTTCATTAACAATAACATCATTTGGTCTAATAACTATTGTATCAACTGATGTTGTGTTACCTGAAAAAGGATTTCCATCAACCTGTATTGTTAACGTACCGGCAGTTAAGCTTTGTGATGGGAATAAATAAGATAACGGATATTGGTTTCCGTTTACTATTAAAACATACGCCGGAAATGTTTCTTTAAGATTCCTATATCGTGAAATTTCAAATGGTAAACTATTAATGTCACTAGTTGCATTTACTGTGAAATTAATTTCAAAAGGATTTCTTATAGCACTTATTGGTAAATCTAATTCTGTAACATTTTCGTTTGAATAAAATGTTATATTTTGAGCAGTATTACCTGTTGTATAACCTTCTCTTAAATTAATTATTTCTAAAGCCGCTGGAAAATAATTAATAATATTAACTATTGACGATTCAAATCTTTTTGTTAAAGAACCATAAGCAGTAAAATTGGTAATTTTTGTACTATCAAAATTTGGTATTACCTTAAAATTGTTTTGAAAAACCTGAAATGATTTTCCTATATCAATACCTAAGTCATTTAATGATATAGGTGTCGAGAATGTCCCAATATCAAAGCTTCGATTGGACTTTTCAACAACTGCAATAGTAAAGTCAAAAGTTGCAGTAGTTAATCCACCACCTTTCACAAGTTGTAGTCCGACAATATTATCGGAAAATGTACTAGCGCCTGTAGGTCCTTGTGGTGGACATTTATATGTTGCCATTAAACAATAATAGTTTCAAAGTTTTTAGTTCTATCAATATCATCCCCTCTATCTTGTCTAACCTCATACAACAATTGATTTAATTGGTCTCTAATTTCGTATAAGTTATATTGTTTATAGATGTTATTAGAAGTATCGTAGATAGTATAAATTCCATCATCAATAGATTTAGTTTGATTACCATAAAGAGCAATTGCTAATGTTGATATATCATGTTCAACAATTTCAACTTCTAAAGATATTGGGTTAAAAAATGTATTTGTAATTACAATATTTTGATTTGGTTGTCCAATATTAGGTATAGCATTTGGTCTGTTTGTTGGTGCGGATGAAGGTGACAATGTACAAAATACTAAATTAGATGAACCTTGAGAATAAATATATCTAATAGATTTGTCTTGTGTGTTTGTTAAGTTTTGAGTAACAGGTTCACAATAAAAATTAGAAGTAATAATTCTATAAAAGTTAGGAATTTTAGTGTTGTCTGTCGGGTCGTAATATTCAACTCTAAATCCAACCAATCCTTGATTTGCGAAATTTGTTAAAAAATTTGACGGCACATTTGATAAATCAATAACTATCCCTTTAACATTAGGTAACGAACTTAAAATACCACAATCAGTAATTACTGTATTAATTTGTGCGGGTCTTAAAATCAATGTATAAATCCCTAAATTATTAAATTGATTTGCAGGTAAATTTAAATTATACAAACCTCCTAATATTTGGTTTGCATCCCCACCTGTATTTGTATTATTGAAATATGGTGTAAGATTTGAATTTGGTATCGTGAAAAGAGTGAAATTTTCAGTCTGGTCGCGTGATGCCGTATAATGAACTATTATTTCAACATCTGCGGGACTTACATCCGCTAGTCTTATTGTTCCGTAATTACCTGTTGCCACAAATTTTTATTTATGTATGTTTATTTTTATAAATAGTAATAATGATTTTTTTTTAACTCTTAACAACGTTGAAAAAACCATATCCGTATTTTACTAACCCTGGTGCAGTACCTACTTCACCTATTCTTCTAAAATTCTCTAATCCACTATTAACCCCTCTCTCAATCAAAACAGTCGTTTCAATTTGGAAATCATCAATAACATTCATTAAAACTTCATTTTTAGTTATTGCACTATAATGTAACATTGATTCAGTTAATCCTGAAGAATATGCAACAAATACTGAAGTACCACCTGAAAAATCTAAATAATCTATATTATTAATTGTATACGCCGTATATCCATTTTGTATGTTTGTAACAGTTCCTGTACAACCTGAGCAGTTTGGAATAGATATCTCAACACCAATCTGATATGGATTTGAACCATATAACGCCAATTCTCTTATTCTTGACTGAGTTGACCCTGAAATAACATAAGGTACTGAGACATAAGCTGGTGTTGATTGTTCGTATAGGTTGAGATTAGAGTCACCAGTCCATGTAAAATTATATGATGACGGAGCGGTACTCCAACTACCTCCTTGTGAAACAAAAGTAACTGTGCCTAAGGGGTTTAAAATGTCAACATTTGTAAATGGTACCTCCACTGTTTTTTGAACTGTTAGTACACCAAAACTATTAAATTGAGTTAAAGTAATAACAAAGTTTTGAGGGTTATTTGAATCACACTGTGAATAGACATGACTAATGTAATCAGGTGAAAAATTAGTTATAGATTGAACAGGTGTTCCATCACCCCAATCAACCTGATATGTTGAGTCTTGTAAATAATTAATTGTACTTTCTGTAGTATTATAAACATAATATGTGCATGGTGACCCTGTTGTTGCACTAAAAAGAAAATTAACATTAACATTTTGTTGACTAATATCACCATCAAATACTGAGTAGTAACCTATATCATGATAATCTTGATTTAATACAATCGGTATTGTTAATCCTGTAAATAATGAAGAACCATTTGTTCCACCACTTAACATTTGACTAAGACCTGAGTATACACCAAAAGTATTACCATCATAAGTTTCGCTAATAATGTCAGTCTTTAAAAACTCAGGTGATATTTTTATTCTAATAGTATCCATTAACCATTATTCTTTGGTGGGTTTATATATTCATACCAATCTAATGTCAGTAAACTTTTACCTGAACCAATTACATCATATAAGTAATTAACAAAATCAAAAGTGACTTCACGATAAAAATAATCGTTATTAATTCTAAATGGATTATTTGGATTAATACTAGTTTGTCTTCGGGTTGTAAAAGTTGTGTATTCACCAGTTTTTCCATTAAAGAACTTAACTCTCATATAAAGTTTATTAAGTTTTAAAATATCAAAATCTTTAAACCAATAAATAAAATATGACTCTTTTAATCCAATATGGTCTAATTCAAAAGTTGGTGCTAAAGATTGTACAACATCACTAATAGTTGTTGTAGTTGTAATATTTGTTTCATTTCCTGAACTGTCAATACATGTACACCCACTTATAAATGTAATAACTCCATTAAACGAAGAATATGTACCAGCAACTGAAGGAATTGTAAATGTACCTGAACTTGTATTAAAAACAATATTTGAATTATTTAGAACACACAATTGACCAGTAAAAAAATTACCCCCGCCATTTATATTTGTCTCTTTATTACAACAATCTGTATACCTAATACTATTAACTTTTGATGATACTTGTATTAGTAATGTACTACAATTATAAGTTGTAGTTGTTGACGAGGTAACAACTTCAGTCGGTAAACTTAATGAACCGTTCAATATTAAAGTAAGATAATTTTTTTGTGTTCTAGCATCTTTACTGTCATATAGGTCAACCTTGAAAAAAGACTTTTGAACTGATTTTGTATTATTTTTAAGTTCGTCAGGTGTAAATGTATTTGCTAACTCATAACTATTATACCAAGTCGGTGTTAATACATTTGGTGTTAATGTATTTTGCGTATAATCAGCAAAATAAAATTTATAAGTTACTGAAGTATTAAGCTCATTATTACTATCTAAGGTAGGTTTTCTTGAGAACCTCGCCATCTCAAAGTTTTGTGGAACCCCAACCATTTCTTTAGCAACAATAGTTTCGTAGTCATCAATCAAATCACCACGATTAGCATAGTCCCAAGTAGTCGGGATGTTAACCTGCAACTGAAAATTTTTATTTGTATTTAAAATTTTATACTTATTCACATCCGTCAATTATTGGGTCGTTAACTGAACTACTAGTGTTAAACACATTAGTACCTTCAGGTATTATTTTAAAAAAGAAATTATCATATAAATAATGTCTACCATTCATAAATGGATAATCAACACCAATATCAGTTTCATCAATAAAACCATACGGGTATAAATCTCTCCACCTAAAATCATTATTATATACTGAGTAATATGCGTAATTTGGGAAATTTTCAATTCTATAATTTTGTGGATTATCTTCATCACTCTGTTCAACATATGGTGAATATTCTTTAATAGTTAAACTATGATGAGGCTTATAATAATATCCGAGTGGGTTTTGAATATCAGGGCCAATAGAAAAATTATCAGGATTAAAAGTAAACTTATGATAATAATCAGATATTACCCTCTCTCTTTGGTCAAAATCATTCCATTCACAATAGTCACCGTAAATTGTATCACCTGTATTTAAATTTCCATTATAATAAAAGTTTCTTTGTGAAACTAATGGTGTTGCGTTTTGTGCGTAGTTATCAAATGTTCCAGTATTATTCCAAAAGTTAGTTGTAACATTTGTTAATGAAAATTGACTTGACCACCAGTTATTTAATTGTGGACCTAAATTAAAATCCCAACCTTGTCTTAAAGAAACATTACTTGAATCGTTAGGTTTGTTAAACCAACCAAAAAAACCTCTGTTAATAACTGTAACAAATATTTCTGAAATAGGTCTTCTCTGATTATCAATCATTCCTTTTATATCAAGGTATTCTTGGAAAGAAACATTATAAGATAAACTATCTTCTTTAACCGAAACTCTACCTTGATTATTTAAATATGGTGGTTGTAATGATTTGGATTCAAACTTTTTATTGGTTCTTAAAGCGTTATTTTCAAACCCTGAGTTATTAATTATCGCTTGTCGATATGGTGTTAATATCTTGTGTAATCTTACATAATACTTTGAGGTTGTTTCCTCAATATTGTTAATATCTAACACTCTTTTAAATGTACCTTGTACATCATTTGTAAAAACACTACACAAATACCCAACATCATATACATCAAAAATTGTAAGTTCAGAGTCGACAAAACCATTACCTAAATTATAAACTTCAAACGCTTGTATGTTATTACAATTACCTCCTGTTTGGAAACTTAACGAAACATATTCACCCGGGGTTAATCCGTGTGGACATGGACATACAAATCTCAACATAGGTTTCCCATCACCATCATTTGTTTTATTCATTATAAATGGTATACCATCACCAGCAGTCCAACTATTTGTTGTTGTTGTACCTGTTTGGTACTGCATCGTTGTTGCCGTTGTAGAACTAAAAGCGTACGTTAAATGAAAATACCAATTATAAAATGTAGTTTCACTTGCCTGAAATTTAATATGTTTGTTTGCTCCGATTGTCCAACCCGGTATTCCGTAATCAGTTCTAATAAATTTAAATTCATCGTACTGAGGATATCCTCTCCAAGCAATTGGTTCGGTACAGTCATATCCAATCTGACTTTGTTTATCTTCTAAAGCCTTAGAATAATACAAATTATTATTAAATGGTGGATATGGATAATTTTGGTTGTTAACCAACTTACCAGCAACACCTTCATAGGCATTTTCAAAAACCATATTAAATTTACAAGTAGGAACAAAAATTGTTGAAGCTTGTCTTTCAGTGTCAAATAATTGAGCTAAATTTAAATTTGTATTTCTTGAATATTCTTCAAGTTCTTTAATAGTATTTTCAATAGGGATTTGTAAACTGATATCTTCATCAGTTGCTCCTTTAAATCTTAAAGAACCTTTAATATATCGAGTATTACCTAAATCAGACATTTACTTCAGTATTAATATATTTTGTTATGAACACATCCATTGCACTTGCACCTTTTTTCAACCCAAAATAGAAATAGAATGGTGCTCCAACCAAAAACGTTTGTTCAAAGTTTTGTGGTATTGACTCGGTTGGTACTCCGTTGTTATCAAAATTAATTTGAGTACCTCTGATGTAATAACCATCAGCTTGGTCATTTTGGAAATATTGTGACGCCGGATTTAATCTATCTAAACTTTGGTATTTGTAAGAGAAAAACGAATTGTCATTTGTGTAATAATTGTTTGACTGACTACCAAATATATTTTGAGGTGTCTGACTAAGATAATCCAATGACCATTGATAAAATGGAACTTCCTGAGAATTAGTTGTAATATTAGTAAACCAACAATCAATTAATTGTTGATTATTTGTTAATGTTCCTCCGCTATTCCATATAGTTCTTCTTGGTGAGATATAATCTCTATCTTGGGTATTACCTGTAAGTAACAAACCAAATAGAGGAAAACCAATTGATGCACCACCACCAAGAGATACAGTATTTTGACCAATGTATACCGAATCAGAACTATACGATTCAGGTGAAAATTCAGTTATACCAAATTGTGAATTTATAGCAATCATTTGTGAGTAATCACCATCAACATATCCAGGTACGAAAGTCGCTCCGTTATTATTCCATCTTGAGTTTGAAAATAATGCCTTAACCGATGGGTCATTACTACCTTCATCCCCACTTTCAGTATTAGGTGTAATTTGTTCATTAAATGAAGTGTTAATTAATCTACTTAATATAAATAAATTTAATATATCACTAATTGCTTGGAATGATGTTGATTTAACTTTATCAACAATATACCCATCATAATCATCATTATACACTAACTCTTGTATAAAATCCGATTTTGGTCCTAAATCCAATAATGTTGTCGGTGAACCTAAAAATTTATCATTACCTGTACCAGTAGCATTTCCTCTATTATTCTTCTTACCAATAAAACTTCCTGTCTCAGGATTAGTTTGGTCAGGTGTTTGGAATGGACTACTTCTGTAGTAAAAATTACTTGTTTGGTCATGTAAATAAATTAAATCCGTACAATATAAACTTGATGGGTTATTATTTAAATCAAATATTCTTTGGTTTTGGAATGGGTAAGCGTATAGTGTACCATTAACATATTGATTAGTAAAGTTATGTGACGTAATGTCAAAACATAATGCTAAATTCAAATTAATTCTTGTGAATAACTCAACAATATTTTTAATATCTTTACCTAAAGTAGTTATTGGTTTTGACACAAAATTATAACATCCATAACCCTTTAAAAAGTATTTTTTAGAATCAGATGGGTCAATATAATCCTCAACACAATTAGGTAATATAATTGGTTGATTTTGAGAATTAAGACCATAACAAGGTAACGGAACGGCTTCACTACAATTACTTAAACTTTCAAGTACCGCAGCGTAACTTGGTGGTGTAAAAATTTGTGAATTTTCGTTATTTGTTTGAGGTGTAGTATCAATAGTAATAACTTGTTCCGACGCTCCTTCATCACTAACTTTAAAAATAGCAAATTGACTATTTTGATGTAATAGGAAACTATTAATTCTAGCAGTTTGTATAGTTGTTGAGGTAGGTAACCTATCAGACCTAAATACAATATTTGAATCATTACTTAAAGAAGTAGTCATTCCTGTCGAATATTGTGTTGAGAAAAATTTTGGGTTACCATTATATGGGGCCTGATAATTTGAGTCTTGAATGGCAGAACCTAAAGCGCCTGAACCATCAGTAAATTTTGGCATAGTATTAAAAACAGGCACATCCCAAAAAATTCCTGTTTCCCCATTAAATGAAAAATTACTTCTCATGAACGACGCTCCATCAACAACTTCATTACCTTGGTACCCTAAAACATTACGGTTAGATGTACATCGATTATCAACTTGTTTAGTGTAAAATGAAAACGACCCAAGAGCATTTAAATATAGGGTATATATAGTTTGAGGATTTGTGAATATTTTTGTAAGTGAATTTACATGATAAGATGGGGGATTAAATGAATTTGGTGATGATGTGGTTACTGAAGGTTCGTTACATACATTTGAAGAATTAACTGTCAAAACCTCTCCGTTAGGAACAGTAATATCATTTAAAATATTTGTGCCAACATAATTAATTGTAGTGTCGGTGGGGTTAATAAAATCCCAAGGATTATTTATATTATTACCATTATAAGTTAATCCGCCATTTAACGTATTAAACAAATTAGAGTCTACCGATGAATAATATGATGGTAATGTAGTATTTCCAGTAGTAATATAGTCATTCTGAGTATAGGTAAAAGCATAACTTGGTTTAAATAAGTTTGAAGTATTATTTAATGTGTTATCATGTCTTTCTGAATAAATTGTTCCTGTAATAGGATAATTCATTTTAAATTCTCCACTAATAACTAAACCACTATTATATGTAGGAAATCCAAATATTCGAGATAAATCAATCTGTTGAGGGATTCTAGGTGAATGAGCATCTATACCACGTTGTAATAAAACTATTTTATATTCATCATAATCAGTAATATAATTAGTTAAATAAATGTCTGTTGAATCATTACCATAAACTACGTTACTAGCGTTATTTCCACCTAATGTCCTAATCATTGGAATTTTAAGTACACTTTGACCGATTGACGGAGTAATTCTTTGGAGATATCTAACACCAAAACTTAATACGTCAGGATTTGGATTTGCTAATGATTCGTATTGTCCAATAGTCATTCCTGTGATAACTTGGAAGTATTCAACATCCGAAGCAAAAGAACTTGTTCCAGAAACAGATGTTGTTGAAGATAAAACAGGTACAATATATGTTGTGTTTAAATTAGACCCGTTATTTGACAGAAAATCAGGGTTAGCATAATTTACATTTATTGATGCCGGAAAAATAGTTGTACCAGTTGTTACATTTTTATTTGCATCTCCACTTAACTCATCGTCTTGAAATGATAATAATTGACCTAATGTATAATCAGGCGCTGATTTATCTAAGACTAAAACCATAATATTATCTAAGTGGTGAGCAGTAGGTGCCGGATTTTCAGTGGGAAACCATTTAACTTTTATTTGGTTCCAACCGAGTTCGAAACCATCACCAAAACCAGGAACGTTATTAAAATATTTTGATTTAGTATTAAATAAGTTATATAACTCAGAAGTCGGTAATACAGTTGTTGTATAAAATTCACCCGTAAGAGTTAATTCTCCTTCATCACTATTATAATACGTTTCTTGGATTGGGAATCTTTTTATATTAACATCTAAAGAACCTCCGAATACTTGAGCGTAATTATTTATTTGATTTGCAGCTATTCCATTATATGTCACAGTCGCTGTTGAATTAATTAAAAAAGATGTTTGAGGGTCACCAGGTGGTTGTGGGAACGAACCTAATGAACCATCCATTTCAGTGTCAATAGATGTTGATGAATTACACTTACATCGTTCACATCCATCATCGGTATATAAAACTAATGGTAGAGTAAAATTTTTCAATTTATTTCCAATCTCTTTAATTTTATCTAATTGGGTCGTCAATAAAACCGCTAAACCTATATATATTGCTACGTATATGGTGTACAAAATCGCAAGAGCAAGAATTCCCCAGTTAAATACTGTAACCGCACCAAGACCAACTCCCACAGTTACAACATTAGAGTAAAAAGAAATCGCCGCACTAGCGTCTTGAGCAGCTTGAACAGTCAAGTACGCAATTAAGAAAAGAAATAACAATGGTAAACCAGTTGTCATTAACCACGCAAGAACATGTATAATAAATAAAATCGGTAGAGATAGAAACTTAAATACATTTAAGAAAAATGATATTACTAAATAAATAAAATCAAACCTATAGAAAGCGTCATTAGTTGGAAATGTGTTATAATCCCCCTGACAACTTGTATCAGTAATTTTTTTAACACCAACAGTATTCCAAGCAAATCGACTACCCTGATACCTATCAATAAACTGAGTTGTTGTATAAACTTTATTATACGACATATCATAAAATGTATCTCTACAATTAATTGCCTCATCAGGTACCGCATAATCATTCCAATCTAAACTGAAAGCATAAGAACCTTCCAACATAAACCTATCAAAAGGAATATTATAAAATGTGAAGAGATATTGAGCCGCAGGGTCTTCTCTATAAAATTGCAAAATATATGTTCCAGGTTCTCTAAATACTTGACTAAGATAAGGATTACCATTAGGGTCAGTAATTGTCAAATCTTTAACATTCTGAACTGTTTTAATTCTAATAATTTGTCCTTGGGTCACGGGGAGATTTAAAGTAACTAAATCACCATCAGGTAATGTAGTACTAGGGTCAGTAGCTTCAAATGTACCAAATGGGGTTAATATTGGGTCAGTAAATGGGTCTTCCCATCCTCTTTCTTTAATGTTTGGTATTAAAAAATACGCTCTTTTAGTTGGGTCACTTAAAGCAGGTGATTGAGACCACTTAACTTTAAATCTATATTTACCTCTTGTAGGTACTCCCAATTTAGGGTCATTACTTATTTTTTTAACCCCATTCTCATCGGTATATACATAATCTAAGTTCATAGGTACTTCTAATACCCATACACCATTTTCGTCAATAACTTTACCATCATTATCTAATTGAGCTTGTTCTAAAATTGGTCTACCATCCTTATCATTGAAGATTGTTTGTCTCAAAGCCACTATCTGACCCGGACCTGTGGTCATGGTACATAATTCACCAGCAGTCCTTTTAACTTTACATGCCGATTGTGTTTGATTTAAAAATTTAAAGTTTTTACCAACTTTTTGTGTGTCGTCAGTAGATATTATTGAACCCATAAAAACCGCAGTAGGTTCAAGTTTAACATTAGCTTCAGAAGTTAAATCAAAATCAACTCTTGCAATGTTATAATTACAAATCTCAAATTCACCAAAGAATGGTTCAATCTGAACAGTCTTTTGACTTGTTATAATTTGTGGTAACTCAGCATAATTTGTTGATGTTTTAAATTTTGAACCATTAACAGTATCTTCAGTTGCCAATCCCATTCTTATCAAATCCTGAGGAGTTAATGAAAACTCACCAATATCTGAAAGGTCAACTTGCATAAATAAAGTTTGTTGACCCACTGGAACTCCAAAAATCATGTAGTCACCCGACTCATTTGTTTTAACTGTAAACTTGTAATATTTTTCATAAACCTGAATAAGTGGTTTATCTGTTAAAACATCTAAACGTTCAGGAAAAGTTCCTACAGGTACGTGACCTGAGTGCGACTGAGTGTAAGGTAAAAGATTATATCTATATCCATCCTCATTAATATCTGTAAAACTTGTGTAAGGATATAATGATGCAATATAGTCATTTTGTGTATCTATGTCCTCGATTGGAACAAATACTGAAACTCTCGCATTAGGAATACCAAAACCATTATTACAGAATATTCTACCACAAACAACACCATAATCCGAACAACTTCTAATGTAGATGTCATCAGGACGAATAGCCAAAGACAAAATTTCTAAAGTATCAAAATTTTGTTCTAAAACTATAGGTATCTTAACAGGGATATTTTGATTAATACCTAATTGGGTACGTATTCTATATGACTTCGGCATTTTACTTTTTTAATAAATAGTTTAGCTACTATTTTCAAAATAGTAAATTATGTTCGAAAGTTAAGAGAAATTAACAGTACCTAAATTTAAAGTACTCACAGTAATGTCCTTATTTGGGAATCTAATTTGATAAATTTGTGATGGTGTTGCAAATAATGTTTCATTAATCAATCCAATTTGTTTTGTAGCACTATCACTATACGGTTGAGATGTTTGATTTGAGGAATATAAACCTCCAACTAAATTAAATACATTTAGCTCACTAATAGATAAAACACCATTTAATGATTGTATTAATCTTTTTAATTCTGACATATAAACATTTTCACCCATGTTCCTGTTTAAAGGACTAAAAAAAGTATCCACAGTGTTAATTATATTTGTAACAACAGCTCCTTGATTTTGTGTTGAGTCTAATACTACACTAATATCAATTTTTAAATCAATAACCTCAGCACTTTCAACTGAAATATAATCATTAATCATTCGATAATTTGAGAGATAATTTGACACATTTGTTTTTAAACTACTTGTTAAATTTGAATCTAATTTACCTTCGTCATCAAACGTTAACATTTTAACTTTAATTTTATTATCCTCTTCAGTTATTGCAACTTTAGCCGGTGCTCCAAACTGAGACGGCATTTTTCTCAAAATTGAGTTATAATCATTAATTGTTACCGCTCTATTTTGAGAAGAGAAATTAAATCCAATTAAATTTCTAACCTCTTCAATTGTTGGTACATTAGCACCTCCAACAGCTGCGGTAACATTGGTACAAGACATACTATTAATAACCGAACTATTAATTGATTGATTTGGCCCATTAACCGCAAAATTTATCGTACCAATTTGGTTGATAACCCCTGTACCTAAATTAGTCCCCAATCCACCACCAATTCTATATTGAACAAATAATGTTGTATTTGGTGTGATTGTTGAACCTAAAGATAAATTGTTCGAGTATTTGGATAAATCTAAAGGTGTACCATTTCTAGCAAATTCTCTTAATAGTTCATCTGTTGACTGACTTCCCCCACCAAATGTCATTTTTAAAAATCCTTGAGGTGTGTATTCAGTTATAAATTTATCACTTGTTTGAAGATATCTGCCAACTTTTTTTCCAGCCGCACTTTGTGAACCTGTCGGGTCTTCTACAAATATCCTATCTTGTGCTAAAGCGTCAACCTCATACCACCTATTATTTAATCCTAAAAATTCTTCAACAGACGGAACATTATTATAGTTTAGTCCATCTTTTAATAAAACACTTGTAACACCTAAAACATTTTTTTCAGGTAAAAATAATTCTAAAAATGGTCTTGACTCAGAGGTAGTAATTGTTTTTCTAAATACTTTAGTAATACCATTAACTACGGGTTCTCTTTTAGTAATTCTATAATTTATTGTTGTACCATTTGCGTTTTGAATTGGTGTTTTAGTTCTATTTCTAAAACCTTCACTATTTGTTTCCTTTGAGAAATCTATATCATTTGCAGTTTCAAACACTTGTCCAGCTCCGTATACTTGTGAACCTCTTCTTAATATTCCACAATATTTAATATTTTCTTTATCTCCCTCAACAGGAACTACAATTGAAAAATCAACTAAAGCAACTGACGGTCTTTGTCCAGGTATTTTAAGTCCATATGTTCTCGCAATGTTATATATTGATGAACTCTGTTGAGCATATTGTAAAACAGTTTCTTGTATACCTCTATCAATATGATAATGTAAATTATCCGTAACTGCAGCATTAAGGTCTAAAAATACTGAGAAAACCGCTGCATCATTAACATTTTGAATTAACTCAGGATAGTAAGCTTTAACAAAATTTACTAACTCTTGTCTTATATTTTGAAAGTCCCTTGTTGTGTATGATATTTGTTTGTTTGCCATATTATATATTAATTATTACAAAACTACTTGAGTTAAAGACATCATTTGTTATTTGATAATCAATTCTTACTTTAGCAGTATATTCTTTAGTTGCTAATCCTGGTATTGTTAATTGTGTATTTACAACATTTCCTTCTGTTGTAACATATGGTCCGGCTTCTTCTGATGAAAGAGCGGTAACCCTTATTGATGTTATCAATAAGTTAGGTATATATGTCTCCACAGAATCTTTAATCTCCGATTCAATATCATTAAATGTTGGTCCATCTAATGGTTCAAAAATATATTCATACAATCTTGTACCAAAATCAGGTAAAAAATATCTACTACCTTTTCGAGTTAATAATAAATGTATTAAATTATTTTTAATCTCATCACTAGTAGTTTCAGATAAATTAAGATATTTTCCAGTTAAGGAATCACCAAAAGGAAAATTAATACCGTATGTTACACCATTACCCATATTTCATAAATAGTATGAAATTAAAAATCCCGACCTAGCTCGGGATAACACATCGGATTTTTTTAAGAAGAACAACCAAAACAATCAAATTCACTATTTTCAGGTTTGTCAGGTAGATTCATATAACTGTAATCAACCTTTGGTGGTTCAGGTGTTGGTTTTGGTTTGTTAATTTTTGATACGTCCATAGCCAAGTGTTTAGCTCCCGTTGAGATTGCTCTTGTTCTAACGTAATAACAAAGTGTTTTCAATCCTTTTTCCCATCCATAAAAATGTGATGATGAAATCTTTGACAATGTTGGGTTTGACATATAGATATTCATTGATTGTGATTGGTC
>B570J29032_109959190_pt1 | contig 19641 bp, 16 predicted proteins | sample LakMenEpi16Nov12_FD_29032 | JGI IMG/M metagenome (IMG submission 29032) | reverse complement strand
CAATTTGCTTTTTAGATCTGCGTTAATCTTTTGTTTTTCTGCATACTGAATAGCACTTGTAATGGTAAAGACATTGTTATATATGAGCTGCCTAGCGTACAACCCATCATACAAAAGCAAAGGTTTTTGCTGCTCAGCAATAGGCAGTGTTTCGATAATACCTATGGCATAGATACTGTCCAACAAAGACTTTAATGCCAAATAAATTCCTTTATTTTGTGATTTTAGTTTCTCAAAATTTTCAATTTTTCTGTTTAGTTCGTCTTTTCGCTCTTCAAAATATAAAGCAGCTTGATTTACAATTTCTAACTTTTCTCTTTCCAATTCTTCCTTCGTTTTTGCAATTAGCAAATCTTCTTCAAGAAACAAATCCGGATAAGTCCAAACAGCCTCAAACTCTGTCAACACATGATATTTAACGTTTTCTTTTGGTAGTTGAATTGAAATTAACAATGAAAATAAACACAACATAAGCACCTTAAAAATCAGGTTGTGTTTATTCCTTATGAATGCTCCAATAATCATCAAGTTTTTTTATTTCGAATTAATTAGCAACGTAAATTCCGAATACGCATGGTTTTTTATCAAAACTTATATTTGCCTGATTTTTCCAGTCAAATACAGTTTTACTTCTTATTAAATTATCTTTAGCTCCTAAATTTATTCCAACAAATAAAAGCGTTTGCGAATGCAGACACTTTATCATCGTTTCAAATAAGGCTTCGTTCCGGTAGGGTGTTTCAATAAAATATATAGCCTGTTTGTTTTTCTTGCTTAGGCTTTCAATCTCCTTCAGTTTTTTAATTCTTTGATCTTTTTCAACCGGCAAGTAGCCTGTAAAGGAAAAATTCTGACCGTTAAATCCACTCGACATAACGCTAAGTAAAATTGAACTCGGACCAACTAACGGAATTATTTCAATGTTTAATTGATGTGCTAATTTTATCACTTCACTCCCCGGATCTGCAACACCCGGACAACCGGCATCACTCATTAAACCAATATCATTTCCATCAAATAAAGGATTTAAAAAGTTCCTTATTTCATGATTAATCGTATGCTTATTCAGTTCAAACAATTGAGCGCTTTGCAAATTTTCATAATCATACTTTTTCAGGTTTGCTCTTGCTTCCTTTGCGTTTTCAACAATAAAGTAAGTTAATCTTTGTACTACATTAAAATTGAAATCCGGCAAATGCAAATTCGAAGATTCGTTAACAATGTTTACAGGAATCAAGTATAATTTACCTTTTTTCAAAGTTTAAAGTAATTTCAATTACAAATATCAACTAAATATTTAAATGTTACTTTTGCAGAGGTCTTTGCTATCAACAATTGATTATTAACAAAATACTGGTCATTCAAACAGCTTTTATTGGGGATGTAATTCTTGCAACCGCATTATTAGAAGAGCTTCATGCGGCTTATCCTAATGCTGAATTATATTTTTTAGTTAGAAAAGGGAATGAATCATTGTTTAACAATCATCCATTCTTGAAAGAAACATTAGTTTGGGACAAAAAATCAAATAAAATTTCGAATCTATTCAAACTTTTAATAAACATAAGAAAACAAAAGTTTGATTTGGTAATAAATTGTCACAGATTTGCCAGTTCTGGGATTTTAGCTGGCTTTTCTTCAGCCAAACATATTGCAGGTTTTAAAGAAAACCCTTTTTCGTTTTTGTTTAATTATACAGTTAAACACCAGATTAACACGGGCAAACACGAAATTGAAAGAAATGCTGAGCTAATTGCTGATTTTTGTAAAACCACATCTCAAAAACCAAAACTTTACCCTCAAACCTCAGATTTTCAAGCTGTTTCCGAATTTTCTAAAAATCCATACTACTGTATAGCTCCTGCATCCGTTTGGTTTACTAAACAAGTTCCTACGGATAAATGGGTAGAACTAATTCAACATTTACCTTTGGAAGCACCAATATATCTAATTGGTGCGCCTAATGATTTTGAGCTTTGTGAACAAATTAAATTAAACTGTAACAACAGGTTTACTCATAACCTTGCCGGTCGTTTAACATTCTTACAATCTTGCGCCTTATTAAAAAATGGTGTTATGAACTATGTTAACGATAGCGCACCCATGCATTTATGCAGTGCAGTGAATGCGAATGTTACCGCCATTTTTCTATCAACATCCCCTACTTTTGGTTTCACGCCATTGTCATCTAACTCGCATATTTTTGAGGTTAAAAACTTAACATGCAAACCTTGTGGACTTCATGGATTTTCAAAATGTCCTCAAACTCACTTTATGTGTGGAAAAAAGCTTGATTTTGACCTGCTTTTTAAGGCTTAAACCTTTTACAATAATTTTGGTTTATATTTTGTAAAACCCTACAGTAATTGTATATTTGTTAACCTAAATCAAAAGCTATGTCAACAATTAATTTTGAAGAAATTTTTGAAACTAAATTGGCTAAAAATGAGATGATTGAGCCAAAAGATTGGATGCCTGACAACTACAGAAAGCATTTAATTCGTCAAATCTCTCAACATGCGCACAGTGAAATTGTTGGTATGTTACCCGAAGGTAATTGGATTACGCGGGCTCCCAGCTTAAGAAGTAAAATAGTTTTATTAGCAAAAGTGCAGGACGAAGGCGGCCATGGCCTATATTTGTACACAGCCGCCGAAAGTTTAGGAATAAGTCGAGATGAAATGCTGGATGCCTTACACACATCAAAAGCAAAATACAGTTCCATTTTTAATTACCCTACCCTAACCTGGGCAGATGTTGCCGCTATTGGTTGGTTAGTAGACGGAGCAGCTATTATGAATCAGGTAATGTTGCAAAGAACAAGCTATGGACCATATAGCAGAGCCATGATTAGAATTTGTAAAGAAGAAAGTTTTCATCAACGTCAGGGCTATGAGGCAATGACCAGATTGGCTTTTGGAACGCCGGCTCAAAAAAGCATGGCACAGGATGCGTTAAATCGTTTTTGGTTTCCTACATTAATGATGTTTGGCCCTCCCGACAAAGAAAGTCCTAATAGTGATAATGCTGTTAAATGGCGTATTAAGAGGGAAACGAACGATGAATTAAGACAACGCTTTGTTAACCAAACTGTATCTCAAATTGAATACTTAGGATTAAATTTACCGGATGCCAATATAAAATGGAATGAAGCCAAGAATGGCTACGATTTTAGTGAGCCAAACTGGGTTGAATTCAAAAATGTAATTAATGGCAATGGCCCTTGTAATAAAGAACGTTTAAACGCAAGAGTTAATGCACATAAAAACGGTGAATGGGTAAGAGCGGCTGCAGCTGCTTATGCTAAAAAATTAGATGATCAAACCTTAGCAGCTTAATAACTTTATAAACTAAATAACATGTCAGATTCTCAAGGCCCAATGTGGGAAGTATTCGTTCAAAAAAAAGCAGGACAACCATTTGTGCATTGCGGTAATCTGCATGCTTTTGATAAAGAAATGGCGCTTCAAAATGCAAGAGATTTGTATACCAGAAGAATGGAAGGCGTTGCTCTTTGGGTTGTAAAATCAGAACATATTGTAGCAAGCAGCCCTGAAGATCAAGGCTCTTTCTTTGAACCTGCTAACGATAAAATATTCCGTCATCCGACTTTTTATCAAGTACCGGATATAATTAAGCATATGTAACCATGAATCATCATTTCAAATATTTACTTCGCCTAGCAGATAATTCCTTGATTAATGCGCAGTGCTTGTGCAAATGGACAGGACATGGTCCATTTTTGGAAGAAGATTTAGCATTAACCAACATAGCATTAGACATACTTGGGAGAAGCAAACTATTACTTGAACATGCTGCTCTTATTGAAGGAAATGGTAAAAGCGACGATGATTTAGCATTTCACCGATCAGAACGCGAATTTTTAAACACGAAATTGGTAGAACAACCGACTCCGGATTATGCTTACACAATAATTAAACAAGTAATTATTGATAGTTTTGATTTAAATCTTTACAAGGAATTAAGCAAAAGCAAAGATGATGTTTTAGCAGGTATTGCTGCCAAAAGCATTAAAGAAATAACATATCATTACAGGCACACAAGTAGTTGGGTAAACCGATTTGGATTAGGAACAGAAGAAAGCAATCAACGTGCACAAAATGCTTTAAATGAACTTTGGCGCTTCACCGGTGAATTATGTGAAACCGACGAAACAGATGAATGGGCCATTAAAAATGGAATTGGTTGTTCAGTCGAAAATTTTAAGACTTCATGGCAAACTCAACTTAAAAATCTTTTTAACGAATCTAATTTAACCATACCTGAAAATACATTCATGCAAACAGGTGGCAAAAATGGTATCCATACCGAACACTTAGGATATATTTTAGCTGAAATGCAAACTTTACCAAAAGCACATGTAGGTGCAACATGGTAATAAATTAAAAGTCTTTTGATTATGAAGGTAGCAACTAAACTTATAATACTTACCATTTTGGTAATTACTATTTTGGGCCTCTACTTTGAATATGTGATTAACCGTCCGGTTAATTTTTATGTGCAAACCGGAATTTCAATTGTAGTTGTGATTGGTGTTCTTTTTTTTCTGGTTTACTTGATCAAAAATCTTTTAAAAATTTTAAATCCTAACCCATGATTTCTTTAAATATTTTTCTTGTATTCCTAATTTTTTCAATAGGAATGTTGTTTGCAACACGCAAACGTTACAATTTAAAAGTTGAACTTTTAAAATGGCTAACAACACCTTTATTAATTTTAGCAATTGGCGGATTAATTGCGCTTGTAAATCCATTTTCACTGGAACGTGTAGATGCAGGACACATTGGACTTAAAGTGAATTTAACCGGTAATGAACGAGGTGTTTCGGAATACACCTATAAAACCGGATGGGTTGTGTTTAATAGCTGGACAGAAAAACTTTATGAATTCCCCACTTTCCAGCAACACATAGATTACAATGCACAGGTTGTTATTACTAAAGGTGGATTTAGTGCTGAAATTAAGCCATCCTTTAATTACGCTCTAGTACCAAATGCTGTTGGAGACATGTTTCAAAACCTTAGGCTACCTATTAAAGAAGTAGAACAAGGCTGGTTAAAAACGGCTATTGTTGGATCGGTTAATGATGTTGCAAACAAATGGGCAGTTGATAGCATTTTTAATTACAGAGAGTTATTCGAATCTTCGATTGTTCTAGAATGTAATAAACGAATTTCTAAGTGGTTTACCGTCAGCCAACTTAGAACTAACATTACACCTCCTCCTGCTCTACAAAGCGCTATTGAAGCCAAAACCAAAGCCTTGCAAGAAGTTCAGGTTGCAGAAAACCAAAAACAAGTTGCCATAGCGGATGCCATGCGTAAAATTGCAATTGCCAGAGGCGACTCAGCACAAACAGTAATTGAGGCTTCCGGCGAGGCAGAAGCTATTAAAAGAAAACAATTAACACTTAGTAATCTTTACATCGAATACTTAAAAATTCAAAAATGGGATGGTAAAAATCCAACAACAGTGCTTGGAAATAATGCCTCAACAATGGTAAACGTTAAATAAGAATTATTAAGAAAAAAGTACTGAAAAATGCAGTTTAAAATTTAGCATTTAGTTAACAACTACATTCCATTTTTCACGATATACTTCACAATAATAAGCTATTCGATGAATAGACATTAGCAATTGTTCTTCCCCTAAAAAACTTGTTGCTTCAAGCGTTTCTTTAATTAAAATATCATTCCCGGAAATCGCAAAACTAGCCTGAACCAATCCATGATTCTCCTCCAATAACATCTGTAATACTTCAGTTCTGCTTAAATCGTTAATTTTATTTACAACGCAAAGCACTTGAAAAAACGCTCGATCATTTTGTTCCCAAACATCCAACATTAATTCAACTTTTTTATCCTTATTAATGTTATACTGACCTACTCCTATCCTTGCACTTTCAGGGTTGATGCCTAAATTTTTAAGAGCGTTTTCTAATTTAATCGTTAATTGTTCCAGCATGAATTAATTGCTTAATTGATTTAACTTCTCCATAAAAAAAGTTGCCATTTTATTTGTAAAGTAACTTTGTTTATATTGGCCTACCCATTGAATACCTGCAACGCTGTTTGTTAAAAAAACTTCGTCGGCATTACAGATAATATAATCGGTTAAACGATTTTCAAAGACTAAAATTTTATTTTGTGCCGCTAAAGAAATTATTTGCTTTCGCATTACACCATCAAGGCAACCTTCAGAAAGCGGAGGTGTGTATAAAGTACCGTTTTTTACCACAAAAACATTACTACTTATACTTTCACAAATATTACCAAGTTCATTAATAATAAAACACTCATCTAGTTTCATACTTTGTTTGGCAACACCGGCAAGCACATATAACAGAGCGCTTCCGTGTTTTATATTCGACAACTTATTGATGGGCTTTTTGATATCTCCAAATACATCTACCCACAAACCTTTAGCATTTAACTGATAATTTGTTTCCAGTTGATTGGATTCAATTAAAAAACTAATATCGTTTGTTTCCGGCGTATAAAAACCACCTTCGTTTCTTAAAACAGTTAATCGAATTCTTGAATTAGGAGCATGTACATTTTTCTTAAGTAATTGAATCATCAATGCCTGTATATTTTCAACACTAAATTCCGCAGGAACATTCATTCGTAAAGCCGTCATACCAAGCTTTAATCTGGTTATGTGATCTTTAAGGAACATTAATTTATTGTTACATACCCGTATTGTTTCGAATATAGAATCGCCATATTTAAAAGCTCTATTATTGATGGCCAAAAAAGGCTCATACACACTAACTAAATGCCCATTAAATATACAATAATTGCCTTCCAAGTTGAGTTACATTAACTATAAAAGTAATTATTTTATTATTGTTTTAAAAGTTTTTAGCATTTCTAGTTTATAACTAATAAAAAAGAAATTGCAAATCCTAACAACTTGCTGTAACTTTGAAATTCAACTTTAAAATTAAGACTATGTTTAACCACAATGAATTTGAAAAATACGCCACTAAACATCGTGGCATAAACAGTTTAACTTATGCTAGTTACACTTCACATATACAATCCAGTTTAACTCCCTACATCTTAGAAGAACGCCAACTAAATGTATCACAAATGGACGTGTTTAGCCGTTTAATGATGGATAGGATTATTTTTTTAGGCACCGGTATTAATGACCAAGTTGCTAACATTGTTCAAGCACAATTACTTTTTTTAGAAAGCGTTGATGCAAAAAAAGATATTCAAATTTACATTAACTCCCCTGGAGGTAGTGTTTATGCCGGCTTGGGTATATATGACACAATGCAAATTGTAAAACCTGACGTTGCAACAATTTGTACCGGAATGGCAGCAAGTATGGGAGCAGTATTACAATGTGCCGGTGCTAAAGGCAAACGAACAGCTTTAAAACATGCACGTATCATGATTCATCAACCACTTGGCGGCGCTGAAGGTCAGGCAAGTGATATTGAAATTACAGCTCGTGAAATTCAAAAACTTAAAAAAGAGCTCTACGAAATAATAGCCACTCATAGCGGACAAACATTCGATAAAGTTTGGGCAGACAGTGACAGAGATTATTGGATGATTGCTCAAGAGGCTAAAGAATACGGTATGATTGACGAAGTTTTAGAAAGAAAACCATAACAAAGATTCCTAAAAAATGATAAAAGGGGCCAAAAGCCCCTTTTTTTTATTCTAAAATAAATTTTGGTACATTTATTGCCTATTTTTACAGTAAATAACGATTCAAAATTTAATTATATGAGGAAAATTATTGTTGTGCTTTTTATTTCAACTGCTATAACTGCATTTGGTCAAACAAAAAAAGGTAAAGAGCCAAAAATGGCCAATACCATGGCATCAGGCTATTATGTTGCACAAAAAGGAGATACTATTAAAGGCGATATTGCCCTTGATACCGAAAATGAAGTAGCTATGTACAAAGGATTTAGTATTAAAATTGGAAATGGTAAACCAACAGCAATAACAACCAAAAAAGCAAAAGCCTATGGTTTCAACGGTCGTCATTTTACAGTTATTCCTTTTGACGATGGAGAAGTATATATTGAATACCTTGCCAAAGGTCGTTTAAACTTTTGTGAGTATCGTTTTATGGGGAAGGTTAATGGTGAACCGGGTATTGAAAGTGTTTATTTTATCCAAGACACCAGAGCTGAAGCTAAAGATGCTGACCTTAAACAATTTAAGCAATTCAAAACAATGTTCTATAAAAAGGAAGTAAAAAATTACTTTAAAGATCAGCCACAAATTTGGAGTGATTTTGACAAGTTTGTTTTTGACAAGAACAAATTTGCTGAGTCAGTTAAAGAATTCAATAAATTTTACGAAGTATCTGAATAAAATTTAGTAGTCTCAAAAAAAATCCTCGCTAAACGAGGATTTTTTTTTAATTCCAAAGTTATTTTTTTAGCTTTGGAAGCCTCTTGGAATTCGATTACACATATACAACACTCTTTGGTGCTCAGATTTTTGAACCTGTTACTATTTTGACGAATGCTGCTATTGCACTTGTATGTGCTTATGCCTTTTTTCAATTAAATAAAACAAAAACAGTTACGGCCATCCAATGGAGTATGTTCTTCTTATTAATAGGTCTAAGCAGTGTAATAGGCAGTTTAGGACATGGGGTGCATTATCAACTGGGTAATTCGTTTTTTAAATGTGTTGAGTTTACTATGAATGCAATTTCGTTAATTGCCATTTATTATTGTTACCAAGCAGCGCACACAAACTACTCTTCCGAAAAAAATAAACATACTAAATTAATTAGAAATATTGTGATTACTTGGATAACCCTTTTGCTTTTAATTACAATTTGGTTTAGTAATTTTACTTTAATTAAAATTCATGCAGGTATTGTGCTGTCCTATTCACTTATTGTTCATATAATCACGCACAAACGAAAAATACCGGGAAGTGGATGGATTGCATTTGGAATAGCGGTATCTTTCCTTTCTATCTTAACACATAGCCTTAAAATTAAGTTAAGCGATTGGTTTAATCACAAGGATATTTCCCATCTAATAATGGCTATTTCTTTGCTTCTCATTTTCAAAGGTGTTCAACTTAAAGTTCGATTTATCGAAAACAATCTACTTGAAGATTCACTCAATTATTCTGAAGTGGTTTAGATTTCATCTTTTGTAAATTGCAATAAAAATCTTACTATCTCGTATGTTGCTTTGGCGTCTGCCAGACAATAATTAATTAAAGATTGTTTGTTAAGTTCAGCATCTATTGTATTTGTTGATGTTCGGCACATTTCATAAATTGTCATAGCCTGCAAGCCACTTTGTATATCATCGTAAAAGTTTTTTTTCAATAATACACCCGAAACCGTTTTAAGGTTAAAATTATTGCCAAACTGTGAGTCGTAGTACAATAGGTTCGAAAAAATTGCATAAACGTCAAACAGTTTTAACTTTAATTCTAATAACTCCTTCTGCCTGGAAGGAAACAGCTCTATGAATTTATTGATAACATTCTCCTCCAACGTTTTGTCAAACACAAGTAAAGTAGCGTACTTATTTGTATGTTCTAATAATAACTCTAAAAACGACTCGCGGTGATCTGTTTCGTGGTTTGTAAAATAATTAAAGGATGAGTCTCCATCAAACGCCGAAAATAAGAATGGAATCTGTTCAAAAGGCTTGGTTTTTACTATGATTGGGATAGAAGAACTTAATACTTCGATATCAAAAGCACAATATGGCTCTTGAAGTTCACTTAAGAGCTGTTTCAATTTCTCAACTTCAACATGAACTTTTTCATTAATAAAAGCATTTTTTATAATTAAGGCATTCTTAGAAAGCATCAAATCGCCTGGTAGATCTTTAATACTTTTAATTCCACTTGCATAGTAACTAATTGCCTCACTTTTCAATAGATTGGGCAAATTAAATACAGAATCTCGCCCCAGCTTTTCTTTCCAACAAGTTTCAAAAAAATCACATTGATAAGGTTTAAAACAATGTTCTCCAATTTCTACATTTGGTATCCTATTTTCATCCAATACCTGAATTGCTTGCGCTACTTTAATTTCAAAATACTCAATGTTCTTCTCTGCTTCCTTTTTTATGCTTCGTTTCTTAAACAATTCCTTTATTTCCAGCTCCCCATTGAATAGGTAATTGCCATTAATCGTTACTAAATAAAAATCAAATAAATTAATTTGATTTTTTAAAACATAATATTGCAGACAAGCATCCTTTAAAAACACCTCACTTATCTTTAGAGAATTTTTTACCTCATAGGCAGTATAAAAATCATTGTGCCTAACAAGCAAGTCAACCATCACCAAAATGTTATTAAAAATAAAGGTTGCCTCGTAAATTACTTCCGTTTTTGCATCAACAAGCTCTTTAGTTAACGCCGCTGCCTGAGTAGAATTCGCAGTTTCCTTACTAACATCTCTGCCATTTGGAAATAATTGCTGGGCTAAATAACCAATTTGATGCCCACGGTTAAAAGTTAATTGCTTATCAAGTTCTACCTTGTCTCTTAAATAGTAGTGCTTTTTATAAAGGTAAAAGGCCTTAGAACATTGCTCAAATTTTAAGTATGCCGTTTTGCTGATCAACATCATTGCAAGTTAAAAATTATACGCTTTGCTTTTAACAATTACTAACAATATTGTTAGCAACTAAATTTAGGCTTAAACGTAAAAAGGCTAATTTCGAATTAGAATTCCAAAACCTTATGATTAAACAAAACTTAAAATGGATGGCCATCGGGGTGGCTATTTCAGCAGCCGGCTTATTTATTTACAATAAAGTTTCCAATTATAAAAAACTGTCCGGCAATAACCTGTTTACCGATGTTCAATATCAAATTAATCCAGAGTTTGCCAATTATATTTCCGCCTTTACAACAGGCTATATTTCATCCAACTCCACCATAAAAATTAAACTAACCAACGAACTAAATTCGAGTACTGAATTAAATACGGCCATACAAGAAAAGCTAATAAGTTTCTCGCCCGAAATTGAAGGTACACTTGTTTGGAAGGATGCTCAAAATCTGGAATTCAAACCAACCAGCAGACTTAAAGCAGGTCAAAAATACAAGGCTACTTTTTTCTTGAACAAATTGCTTGACGTTAAAAAGGAATTAGAAGAATTTGAATTTGCTTTTGAAGTAATTCAACAATCTATACAACTTAACGCAGGCGAACTTAAATCATATAACTCAAACGATTATTACTTATATAGCCTGAGCGGTAACCTGGGTAGCGCTGACTATATCGCTGCGGATGAAATAGAAAAAACATTAAGCGCTAAACTTGATAACAAAAACTTAAACATTAAATGGATTCACAATGAAAAAGGCACTAATCACCAATTTGTAATAGATAGTATTGAACGTCCTACTAGCGGCGAAAGTCAAGTTAACTTAATATGCAATGCAGAATCAATTAATATCAATTATCAAAAAGAGAAAACATTTAGCGTACCTCAAAAAAATAAATTTGAATTATTAACGACAACCATTGGAAGTGACGAAGAACAATTTGTAGATTGTGTTTTTTCTAATCCAATAGATGAAAATCAAAGTCTTCAAGGTTTAATTGATTTAGGTGGAAGTAAAGAAGTTAAATATATCATAGCAAACAATCATGTGTTGGTTTATCCTAATAGCATTGAAAATGGCTCCTTTTTACTAACTGTTAACACAGGTGTTAGAGACACCAAAGGTCAGGTTATTACCAAAAAAACCGAACATAGTATCGTATTCAAAGAAGTTAAACCTTCGGTTAGATTTGTTGGCAATGGCAACATTTTACCGTCAACCAATAGTTTAACCATTCCTTTTGAAACCGTTAACCTCAAAGCAGTTGATGTTAAAATTATCAGAATATACGAAAACAACGTTCTTCAATTTTTACAAACTAATGATATAAATGGCGGCTCTCAATTAGCGCAGGTAGGTAAAAAAATAATTGAAAAACGAATTAATTTAGGAATTACAAATCCGGAAAAATTAGCTGTATGGCAAAAATCAGCTTTAGACATAAGCACGCTAATTAAGCCCGAGCCGGGCGCTATTTACAGAGTTACCTTTAGTTTCAAAAAATCATATACCAATTACCCTTGTCTTGGAGAATCACAATCATTAGAGATGGAGGAAATTAAGTCGTCAACCGAAACAGAAAACGAAGAAGGTTATTTTGGTTATTATTATGATGATTACGAATATGGTTATGATTATTACAGCGATGAATACGACGGAAGCGGTTGGGAAGACAGAGACAACCCTTGTAAAGATTATTATTACAGACAGTATGACAGAAAGGTTTCAAAAAACATTCTTGCAAGTGACCTTGGCTTAACTTTAAAGAAAGGTAATGATGGTTCATTTTTTGCAGTGGTTACTGATTTAGTTTCAGCAGCACCACTTAATAAAGTTGCTATAGAACTTTACGATTATCAAAAACAACTCATCGAAACCACTCAAACAAATAGTGATGGTCAAGCATTTATTTCTCCAAAAAACAAGCCCTACTTTTTAGTAGCCAAAAAAGATAAACAAAGAGCTTACCTGAGACTAGACGAAGGATCCGTATTGTCGTTGAGTATGTATGATGTGAGTGGAGACGAAATCCGAAAAGGAATGAAAGGGTTTATATACGGGGAGCGTGGCGTTTGGAGGCCCGGAGACAGCTTATTCTTAAATTTCATTTTAGAAGATAAAACCAATTCGTTACCGGAAAATCATCCGGTGATTTTCTCCTTAACCAATCCTCAAGGTCAGTTAGTTAAAAGAACGGTTAGCAACAAGGGCGTAAACGGGTTTTATAACTTTAGTTGTGCAACAGATAAAAATGCGCCAACCGGTTTTTGGAATGCAGAAGTTAAAGTGGGAGCCGTAAAGTTCAATAAACTAATTCGCATAGAAACAATTATGCCTAATCGTTTAAAAATTGAAGTACACGCAGGCGATGATAAACTATTGGTTAATAACAACAGTCAAAATGTGACACTTCATACAAATTGGTTAACCGGTGCAACGGCAAAAAATCTAGCAGCCAATATTAGTGTTGCCCTTACAAGCAGTTTTACACGCTTTGATAAATTCGATGATTTTAATTTTACGGATGGTGGTAATCGTTTCGAAGCACAAAATATTACCTTGTTTGATGGTAAAGTAGATGAAAATGGTAATGCATCCATGCCTTTAAATTTAAATATCAGCAATGCACCGGGATTTTTAAAAGCGAACTTTACGACTCGCGTTTTTGAGCCGGGTGGTACATTCAGCATTGATCGTTTTAGTATTGACTATTCTCCTTTTACAAATTATGTTGGTGTAAAATTACCTTCAGGCGAAAGTAATACAGGTATTTTATACACAGGTAAAGCTCACCAGATTGAAATTGCAAGCGTTGATTTTAGAGGAAAGCCAACCAGTAGAAGTTCCATCAAATTTGAATTGTATAAATTGGATTGGCGTTGGTGGTGGGATCAATACTACGATGATGTTGCTAATTACATTAGCGACGAATATCATAAACCTGTACAATCTCAAATGGTTAATACTTCTAACGGCCGAGGCAAAGTAACAGTTAACATTGGTGAAAAAGACTGGGGCAGATATTTAATCAGAATTATTGATACAGAAAGTGGCCATGCTTGTACGCAAATTACCTACTTTGATTGGAGCAATTGGATGGAGCGTGACGGAGGCAGTGAAAATAAAATCGTAAGCAACATGCTTCACTTCACTACCGATAAAACAAATTACAAAACAAACGACGAAGCAGTTGTTAACATTCCAACACCGCAAGGCGGCAGAGCACTTGTTACCGTTGAAAACGGCAGTAAAGTTCTTCAAGCACATTGGTTAGAAACAGAAAAAGGCAATACTAAATTTAAACTAAAAATAACTGAAGACATGGCTCCTAATGTATACTTGCACGTTAGTTTAATGCAACCTCACAGCAGAAGCAATGATTTACCAATTCGTTTATATGGTGTGGTACCCATTTCGATAGACAATCCTGAAACACATTTAAAACCAGTTATAAAAATGGCAGATGTGTTAATGCCTGAGAAAAATGCCACCATCAAAGTTTCAGAAACTAACGGAAAAGAAATGGCATTTACTATTGCGGTCGTTGATGAAGGTTTGTTAGACATCACAAGATTTAAAACACCAAATCCTCATTCAGTATTTTATGCAAAGGAAGCCTTAGGTGTAAAAACCTGGGATATTTTTGACAATGTAATTGGTGCGTTTGGTGCGGACCTTGAACGTATTTTAAGTATAGGTGGTGACGGTAGTGAAATGGAAGATGATGGTGCAAAAGCCAACAGATTTAAACCAATGGTTAAATTTTTTGGTCCTTTCCATTTGAAAAAAGGAGAAGATAAAACCATTACGTTTAATATGCCAATGTACGTTGGGTCTGTTAGAACGATGGTTATTGCAGGAAACAAAGGTTCTTATGGCTTTGCAGAAAAAACAACACCTGTTAAAGCACCTATCATGCTATTAGGTACTTTACCAAGAGTTTTAAGCGTAACAGAAGAAATCAAATTTCCAATAAGTGTATTTGGCGGAGATAAAAATATTGGTAAAACGGATATCAAAATAGAATGCAATGGTTTGGTGCAGGTAATTGGGTCTAATCAAAAATCTGTGCAGCTTGGAAAAGACGATGAAAAAATGGTCTGGTTTGATTTAAAAGTAAAAAATGCCACCGGCATCGCTAAAGTTAAGGTTACTGCCAATGGTGGAGGACATACCGCTACCTACGAAGCAGAACTTGATGTCAGAAATCCTAATCCATATCAAACGAGCATTAAAGATTTTTATGTGGATGCAGGAAAATCAATTGATGGAAATTTTACTGCTACAGGAATCAGCGGCACAAATAAGGGATTAATAGAAATCAGCACCATACCTCCTGTTAATTTGGAAGATCGTTTAAATTACCTGATAAGCTACCCGCATGGTTGTATTGAGCAAACTACATCTCAAACATTTGCACAATTGTATTTAGATGATATCATGGAACTAAGTCCTATTCAGAAAACAGAAATCAATAAAAATATCAAAGCCGGAATTAATGAAATCAGAAAATTCCAAACAGCAGTTGGCGGATTTAGCTATTGGCAAGGTACAGCAGATGTTAGTGACTGGGGTACCAGCTACGCCGGACACTTTTTAGTATTGGCTGAAAATAAAGGTTACACTTTACCTGCTGGATTAAAAAAAGATTGGTTAAAGTTTATGCAAACAACTGCGAATAATTATGAAAACGTAAAAGGCAATTATTATCGTAGTGATGAATTGCAAGCATACCGACTTTATGTTTTAGCGCTAAGTGGCAATGCGAGTTTAGGAGCCATGAATCGATTAAGAGAATACAATGGCCTAAGTAATAATAGCAAGTGGTTATTGGCATCTGCATACGCAAAAGTTGGTCAGGTAGGTGAAGCGGAAAAGTTAATTGCATCTGCTAAAAAAGCTGTGCCATACTACTCTTGCGACTATTACACATTTGGTAGCAGCGATAGAGATGAAGCCATTATATTAGATGCACTTTGCACACTGAATAAAAAACAGCAAGCATTTTTACAGGTTAAAAAAGTGGCTAATTTCTTGTCATCAAATAAATGGTTGAGTACGCAAACAACAGCATTTGGCTTAGTATCAATCAGTACATTTATTAACAAATATGGAGATCCGAGTGCCATGCAGGCCAATGTAACCATTAACGGTAAAAACTTTGTTGCCAAGGGTAACTCAAGTATTAGTCAGTTTAATTTAGATTTAAAAACCAACCCAAAAGGCACTTACCAAATTAATAATAAAGGAAAAGGCATTTTATATGCCAGATTAATTACACGCGGAAAACCAAACATTGGCAATGAAAAAGCAGAAAACAATAACATCAGTATAGAGGTTAATTATAAAGACAAAGCCGGAAATAGTTTAAGTGTTAACGAACTTGAACAAGGCAAAGACTTTGTAATGAACGTGACAATTAAAAATTTAGGAATGGTGGGTGATATTAAAAATCTTGCTTTGATGAGCTATATACCCGGTGGTTGGGAAATACAAAACAGCAGAATGGATGAAAATGAAGCCACGATGCATAACAGCCCTTATACTTACCAGGACATTAAAGATGATAAGGTGTTAACGTATTTTGATTTAAATGTGGGTCAAACCAAAACATTTAATTTAGGATTAACTGCTACATACGAAGGCAAATTCTATTTACCGTCTGTTAATGCAGAAGCCATGTACGATAACTCCATCTTTGCAAGAACGGAAGGTAATTGGATTAAGGTTATTAAAGCGAGCGGTGGATCAGTAACACAAAAGTAATCATACTAACGTTTTGCAAATGGACTTAGGGCGGTCCGCCGAGGCGGATTCAAGCTTCATGTGTCTATATTTACAAATGTTTATATAAAGACACTTAGGTTTTTAGTGAGCCGCAATATTAAATTTCAAGAAGGGGCCACTGTTTTGCGCAAAAGCAATGACTCGTGTCTGCCCAATGGCCAGTTGGTGCTGTTATAAGCTGGCCTTTCTTTTCATATGCGTCTTACTCTCTTTATGATTTTTACTATTTCATACCAAAATACTGAAGTAAAGCCAATGGAAATACTTATTAAAAGTTGAGTTAAATTCAATGTCTCAAACTCAAAGAAGGCGGAAAGTGGTTTTATATAAATGATTAAACCCACTAAAACGATTGTAATAAACACAATAAATAAAACCATATTGTTTTTATACTTCAAGGTAGTTAAAATCGAGTAATAAAAAGACCGGTTGATTAACGTAAGAAAAATATTGGCTATAATTAAAACGGTGAAAACCATCGTTCGAGTTATGGCTTCGCTGTAGCCGCTTGCCACTGCATACTGATAGACTGACAATGTGCCAGCTGTAATGAATAAACCTTGAATAATGCTGATTGAAAGTTCCTTTAAATTAAAAAAAGTAGTGGATAGCGGTTTTGGTTTTTGTGCCATTGTATTCAGTTCAATCGGTTCATTTTCGTAGATTATGGAACAAGTTGGTCCCATAATTAATTCTAAAAAAATGACGTGTATGGGAGAGAATATATTCGGATAAAACCATCCAAGGGCTAATGGAATAAATACAGTTAGAATGATTGGGATATGAATAGAAATAATGTACTGAATGGCCTTTTTTAGATTGGAGTATATTTTCCTTCCCATCGCTACAGCTTCCACCATTTTGGATAAGTCATCTTCCAATAAAATTAATGAAGCTGCCTGCTTGGCTATTTCAGTTCCTTTCCTTCCCATTGCAATGCCAATATGTGATGCTTTTAGAGCCGGGCCATCATTCACGCCATCACCTGTCATTGCTACAATTTGATTGTTGGATTTTAAAGCGTTGATTATTTTCAACTTGGCTTCGGGAAACATTCGGGTGAAAATTGCCGTGTCCATTACCCGAGTTCGCAATTCTTTTTCCGATAGTGCCATCAACTCGTCTCCCGAAATGGTCTTTTCATAATCTTTAAAACCAATTTGCTTTGCAATGGAAGCTGTTGTGGCGGCATTATCTCCTGTAATAATTTTAACTTGTATGCCTGCGTTATAAAAATCTTCCATTACTCGCTGAATATTCTTTTTTGGCGGGTCGTAAAAGGCAACTAGTCCCTTAAATTCAAAAGGCAAATCTTGTTGTTGATCAGGATAATTTTCACCTACAAAATTTGAAACGCCTACACCTAAAACTCTATATCCTTCTGTTGCTAAAAGCTCAATTGCTGAATGGATTTGTTGTATTTCCGTTTCGTTAAGATTAGATACATTGATTAATGCTTCAGGTGCACCTTTGGCTGCAATAATTTTACGGCCATTACTTTCCAAAAATATGTGCGTCATCATTGGAGGTTTACCACCCAAGGGATATTCGTGAACTAGCTTATAATTGGTTCGTTCGTCATTTTGTTTTAGGTCTTTGTAAGCTTGATGCAATGCCACTTCCATTGGGTCGAACGGGATGGGTTCACTTGCCCACATTGATAATTCTATAAGCTCTATATCGCTGTCGTTTAGTTCTTCTTCAGGGCTTACAATTTTATTATTTTTCAAAACAAATAGTTTTGCCAAACTCATTTTGTTTTCAGTAATTGTTCCAGTTTTATCAGTGCAAATTACCGTGGCACTCCCTAGGGTCTCTACTGTTTTGGTTTGTTTTACTACAATTCCCAATTTCATTAAACGCCAAGCTCCTAAAGCCATAAAGGTGGTGAATGCCACAGGAATTTCTTCGGGTAAAATGCTCATTGCAAGAGTAAGCGATTGCAGTAAACTGTTTAAAATATGTTGTGATTGCCAATAATTTATGACCCAAACAAGAATAAAAATGATAGCCCCCACAATAGCCATCCATTTCACAAAATTGGACACCTGAATTTCTAACGGTGTTTTTTCTTCACTGATGCTTTCTAAACTCTTACCAATTTTACCTAATTTGGTTTCGTTGCCAATAGCGGTAATTTCGGCAATGGCTAAACCACTGGCAACAATGGTTCCGCCAAAAATAAATTTATCTTCTTTGTCTTTATCCTTAAAAACGGGAAGTGATTCACCTGTAAGAATAGATTCATTAGCCGAAAAATCGTTGGAGTGTACAATAGTGCCATCTGCGGTGATTGAAGCACCTTCTTCTGCCAAAAGGAAGTCGCCCACCACTAGTTCTTCACTTTTTATTTCTTCTATCCTGCCATTCCGAATGACTTTACAATGAGGCTGTGAAAGATCCTTTAATTTTTCAAGTGCATTTTTGCTACGAGAGTCTTGGTATAAAGAAATGGAAGCGATAAACAAGATAGCTACAACCATAAAAATGCCATTGCCTGTCTCACCACTAATAAAATAGATAGTAGAGGCCATCAATAACAAGATAGTCATAGGCTCTTTTACTATCCGCAGTAAAACATCCATAAAGTTGTTTTCCTTTTTGTAGACGAGCTTATTGCGACCAAATTTTTCTCTTGATAAGTTAACTTGTTCACTATCTAAGCCTTTTATACTAAATTGATTTATTGGCATTCTTAAAGCTAGCTATATTTTTTGGGAATTGATTTGGCTAACTTTATTTAGTCACCTTCATTTTCTGTATTATCTGTTGAGGTAATTGCACCTTTTACAATTTCTGAATGTCTTATTTGTCCACTCAAAAAACCTGTTCTTGCCACCAGTCCGAAACTAACTAATGAAATAAGAAAAATTACAAAAGCCAATGTTCTTGATGCACTTGATTTTTTTAAAGTCAGGAATATCCCTATGATGGAAAACACTCCTAAAATGATTAGAGAAACAAAGGCGTATATTGCAAAATCTTCGTGTCTTTCGATTGTTGCTTCAAAAACTCCCGGCAAATTTTCTACACTTTCTTCTGCGGCTTCTCCGGTTAGGTAAGCAATACCAGCACCGATTACAGAAATTATGAAAATATTGTAAGCTGCAATTTTTGTTTGATTATTTTTTGTCCAAAGTCCGTGTGCTAAAACCAGTCCGCCCAAGACGGAACCGAAAATTGGCAGATGGGTAATTACTAAGTGAATGTGCGTTTGATCCATTGAACTAATTTTTCTTGAAGGTCTTCTTTATTTTCC
>B570J29032_109959191_pt1 | contig 19691 bp, 24 predicted proteins | sample LakMenEpi16Nov12_FD_29032 | JGI IMG/M metagenome (IMG submission 29032) | reverse complement strand
GATCCTCAAATGAACGACTCATGGCAATTCCTCATCCTGTTCAAAGCCTCTCGCCTAAAAGTGCAAGGGCAGGGATGAAGAATAAGGTGGATTACGCGCCTTTGCTCTTTCTACGCAGCGAAAGTTCATCGTTATTTTCGCCACCTATTACCTGGCCATTGATTTCACCCTGAAGTACAGATAGAGAGCCCTCTACCTCGTGCCAGACCTTGCCGACGGCAATTCCAAAAACGCCCTGGCCACCTTGCAAAAGATCGATGATTTCATCAGGACTTGAACATTCATAAATAGAAGCGCCATCACTCATCAATGTGATTCTTTCTAAATCCGTCACTCCCCTGCTGCGTAAATGATCAACAGCTGTGCGAATATTTTGAAGGGAAACGCCAGCATCTAGCAATCGCTTTACGATCTTTAAAACCAAAATGTCACGAAAGCCATACAGACGTTGAGTTCCTGAACCACTTGCAGTTCTAATTCCTGGCTCTACTAAACCTGTGCGTGCCCAATAATCTAATTGGCGATAAGTAATTCCAGCAGCAGAGCATGCAGTAGCGCCTCTGTAGCCGATCTCTAACTCTTCTGGGCTCATGGGGAATGGCTCATTTCTTATGGGGAATGAGATAAATGTAGACCCGACGCAGTCAGATGCCTAGGAACGACACGATCCAAACCTCTACTTTAGGTTGAGAGTTGTGCCTAGCCTACGAAGTCTTCCGGGTTGATTTGGTCAAGGAACTCCCGGAACTTTTCAACCTCTTGGTTCTCTCCATCTCCCTGTGGAATCTCGATTCCAATCTCGTCTAAGAGCTCTTGTGTGGCCAAGATATTGCTGTGGCTTCGGACCGCCAGAGCTATGGCGTCAGACGGTCTGGCCGAAATCGTTAATTGCCCTGAATTGGAATCACGCAGCAGCATGGTGGCATAGAAAATGCCCTCCTTGATTTCTGTCAGATGGACGGCCGTTAAGGTCGCATCCAAAAGCTCAAGAAGATTGTTCATTAGATCGTGGGTCAATGGGCGGGGTGGTTCAACGCCTTGCTGAGCAAATGCGATCGCTGTTGCTTCCACAGCCCCAACCCAGATGGGCAAAAACCTAGAGCCATCAATTTCCTTGAGCAAAACAATCGGTTGGTTAGATGGCATCTCGACGCGAACGCCAATTACCTCCATAGGGATCAACATGAAATACCCTGATTCTTAGCGAAGACGATTGAGTCCGCCGCGCACAAGTGCTGCATGTAAACGGATAGACAAAGATGCAATCTCTTTCTGAACTTCCTCTGCCCGCGCTTTTGATTCGGCACTCTTCTGTCGAGTCAATGGAGTGATGACCTGTTCAATCAAACCTATCTCGCGATCAGCAGCGGATTTGAATGAACGCAGATGGCGAGCTTCGATTCCAAAGCCACCCATCTCGGTAACCGCCTTGGCGATTGCAAGAGCATCTCCATCGTAATGACGTCCGCGAGGCGCAATCAATCCATAGCCTTCTAGTTCGACTAAGTGCTCTTCTGCGAGACCACTATTTTTCAACAATTCTTCACGAGATAGTCGCATTTCGCTGACTTCACCAAATGCACTTGGAGCCATTTCGCCATCGATTGTTGCTAATCCAATGTTTGGGCGAGCTACTCCACCAACGGCTGCTGGCTGCAATCCACGATCAATCGCGTCAAGGTTGTCCTTGATTACCTTCAGCGGAAGGTACTGATCGCGTTGTGCCAGCAGTACATAACGCAAACGTTCTAGGTCAGAGCTCGTGAACTTACGGTAACCAGAGGGCGTACGTTGCGGTTCGATCAAGCCTTCAGATTCTAGAAAACGAATCTTCGAGATTGTGATGTCTGCGAAATCTCCACGTAAACGGTTGAGAACCTCACCAATGCTTAAGTACGCGCGTGCTGGAACTGCCATGACTACTCCCCTAGTTTCTTCGTGTCTAGATAACTACTTATTTGACTTACTTATTCGAACCAATAAAAAGTAAATGGAACTTGCCGATCTGGAACTCATCACCTGAAACAAGTGCGTGCTCCGAGATTGAAACATTGTTGATGTAGGTTCCATTAAGAGAACCTGCATCTTTTAAAACAAAATCTTTACCATTTTTTTGAACTGTTGCGTGGGTTCTAGAAACAGTTACATCGTCCAAGAAAATCGCGCTTTCAGCAGTTCTACCTATCGATGCACCTTCGGCGGTTATTAGAAAACGAGAACCTTTATGCGAGCCGCGTGTAATCAGAATCATCGCTTTTTTGCCCTGAGAGCTTTGGATCTCTGAAACCACTGCCCGATCTTCAGTAGACAGTAATGCCAACTGCTCTTGCAAATAGTTAGCAGGGGAATTGCTAACTTCACGTACTCCTAAATGCAGAGTGGTAGTTAACTCATTCTGCGATTGTTCTGCAGCCATTGTCTCTACCTCCTCACCGTCAACTTAAGGGTGACACTAGAGAGTTAGCGGAATAAGGTCAAGCGGTAATTTCTGCGTATTGGGCAGCTGTGAGCAGGTCAGAAGGTGCTGCAGAAACCTCAATTTTCGCAAGCCAACCCGCGCCGTATGGATCCGAGTTGATTGTTTCTGGCGAATTAGATAGGGAATCGTTGATCGCGACAATTGTTCCGGTGACTGGAGCGTAAATATCGGAAACACTTTTCGTGGATTCAACTTCGCCACACACTTTTCCCGCAACTACTGATTCGCCAACTTTTGGAAGTTGAACGTAAACAATGTCGCCTAAAGCTGCTTGCGCGTAATCAGTGATACCCATGGTAAATGTTGCATCAACTGCTGAAACCCACTCATGTTCCTTGGTGTATGACAACTCATTTGGAATCGATGACATGTGTCCCTCTTATCTGCCAAATGCCTTGGCGCGCGTAACTAATACCTGTCGAAATGTAGAGGGCTATCCCCCAGATGGCAAAACTCCACCCCAGCACAAAGGCTATTGTTCCCAGTGCTCCGTCGGATTGGGCTAATAGTAAAAACGGAAAGGCGTACATCAAGTTAAATGTGGCAGCTTTGCCTAGGTAGGTAACGGTGAATGGCGCAATTCCTTTGCGATTCATGACAAGAGTGAGAACTCCCAAAACAATATCGCGGCCAACGATAATAAAAATCATCCACGTTGGGATGATGTCCCTGATTAAAAATACGACAAGGATTGCGAGGATATAAAGGCGATCAATAGCAGGATCTGCCAATTCTCCAAAGCGAGAGGTTTGATTCCACGCTCTTGCGATCTTTCCATCGAAATAATCAGTTGCTCCCCCGACGGTCAAGACAACAATCGCCCAACCATCTGCTTCTAGATTGAGGGTTAAGTAAATGAAAAGCGGAATGCCTAGGAAACGTAGGAAGGTGAGAGCGTTAGGAACGCTAATCACTGAACTACTCATTCCTTATCGCGCTCCTTAACTCGTACCGCCACCTGAACTGGGGTGCCAGGAAACTTGAACTCTTCACGTAAACGACGCTCGATGAAGCGTCGATAGGAAGCCTCGATCCAGCCACTAGAGAACACCACAAACTTAGGCGGTGCAATACCGGCCTGGGTGGCGTAGTACACCTTCGGCTGCTTTCCACCTCGTACAGGCGGTGGTGTTGCGCCAATAAGCGCACCCAAAAATGAGTTGAGTTTGGCTGTTGGAACACGGCGTTCCCAACTATCTAAAGCGGTGCGAAGAGCTGGCGCTAGACGGTCGCGGTGCCAACCAGTTTTTGCAGCGATATTTACGCGCTGCGCCCATTCGACCTGATCAAGATGGCGATCAATTTCGCGGTCTAGTTGATTACGGCGGTCTTCATCTACTAAATCCCATTTGTTCATCACGATCACCATAGCTTTTCCTGCTTCTTCGACCATGGTGATTACACGTAAATCTTGTTCTGTTATTGGCTCTGATGCATCTAGGACAACAACTGCAACTTCACATCGTTCAAGCGCAGTCGCAGTTCGAAGAGACGCGTAGTAATCAGTTCCAGAATCTTGATTAGCGCGTTTCTTTAATCCTGCAGTATCGATAAATCTCCATGTTGATCCACCGAATGAAAGCAATGAGTCAACTGGATCGCGCGTTGTGCCAGCGGCGTCATCAACAATCGATAAAGATTCTCCAGCGATCGCATTAAATAATGAAGACTTTCCAACATTTGGTCGGCCAATCAGGGCCACCTTGCGGTAACCATCTTGATTTTGAGCGCGCCCTACTTCAGGTAGCACCGCAACAATGTGATCTAGTAAGTCACCGCTGCCTCGACCGTGTAATGCAGAAACGAATCGTGGTTCACCTAAACCAAGACTCCACAGACCGTGAGCTTCGGCTTCTTCACGTTCGCCATCAACCTTGTTACCAATCAAGATCGTTGGCTTTTTCGCTTTACGTAGATGTTGAACCAAAGTGTCATCTTCATCGAGTGCACCAACCTGGGCGTCAACTACAAAGGCAAGAACATCGGCCTCTTGCATCGCCAGTTCTGATCCTGCACTTACCTGTACTGAAATTCCATCAGGTTTTGATTCCCAACCGCCCGTATCCATAATGATGAAACGGCGTCCGCCCCACTCGCATTCGTATTGAACACGATCGCGAGTAACACCAGGAGTGTCTTCAACGATTGCTTCGCGACGACCTAAAAAACGATTGATCAAGGTTGATTTACCAACGTTCGGACGACCCAGGATTGCGACGATCGGTAAACCCAGCAGATTACGCTTCTTTAGTAGCTCCCATATTCGTTCGATGGTTTCATCTAAATCCAAATAAGTTGAATCAACTTCAACGGCATCTGCAGCCATTGCAAGAGGCGAGACTGTGCGCGTTGAATCAACTGCATCACGGCTATTCAATGATGTTTTCACATCAATACTCTTATCGTCAGTTTCATTTTCGCGTCGCACAGTTCGTGCATCAAGATCTGCCGTTAAGTAAATTTTCAATCCCGCTTCAGGTGCAACTACGGTTCCTATGTCGCGTCCTTCAACAACTATGCCTCGTTCTGCTGAATCAATAATGTGATGTTGCAACTTCATCAACTCATGTCGGATTTCCGGAATCGCACTAATGCGTGAAACATTTTCAGTGACAGATGTTCCACGGATAGCGTGAGTGATTTGTGTTTCACCGGCAAACACATTCGGTGATTGCGGATCGGCGTCGAAAGTAATCGGATGATCCTTGATTGCTTGTAAAATCGAAAATGCTTCTTCGCACTTATGTTCTAACGCAAGCCACGTAACTGCGCGATACAAAGCGCCTGTGTCTAAATAATTCCATCCAGCACGAACTGCAATGGCTTTAGCTGTACTTGATTTACCTGCGCCACTTGGGCCATCAATAGCTACGATTATGCCCATGTACTGAGCCTACTTCTATTTACGAATCGGATGAACATTCCATCCGATCGAGGTCAAGTGATCAGATAATTTCTCTGCATCAGGTGCTGATAATGACAATGTAATCAAGGCGCTTAACTGTCCAGGAGAATGCTCAATATTCAAATCTTCAACGTTGACATGCATTGCTGCACATTCATTAAAGATCGCACCAAGTTGTCCTGGTTTGTCATCGATTACGATCGGTAAAAAACTGTACTCACGTGCTTTTCCGCCGTGCTTGCCCGGGATCATGGCTCTGCCGGATCTGCCCGCAGCGATTAAAGCTGCGATTGTGGCGGGATCATCTAAGGCGGCAATCATCTGTGTTAGGTCGTTTTGTAGACTTATTAGCAATTTAGAAATCTCTGCGCGATTGCTATGGATAATCCCTTTCCATAACTGTTCGTCAGAGCCTGCAATGCGTGTGGTGTCTCGCAACCCTTGTCCCGCTAACTCCATCCACTCATCGGGAGAGCCAGTCAGCTGTTTAGCAACAAGTGAGGCCGCAATTTGAGGTAGGTGCGAAATCCTTGCTACCGCTGCGTCATGATCGGCCGCCGACAGTTCAATAGGGGTCGCGCCTAAGGTTGAGATCAGTTCGAGGACTAAATCTTTTGATTCTTGACGGCAATCATTATCAGGCGTAAGTATCCAACTGCGTCCTTGGAATAGATCGGCCCTTGCAGAGCCTGCACCGCCTATTTCACGGCCCGCCATGGGATGAGTGGGCATAAAACGTGTCGTAAGGCCTGTAAATGTCTTAACCTCTTGTTCAACTTCAGTCTTTACGCTACCAACATCCATAAACGTCGAGTGTGGGTTTATAGAAAGTTCCGCCTTAATGACCTGGCTTAGAGCTGAAGTAGGAACAGCTAGGACCACCAGCTCTGGATTGGTAACTTCTGATCCGCCTACTAGGTCCTGAGCCAAAGCTTGCGCCGAAAGATCCAGGTCAATCATCTCGACAGCAATTCCTCGTTGAACTAAGCCCAAACCGATGGATGTTCCTATCAGGCCTGAACCTACTATTCGTACCTTGTGCAACATTATTGAGCAATATCTCGGCGCAAAGAGACAGCTCCATGCAGATATATGTGCGTGATCTGTTCTGGCGTGCGGTCTGTCTCAACATGAAGCATCGCCCGTACAGTTCTATCAAGTGCCCCCGGAACAGCTACTTCTACAGATCCAATCAGGGGTACGTTTGCAAAGCCCATTTCACGACAGGCCGCGGCTGGAAAAGCGGCATCTAGATCTACTGTGCTGGTGAAAAATACTGAAATGACATCAGAAGGTATGAGCTCGTTGGCCTTCAAAATCGCGGCGATCAGCTCTTGAACTCCCGAGGCAATATCCCCAGCGGTGTTGGCCGGAACCTGGATAGCTCCACGAATTGCACGTAATCCCATGGGATAAGGGTACCTTTCCTAACCGTTTTTAGGGAGCATTTAAATAATACTTTGTCGATAAAACCTTTAAGCAATTAGACCCTTTTACGATATTTTCTTCCTCACAACCCCGAGCAAAAAGAATAACTCGGAATTACCACAATATCGATATATCGGTACCAGTTACCCTTTTTGAGCGCGCTTTATATCGATAAAACGATACTAAAATCAATAATTATCTATATATCTATAAACAGTTATTGCCCGTATTGTCTATTTATAGCAAAAGGGTTAAAGATCTAAAGCCTTACGTAGATTCATTAACTCTCCATCATTGAGGTCTCGCCAACGACCCTCGGGGGTGTCACCCAAGGATATCGGCCCGAACTTGGTGCGGATCAGTCTGAGAACATCAACCCCCACCGCTTCCATTAAGCGACGAATTATGTGATATCGACCTTCATGGATCGAGACTTCAATCCACCGAGGCGACAGCTGTTTGAAGCTCAAAACACGACCCATTCCATCTTCTAGTTCGACGCCCTTCAAAAGCACCTTGTCGACACCCGTCGGCAAGATTCCATCAAACTCAATGATGTAGGTCTTTTCCAGACCAAAGGATGGATGGGTTGCCCTAAAGGTTAAATCGCCATCATTTGTCAGCAAAATAAGGCCCTCAGAGTCTTTGTCTAGCCGCCCAACATGGAATAAACGCTCTCTGCGCAGGTCTATAAAATCATCTAAGGAGGGTCGTCCTTCTGGGTCAAACATCGTTGACAGAACACCCTTTGGTTTATGAAGTGCAAGATAAGACTTAGTCAAAGTTCGAGTAATTGTCTCACCATCAACCATGACTTTATCTATTTCGGGGTCAAATTTGCTTCCCATCTCACGAACAATGATTCCATTGACGGCAACTCGGCCATCTTCGATTAATTCATCCGCTCCGCGACGGCTAGTAATACCGGCATCAGCGATTATCTTGTTAAGCCTCATTTGGGCCATGGCTATCCTCCCGACAGTCAGGAGGAAAGGGTAGCGGAAAAACTAGTCAGTTAGCGAATCGAGGATTTCATCCAGGCCATCAAGGTCTGGCAGGTAGGGAGCTAACGCTGGCAGATCGTCAAGTGAGTTTAAGCCAAGACGCTCCAGAAAATAGCTGGTCGTCTTGTACAAAATCGCACCTGTCTCATGCTCTACCCCGGATTCTTCAACTAGACCGCGGGTGATGAGGGTCTTCATGACCGCTTCAACATTTACCCCTCTAATAGCTGAGACTCTGGCGCGCGAAACAGGCTGGCGGTAGGCAATCACTGAGAGAGTTTCAAGGGCGGCTTGAGTCAACCTGGATTGCTGGCCATCAAGGACAAATTTCTCGACAACGGCCGAGTAATTGGGGTGGCTATAAAAGCGCCATCCCCCATTGATCTTGCGCAAGGAGAAACCACGATCGTCATAGCTTCCTTCCAGGGCTAGCAATGCGGTTTCGATCTCTTCGATCGGACGTTCAAGTACCTGGGCCAAAATGAGCTCTGTGACCGGCTCATCCACCACCATCAGGATCGCTTCGATCGAACGTTCAACTTCTACATTAGACATTTTGGCCACTTTCTGTCGAGTCTTCCATCTCTAAAACTACGGGTATATCAAACTCATCGGTGATCTCGACCTCGCCCTCCAGGCTTCCGGTCCAGCTGATTTGTAGTTCGCCAAGGGCGATTACCTGGTCAAAGCGCAGAACTCCTTGACGGTACAGATCAAGTAAGGCCAAGAAGCGGGCCACTACTACCAAGGTGCTATCAGCATCTGAAATCAAATTTCTGAAACTGAGGGTCTTGGAGTGTCGAAGTGCTTCCACGACCATACGAGACTCCTCAGCCACGCTCACAAGGGCCATGTGGAGGTGTTGGATCGCCACCACAGGCGCTACCTTGGGGGTCAACACGCGCTCAGCTATCGCTGCAAACCGTGCTGCGCCCACTCCGATCAAAACCTCAGGCAACAGAGCCGCTAGGGCAGGATCCAGGGCAACAACGCGGGCAAATGATTTGTCCGCAGCGGTGATTCGTTCATTAAAGGTTGCCGCAATCTCCTTGAATGCTCGGTATTGAAGCAAGCGGGCAAACAAGAGGTCGCGGGCTTCAAGAAGGGCTAAATCCTCTTCATCCTCAACATCTCCAGATGGCAGCAAACGCGCTGCCTTCAGATCTAACAAAGTAGCAGCCACAACTAAGAATTCGGTGGCTTGTTCGAGCTCCCAACCCTCCCCAGATGCCTCCAGGGCACGGATAAAGGAGATGAACTCATCAGTCACCATGCTCAATGAAACCTCGGTGACATCCATTTTGTGCCGTGAAATCAGCTGAAGGAGCAGATCAAAAGGGCCATCAAAATTTGCCAGGTGAACTGAGAACCCGGCTGAGGCAGCATTTACATCGGTCGCAGCTTCGACTGAGATCTCCTCAGCAATGCTCTCAATCATCTCCACGGAGGCACCTTACTTCACGCTTGCCTGTTTTCTGTGTAACACATAGGCTCCACGTATATCAGGAAAGAGGTTTGAAGATTGAACGCTAAATCGACAATTGCGGAGGATGTGGCAACAACATCTACCTTGCTGGGCAAGGCGGCGCAGAATTTTCCTACTCCTGCTGCTCTAACAGAGCATGGCGGTGCAAAAGTTATTTCTATTTTCAATCAAAAAGGTGGAGTTGGAAAGACAACCAGCACTATCAATTTAGGCGCGGCTCTATCTGAGTTAGGTCGACGAGTTTTATTGGTCGACTTTGATCCGCAAGGTGGTCTGTCTTTAGGTCTTGGTGTCAACGCCCACTCATTGCCATTAGAACAAACTGTGTATTACGCATTAATGACTCCCACAGCAAATGTTGATGACATTGTTTTGAAATCCTCAGTTCCTGGGTTGGATTTCATGCCGGCAAATCGTGACTTAGGTACCGCTGAAACTACCCTTGGCGCTGAAATTGGCGGTCAGCAGTATCTGAAGCGCGCACTCGCACCTCTTCGTGATTATTACGATGTAATTCTGATCGACTGCCAACCAACAATGGGTCAATTGACAATTAATGCTCTTGTGGCTTCAGATGAAGTTATTGTTCCCATGCAATGTGAGTACTTCGCATTACATGGTTTTATCGAACTAAAAGGAAATTTGGATAAAGTTAAAAACTTCTTGAATCCAAATCTACGACTTATAGGAATTCTGGCAACTATGTACGACAAGAAAACTTCACATAATCGCCAGGTTCTTGAGCGCATTCTTGAGCAGTTCCCCGAGGATGTATTTGAAACCATTATTGCAAAGACAATTCGTTTTCCCGAAACAACTGTAGTCGGCGAACCAATCACTACGTATGCAACATCTTCAGGTGGAGCTGCTTCATATCGACGTTTAGCACGAGAACTTATCGCCAGAGGAGGCGCACGATGACACGCAGAGCAAACCTTCCAGGTGCCGACGAACTCTTTCGTTCAACAGCACCAGCACTTACTTCGGTACCAACACAGTCAGTTCAGGATGTTGTTGCTCCCCTAGTAGCTCCAGCGATTGCAACTCCTAAAGCACCATCTTCCAAGAAGGGTGTTCGCACAATTGCTCGTCGTCGCGTTACAACCGTTGATCGCTCCCCTTCAGGTCGCGAACGTCATGATGAGAAAATTACTGTCTACCTATCACCTGATGAACTCTTCGATCTTGACCAAGCTCGCCTGCAGTTACGTGGAGATTTGGGCCTTGCCGTTGACCGCGGTCGCATTGTTCGCGAATCAATTGCAGTGATCATTGCCGATCTTGAAGCTAAGGGCGATCAAAGCATCTTGGCTCGTCGCCTACGCGGTCTCTAATATTTATTTGGCTCGAGGATGAGCCATCGAATAGCTCTCGCGAACTTTATCGATTGTGATTAAGGTGTAAATCTGAGTTGTAGTAACCGAAGCATGACCCAAGAGCTCTTGGACCACTCGAATATCCGCGCCACCATCTAGCAAATGCGTCGCGTACGAATGTCTAAAAACGTGCGGTGATACATGTTCGGTTACCCCTGCTGCACTTGCGGCATCCAAGACCATTTGCCAAGCTGATTGTCGAGAAATTCTTGATCCACGCGAGTTAAGAAACAGCGCCGAGGTTGCATTCGCATTCTTTTGTGCTAAGTCTGGTCTAACCCTCGTCATGTAATTATCAATTGCTTTGGATGCAAACGAACCTAAAGGAACAATCCGCTCCTTTGATCCTTTTCCGCGAAGTTTTAGCGTTGTGACAAACCCATCATTTGTTTCAATAGAACTCAGGTCATTCAGATTTATACCAATCAATTCACTTACCCGTGCGCCGCTACTGTACAAAAGTTCTAGCATTGCTTGATCGCGCAACGTAATCGGCTGTCCTTCACGATAAGCCGCATCGATCATCGAAACTATTTGATCAATGGTCAACGCTTTAGGCAAACGCCTGGCAGATTTGCTCGGCGCAATATCCAAGGTCGGATCTGCTAAGCCATACTCCAGCTGTAGGTGTTTGAAAAATGAACGCAAAGTGGAATCAATTCGGTTAATGCTAGCCACCGAGAGCATGGCTTCCCGTAATGAACTTTCGAATCCACTGATTGTTTGAGAATCTACTTCGGTCAAGGATTTTTCGCCCAGATAAATTGCGAACTTACCTAGATCACGACGATAGGCAGCTATTGAATTAACAGCTAAACCTCTCTCAATTTGTAAGTGATTAAGAAAAGATGTTGCGGCTAGATCAAAGTTCAACGCTTGAATACCCATGTGCTTCTGCTACCGCCGAAAAATAAATTTTACCTTCATGAACATTCAATCCCTTGGCTAAGTTGGGATCTTTGGCGCAAGCAACTTTCCATCCATGATTAGCCAAGGCGAGTGCATACGGCAAGGTTGCATTTGTAAGTGCATACGTTGATGCCACAGGTACCGCACCTGGCATGTTGGCCACACAATAAAATATGGAGTTATGCACTGTGAATGTGGGCTCGGCATGTGTTGTTGGCTTTGAATCTTCAAAGCATCCGCCTTGATCGATTGCAATATCTACCAGTACCGATCCGTTTTTCATTTGGGAGACTAATGCGTTGGATACCAACTTCGGCGCTTTTGCGCCATGAACTAGCACCGCACCTATAACTAGATCTGCCTGTTTTACTTCGCGTTCAATAGCGTGCTTGGACGCCACTAAAGTTTTAATTCGACCACCATAAACAGTATCGATGTACTGCAATCGACTAATTGAACGATCAAAGACTGTGACATCAGCACCCATCCCTAGCGCGATAACAGCTGCATTTAATCCCGCAACTCCCCCACCAATAACAACAACGCGACCTGGAGCTACTCCGGGCACTCCGCCAAGTAACACTCCACGACCACCATGAGGTTTTTGTAATGCCGTTGCGCCGACTTGGGTAGCAAGACGTCCCGCAACCTCACTCATTGGTGCAAGCAAGGGCAAGGTGCCATTAACTTCGACAGTTTCGTAGGCAATTGCAGTTGTTCCGGCTGCGATTAAAGCATCTGTGCATGCTTTAGAGGCAGCTAAGTGCAGGTATGTGAAAAGTATTTGTTCTTTGCGAAGTTTTGAATACTCAGCCTCAATAGGCTCTTTGACTTTAAGAATCAATTCGGCTTTCGACCATACTTCATCAGCGGTTTCAACAATTATCGCGCCTGCTTGAATGAAATCTTCATTAGTGATTGCTGACGCAGTTCCTGCACCATCTTGAATTATGACGGTGTGGCCAGCATGTACAAACTCTGATACACCTTCTGGGGTAATAGCGACTCGTGATTCGTGAACTTTAATTTCTTTCGGAACACCAACGAGCATGATTAGCCTTTCGCTGCTACCGCCGCTGCTATCAAACCAATAAATAATGGGTGTGGTCGCGTTGGGCGAGAACGAAGCTCAGGATGAGCTTGCGTGCCTACGTAGTAAGGATGCACCTCTTTGGGAAGTTCTACAAACTCCACGAGGTCTTGTTCCTTAAACATTCCAGAGAAAACAAGGCCAGCGTTCGAGATTTGATCGCGATACTGATTATTCACTTCATAACGATGGCGGTGACGCTCGGCTACCTCAGTAGCTCCATATGTATTAGCAACAACCGATCCCGCAAGTAAATTCGCTGTGTACAAACCCAGACGCATCGTTCCGCCCATATCGCCTTTGCCAGAAACAACATCTTTCTGATTATCCATAGTCGCGATTACTGGTGTTCCAGAATCAGAAAATTCAGCCGAAATTGCATCTTTGATTCCAGCAAGGTTACGTGCTGCTTCAATAACCATGCACTGCAAACCTAGACATAAACCAAGTGTTGGAATTTTGTTTTCACGTGCGTATTTAAGTGCGCCTACTTTTCCTTCAATTCCTCTAATTCCAAAACCACCTGGTACGCAAATAGCATCTACTCCTTGTAAATACTTTTTTGCACCTTCAGCAGTTTCACACTCATCACTTGCTATCCACACAATTTCTATTTTCGCTAGATTAGCAAAACCGCCTGCTCGCAACGCCTCTGAAACTGAAAGATAAGCATCAGGAAGATCGATGTATTTTCCAACTAGGCCGACCTTGATGTGATGCTTTGGATGATGCACCTTTTCCAATAGAACATCCCAATCGCCCCAGACAACATCATGGCAATCAAAGCCAAGTCGCTTCACAACATATGCATCGAGGCCTTCGCTATGCAGCACCTTGGGGATGTCATAAATCGACGGAGCATCAACTGCTGCAACGACTGCTTCTGAATCAACATCGCACATTAAAGAAATCTTCTTCTTAACACCGTCTGGAATTTCACGATCAGATCGTAAAACAATTGCATCTGGTGCTATGCCGATACTGCGCAACGCTGCAACAGAGTGTTGAGTTGGTTTGGTTTTTAACTCACCAGATGGGCCGATATAAGGCACTAATGAAACGTGGAGATAGAAGACGTTATCTCGTCCTACATTTTGACGAATCTGGCGGATCGCTTCGAGGAATGGTTGAGATTCGATATCTCCAACGGTTCCGCCAACTTCTGTTATTACTAAATCAATGTCAGGACCAGCCATCGCCAAAATGCGTTCTTTAATTTCATTTGTAATGTGTGGGATAACTTGAACAGTTTCGCCTAAGTACTCTCCGCGGCGCTCACGTGCGATAACGCGTGAATAGACCTGGCCAGTCGTGACATTTGCAGAGCCATGAAGGTTGCGATCCAAGAACCGCTCGTAGTGACCGATATCTAAATCTGTTTCAGAGCCATCATCTGTAACGAAAACTTCACCATGTTGAAATGGATTCATGGTGCCAGGATCAACATTGAGATACGGATCAAGTTTTTGCATTGTTACGCGGATACCGCGAGCTACTAATAATCGTCCAAGGCTTGAGGCGGTGAGTCCTTTGCCCAAACTTGAGGCGACTCCGCCGGTTACAAATAAATGTTTAGTCACATGTGCTTGGCCCATGGAGGTCGAACCTATCATTTAAAACCGCGGCTGACTTACACCTTCAAAGAAAGTAGCTCCGTGGCGTGCTCTCTGGCGCTAGATGAGTTCTCAAGGCCGGCCAACATGCGGGCTATCTCCTCGATGCGATCCTCGCCCGTCACTTTTCGGACATCACTTTGGCTGACAACGCCATCATTATTCTTGGTAACAACAAAATGACTATCGGCCCATGCTGCGACTTGAGGTAAATGTGTAACCACGATTACCTGCGCATGTTGAGCCAGTTGATGTAGACGCTTGCCCACTTCGATAGCGGCTTTTCCCCCAACACCAGCATCAACTTCATCGAAAACATATGTACCAATCGGATGCGTTGTGGCAATAACAACTTCCAAAGCCAACATAACACGTGACATTTCTCCACCAGATGCACCTTTAGCCAAGGCAACTAATGGTGCGTCTTTATGTCCTTGAATAAACATCGCTATTTCATCGCAACCGTGAGAAGTAAAATCTGATTCCTTGGGCGCTGCATAATCAGCCGTGTCAACCTTTGCAACAAAGGATGCATGAGGCATCGACAACTGTTGAATCTCTGCAGTAACTAAACTAGATAGTTTCGCAGCGGCTTTGGTTCGATTATCAGAGAGGGTTTTAGCGGCAACGAGGAGTATTTTCTTGTGCGCAGATAATTGAGATTCAAGTTCTTGCAATCGTTGATCTCCCCCTTCAAGATCTGCAATCGCATCTGAAGAATTCTTATACCTCAAAGACAACTCGATGAGTTCCAATTCGTGAGATCCAGCACCACCAAACTTCTTGATTAATGAATTGATGTCGGCCTTACGAGCATGCAAGAAATCCAAACGAACAGGATCTGCCTCGAGCTTACTTTGATAGGAATTCAGTGCACTTTGAGCGTCATCTAGCAAGAAAAAACTTTCGCTCAGTTGTTGATAGATGGCCTCTAATTGAGGGTCTTTGCCTCTAGCCGCTTCGAGAGCACGACGCGCAACGCCTACCGACGTTAAGGATCCTGCCTCTTCATCCTCAATAGCCGAAGTTGCCTGAGCTGTCGCTAAGCGAAACTCTTCGACACTCGAAAGGCGGGCAATCTCAACATCTATTTCTGTGATTTCACCGGCTGATGGATTCAACTTTTTAAAGGCGTTTGCAAACTCTCTTAACGCGGATAACTCCTTGTCTTTTTCTGCGATGCTCTTTTTCAAAGAATTAATTCGATCCTTGAGATCGTGATAGCTGCTCAGCGCTGATTGATAAGGTCCAATGTCGATTTTGCCAAAACGATCAACTAATTCGCGTTGTCTAGAACTCTTCGTAATGTTTTGATTTGCTGCTTGTCCGTGTACCTCAACTAAATTTTCTCCGACAGCAGATAAAGTGCTAGCCGTTGCGCTAACTCCATTTGTTGTTGCCTTGCTTTTTCCATCAGCGGCGACCGTACGAGTAACAATCAACTCTCCATCTTCAACGAGAACCTCTTCGAAGATGTCCTCAGATGTTTTCGGAATTGAGAAGCGACCGCTAGCAACTAATCTCTCTGAACCCTTACGTACCAATGCACTATCGGCCTTTCCGCCCAAGATAAGGTTTAAAGCGGTTAGAATCATCGTTTTGCCGGCTCCTGTTTCACCGGTTAACACAGTTAATCCCTTAGAAATTTCTAACGTTGATTGATCAATAACACCGATCGAGCGAATAGTGATTTCTTCTAGAAAAGTTCGTTCACTCACCACGCCATCCTTCAACGGGAAGTTTGAATTTTGCCACTAAACGATCGCTAAAAAGTGTGTTTTTGAGGTGAGCTAGTTTGATGATTGGTGGATTCTTTGTGACTAATACTCGATCGCCACGCAGTAACGGGAATTTACGCAAAGCATCGGCGGATAAAAATGCTTCAGAAGATTCAATCACCACCGCTATCTTTGATTGCGGAGAGATTACAAGTGGACGCGAAAACAATGCGTGCGCAGATATTGGCAAAACAACAAGTGCATCTACCTCAGGCCAAACAATTGGACCGCCCGCAGAAAATGCATAGGCAGTAGATCCTGTTGGAGTGGAGCAAATAAGGCCATCACAGCCCCACCGAGAAATAGGACGGCTATCTATCTCCAAAAAGAGTTCAACCATTGTCGCTTTCTCGCGTTCAACAGTAACCTCGTTAAGCGCCCAACCAGATGCAACAATATTTCCATCTCGTTCTACCGTGTAACCCAAGGTAATACGAGGATCAATCACATAGGTCTTATTCACTAATGCCTTGATAACATCTGAAATCTTTGATCGCTCAACTTCTGACAAAAAGCCAACATGCCCCAAATTCACGCCGAGCAATGGAATATCTCGCTCTTGAGCTACCTCTGCGGCACGAAGCATTGTTCCATCGCCACCGAGTACAACCGCTACTTCAAGTGGTGGAAGATCTGCCAACGAGGACTTAATGATGCCGGGAATTTCAACATCTGAAATTGTATAAATCCCAAATGTTGATGCCAGATTTTGCTGCAGTTCAACCGCAGCAACAACGGCGTCAACTCGAGCTGGATTACATACGATCAATAAGTTGCGCATCACTGGGGTCCAATCGCTATAGCTTGATCCAACATTTCATGATCAATTTCTGGTGCACCTCTGCGCAACCATAAGAAATACTCGACGTTGCCAGCAGGTCCGGGTAGAGGGCTAGCCGATATTCCTAAGGTGCCCAATCCGACATCGTAGGCTGATTCAGCAACTTCGATCACGGCTGCTTTGCGTAAGGCTGGATCACGTACAACGCCACCAGCGCCTAACTTTTCACGGCCAACCTCAAACTGGGGTTTAACCATTAACACAAAATCAGCTTCTGCTTTAGAAACTGCCGCTAAAGCGGGTAGTACAAGAGTTAGCGAAATGAAAGAGAGATCCGCGACTACAAGATCGATTGCCTCACCGACCATATCGCCCGTTAGGTGGCGAATATTTGTTCGATCTAAAACAGTGACGCGCTCATCTTGTCGAAGCCCCCAAGCCAGTTGTCCATATCCGACATCAACTGCCACAACATGGCCGGCGTTGCGGCGCAATAAAACATCGGTAAATCCACCCGTGGATGCGCCTGCATCTAAGCAACGCTTTCCATCCACGACCACACCAGTAAATGCAGTTAATGCACCATCTAGTTTGTGCCCTCCACGCGAAACAAAATCATCCCGGTCCCCCGCGATAACAATTGATGTTTCGGCATCAACTTGGGTTGCCGGCTTTGTTGCTGGGATTCCATTAACCAGCACTGAACGCTTTTCAATTAAGTCCGCAGCTTGATCACGCGAACGCGCCAGTTCTCGTCGAACTAACTCAGCATCCAAACGTGTTTTCATTTAGATATTAAAGACCGTCGATAGAAGACAATGCTTGATTGAGGCGCTGGTGTAAAGCTTCAAAACGTTGTGCATGATCGCCGACTTCCATTGCATCTATTTCTTGCAATTCATTTCGGAGCTCTTCTACTAAAGACTCGCCTTGCACTGGATTATCATTTTCCATTTATTTGGCTACTTTCTTAACGGCAGCTTTCTTAGCTGTTTTCTTTACCGATTTCTTTACTGCGCTCTTTTTTACCGTGCTTTTCTTTGAACTCTTTTTAGCTGTTGTTCCCTTTTTTAATGAGGCAACCTCTTGCTTAAGCGCTTCAAACTCTCCACGCTTAACAAAACCCATCTTCGATACTGAGCGCTCGACCTCATCTTCAATTTTTACTTTGAGCGCTTCGCCACCTTCCTTGAGCCAGGCATTGACGGAGTCTGCAACTTCTGTCGCGCTCTTGTCTCCAAGATGAACATTGTTGGCAAAAGATTTCAATGTTGAAAAAAAGTCACCGTTTTTACTCATGCCATAAGCCTACCTAAATTCGTGAAATCTCCAGTGCTTCAACCTGCCAACGACTTGCAAGCCCTGAAGGTCCGCTCCAAAAGCGACGATGAATTGAGCCTGAAATCTCGATCCACTCATCAGCAGCAAGGGATAACGCAGCCCGACGTGACTTTGCACTCCATGCCCCAATATCAAGGGTATCTACACCTGGTTGTTTATCTCGAGAAACGATTAAGCGAAACTCAACCACCTTGTCCCCGCTAGGAAGTTCCTTTTCTACAGCTTCCTGAGATACGCGCCCTCGAAGTAGAACATCATTGAGTGAGTAATCTTCTTCGACTTCCGCAATTTTCTTACTGCTAGCTTTTTTGGCACTGACCTTTGCGACCATGATTCCTCCATTGTTGTAGTGGAGTTCAGATGATTTAGTGCATGTCCGACAGATTGAATCGGAAGTTAACTAGATGTGGGTAACTATTGAGCAGCGCGTTCAGCGGCGTCGGTAAACTCGTCCTCATCTAAATCGGCGCATTTACCAAACCATTCCCGCGCCTCGTCTTTGCGACCTGCAGCACTTAATGCGTCTGCATATGCATAGCGAAGACGTAAAGCCCACTCATCTGTTTCATTGTTCAACTCTTTGCATGTCAGAGTTACGACCGCTGCTTCTAACTCGCCTAAATCCCGACGAGCTCCCGCTGCAACGATTCGCATTTCAATCTCTTCTGGCTTTGCTAATCGCTTTACCTCTGGAGAACCAGCCAAACTCAATGCTTTTAGAGGGTTCCCAAGACCACGTTCACAATCTGCCATAACCGGAAGAGATGAAACATCTCCTGATATTCGATGTGCTGCGCGCAATTCTTTAAGTGCGATTTCGAAATGACCAGCGCGATAAGCCGCATATCCAGCAGATTCGCGAACAACGGCAAGGCGTCCAGCATGGTGCGCAGCTGCGATTCCGTGCTTATGAGCTAACTGTGGATCGGTGTCTTGATATAAATTTATACACACTAAATGACGTGCAACAACTTTTGCGTTCTCTGCCGACAAACTTAACAACTCAGCTCGAACAGATTTTTCTAACTCTTCACCAGTAACATCTTCAGGAATATCTGGTTCAAAAATTCGCGGACGCAAACGCGATTGATCGCGATCCATTGGTGCAGGACGTGCACCACGAGGATCAGAGCCATCACGTGTTTGCCGCGGAGCTCCTGCACGGTTTGTTGAGCCACCGCGCGCTGGCAAATCTTCACGTCTGCGTTGAGAATTTGGGCCCGACGGCTTGCGAGGTGCATCTCCAGATGGACGACGCTCACCAGAACGAGCTGGACGCTCTCCTGGCTTTAGATTATTTACGGGACGTGAAGGACGCGACGGGCGCTGTTCTCTATCTTCCATCGTTTCTAACTCCTTCACGCTTTTTAATTTTTTAACAGTATGACATTTTCCAAAGGGAATTAAAACAGAGAGAAATAAAAAAGGGGCGCTCGTTAAAGCGCCCCTTTTTATAAAAGAAGTCCGGCGACGTTCTACTCTCCCACAAGGTCACCCTTGC
>B570J29032_109959194_pt1 | contig 19752 bp, 16 predicted proteins | sample LakMenEpi16Nov12_FD_29032 | JGI IMG/M metagenome (IMG submission 29032) | reverse complement strand
TTCGTTTAATGATTCACGATTTACTTCACGCCATTTGGCATGATATTCACGTAAATATTCTCGGTTTTTTTCTGACCATTCTTTATGATATTCGGATAATTTTTCTTTATTTTTTTCTCTCCATTTTTTATCAGCAATCTCTCTACCACCAGTCCATTTACGACCAGATGGACCTAAGACAACACCTTTGTTTTTAAAACTTCTTAATATAATAGATTTATGGTAACCAAATCTATCTGACAATGATGGGGTACCAACATATTCTTCATTATATAATCTTACCATTTCTAATAAAACATCTTCAGGTATTTCAATTCTTTTCTTTCCCATATAATATAAATATACCCATATTAACGTTTATTATAAATAGATCATAAAAAAGGGTGGTAAAAACCACCCTTTTAAATTTATAGAGTATAATACGATTAACGTAATTCTCTAACATCAAAAGTACGTAAACCGTCAACTCTGATATGGCCGTAAAAGCGGTTGTTCACCATTTTTTTAGCGTAACGAGTCATGATACCTTTAACAGGTACGAAGTTAAACGGATTGTACATTGTAGGTGTTAACTGCATCGGTACGTATGGAGCGTAGATGTAACCAGTGTCTAACAATGACTTACCTTTGTGTCCAATGATAACTGAATATGCTGGAGCGTAAGGGTCACGGTATACAGTGTAACGTCCACTTAATGAACCTACTCTTTCAATACCCATGTTATACTGATCTTGCTCAGGAGCTGCGTTAGATACGTGGAAATATTCTAAATCATCGAATACTGCTGATACCTCAGAAGATACAACGATAAAGTTAGCTCCACCTCTTAATGTAGATTTATGGATTTGAGCTGAGATTTGGTTGATAGCTGTCATCAAAGTTTGGTTCCAATCTTTTTGAGTGTAACCATTGTTGTTTGGTAAACGCTTCCAACCGTTGTAATCCCAACGTAATTGCCATGCTGCACCTTTACGTAAATCGATTAAGATTTCACGGTCAATTTCAGCTGCAACTTGCTCAGATAATAATGCTGTTAATTCAGCTTCAGCATCGATGTTGTGGAATGCACTAACGTCTTGTGCTAATTCAGGAGTCCAAGTAGCTCTTAATTTTCTTTCAGTAACAGATACAGTTACAGATTGAAGTTCGAAAGAAACTTCTCCCATTTCTGATTCAGCTTCAAGGTCAGAGTATTGTCTCCAAGAAATGAAACCAGCGATTTCAGAACAAGTAGTTCCAGTATAATCAGCTCCAATGTAACCATCAAATGTGTTAGTACCACAAGTTACACAAGTTGGGTGAGTTAAGTCAACTTCAATATAAAGTTTACCATCAGCTGTACAGATATCACCGTACTGAACAATACCTTTACCATATTTTTGTGTTACCACACGGAAAGGAATTGAATCACCGTTACTGTAAATTGTTTGACCAGCTGGGTCAAGAATGTTTGCAGTTGCAGAAACAGTTAAAGATGCTAAGAAAGATTCAGTATCCATTTCATTACCGTCTGGAGTGATTAAACGACCAGCACCGGTTGAATTAAATCCTGTAACTTCAATAATTTGGTGACGTAATGAACCATCAGTTGCTGCTGGAGTTTTTCCTGCACCAAATTCAAATCCATTAGTACAAGCTGTCCATACTACACAAGTAGAACCTGTAACAACTTTTAAAGTTATCATACCTTTTGATTGATCAAAAAGACCGTCATTGTAGAAAGCATCATAAAGATTCTTTAAACAAGCACTGTATGATGTTAAATCACAGTTACTAGCTGCATCAACACAAGTTGTAACGATAGGCTCACCATGTTTAGATGTACCACCATTTGTACCTGCCAAGAAAGCTGAATCATCAATTCTCTCAGAACGTTTAGGTACGAAGTAGAATAATTTACCGATAGGTAAGTTTAATGCTTGTACAGAAACGATGTCGTTAGCTAATAATTTAGAGAACACACGTCTTACGATAGGAAATACAACTGTTTCGAAAGAACCAGAAGAACTTCCTTGTGTACCAACACCACCAGCAGTGGTAGTTTCATTGATAAGAACTGACGCTTGGTTTTCATATAACAAAGCGATGTTTTCTCTGATATGGCCTTCTAAGCCTTCTAAGAATCCTAAAGATTCCCATTTGTTTACAGTTGCCTCACGGATAGCTTTTTGGTGCTTTAATCCGATATTACCAACCTCACCTGATTTTAATAAATATCCCATTTTTATAGGTTTTTGTTTTTGTTATTTTTTATTATTATTTTTTATATGAGTACTCCCAAAGTTTTTTCATGTTTTGTAACTCAGGGTGTACAAATACGCTTGATTCACTAATTTGTGCCCCACTAGAAGCAGTCTTGTTAATTTTCTCTTCGATAGATTCCTTAATAGTAGCTTTACCGTTGGTGTATTCTTTAACAAGTTGTTTATAAATTGATTGAGATTCTTTTAAATCTTTAGCCGAATCTAATCTTTTTAAAATTTCTTGTTTTTCTTCTTTTGTAGTAGAGTTTTCAGTGAATAATCTTACAGCGTAAGTAAGATTGCTGTTAAAGACAGCCACCTCTTGAAGTTTCTTTCTGAATTGTTTAAGAGCCTCAACCATTTTTTCTTGAGTATCTTTTAATTCAGTATTTTCACTTTCAATAGATGTTAATTTTGTATTTAAATTTGTATTTTCTTTGATGAGTTTTGTAATCTGTGGAGTTTTTGATTCAGACATTCCGTAAGTAGACTTATAAGATTCAGCACCACCCATTCTGTTAATGGCATTAGTGTTTGTTCTATTTCCAGTAGCGTATCTACCTTTAGTAGTTACTCTTCTAGACATATAAGACATTTCATCTTCATCATCTTTACCGGCCATAGATTTTTCGATTGCCATTCCTCTTTTCTTTTCGTAAGGGGTAATGTCATGGTCTTTATTTAAATCAGCTTTACCTGGGTTCTTTAAACCACTTTTCTTATAATCCATGTAAGAAGACATTTCATCTTCATCAGATGCGTAATCCATATGGTCCATCATTTTATCTTCATCAGATGCGTAGTCCATCATGTAATCAGACATTTCGTCTTCATCAGATGCGTAATCCATCATGTAATCAGACATTTCGTCTTCATCATCCACAACGATTTCATAAATAATTTGACCAGATTCTTCAGTACCTTCACCCAATTCAATTTCAGAAGTCTCAACGTTAGAAACTCCTCCAGTTGAATTAAGTTCGATTCTGTACTCAGAACCAGATTTGTTATCTTTTAATGTAACCATTCCGTTATCGTTAACAACTTCTATTTCATCTTCTGGGCCCATTTTTTTAAAAACGGAGATTAATTTAGAATCATCACTAACGTTAGTAAGGTCTACTGTTTCCATTTCCTCACCAGACGGTTCATTTTCCATGTCCATATCCATATCTAAATCCATTTCAGAACCTTCTTCAGACTCATCGCCTAAATCTAAGTCCATACCCATGTCTTCAGTATCCATGTCCATGTCTAAATCCATGTCTTCAGATTCTTCACCTTCTTCGGTGTCCATATCTAAATCCATTTCTTCGAATTCTTCCCCTTCTTCTTCACCTTCTTCGGTGTCTAATTCAAGGTCTAAATCCATTTCTTCCTCTTCATCTTCCTCCTTCAATCTTTTTTTCGAACCAGTTAATGATTCCTTTACCATTTCTTCAATTTCTGAACTCATTGTCTGAGACAGTATTTCTTTTGCGTTAGATTTGAAAGCGGCGTCGATTTGCTCGGCTTCAAGAAGAGCTTCCTCAATAATTGATTTCTTTTCGTTTGCCATTTTCATTTTTATTTTTTAACGAATTATAATTTATCTTGCACACTTATGCAAGATTTTTAAATAAATATGTTTGCCTACAGTAAAGTGCAACAAGTCAAGAGAAAAAAGTAATTTTTTTATTAAAAAATTGGGATATTTATTTATGATGAGAAATAATATCAGAAAAATATTACGAGAATTTATTGAGGATCATTTAGAATCGAATGATTTTATGAGAAAAGTTGACTATGCTCAGGAAAAGGCAACAAAGAATTCCAAGTTTCCAAAAGAAACTAAAAAAGTTGACAACATGAAGGACCGTATTAAAAAAAAGGTAGAAAAAGCTTATAAAGAAATTACAGGTGAAGAACCTGTTAGTGACGATAACATTGTTGTTAAAGTGGATGATAAAATTAAAGCCGGAAAGATAGGTTCATTTAAACATCCTGAAAATAAAAAAGACCTTGGAATAATGAAGATTCATCCCAAGGCCCTTAATGATACTGAATACGTTGAAGATATTATTAAACACGAATTAATTCATGCCGCTCACGGATTGGAAGATACTGAAGCTAGAAACCATGGTGGGGTTTTCCAAAAGGTTGCTAACAAAGTAGGTTTACCAAAACAATATCGTCATTAAGCCTTTACAAGTACTTCAATAACGTCTTCAATAGGACTTTTTGTTGTACTTACAATTTCATAATCCATTACAGAATCTTTTAAATAAGTACGAGTACGAGCTTCAGCCTCAGTACAAGTCATTGCATCCACAAGATATTGTGTTCTAATTTTTTTCTGTTTACCATTACTTTCATTAATGGTTTCAAATTCTACCTTTACTAAAAAGTATTTTGCTACATTATTATCCATTTGTTTATTATTTTAATTGTTATACGGTAATTTTATATAAAAAAAAGGGATATGTAAACTACATATCCCCTTCCATTTTTAATTTTTTAGATCTTTTGCTGCTTGCTAAGCTGCTTTTGCAAAAGCGCAGCTGCGCAATTTAAATATCTCTACGGAAATTAATTACTTTTCTTTCTAATTCTCTTTTTGGCCAAGATTCTTTTACGGTTTTATCTACATATCTATCGGTTTTTTTTCCACAATTTGTACAATGAAGTACACCTTCTAAATCGTCAAGTTGTGATGTTTCACCGTATTTACCTTTTTTACAATTGGTACACTTCTTACCTTTCATATCAACCGTCTTCGATTGTTTATCTTCGGACATGATTTTTCTAACCAATCTTTCAATATCTTTTTCGTTTAATCTAACTACTTTACTCATTTTAAAAATTTATTTAAACTGTTTAATAATTTATCACTATTATGGTTAGTGATATCTTTGAAACTTACAGTTTCTTTTTTAGGGGCCTCTTCAATTAGGTTCCATTGACAAGAGTAACCGTTACAACCTTGGGTTGATTCTGTAAATGTTTTTAAATCACCAGCGTCAGTTGAAATCCAAGAACCTGGGGTTGACGGAGATGTTACAATATCCCAACAAATTAATTCAAAGTCATCTTGTACTACGTTTTTACCGTTTTCAACTTTAAGTGATCCAACACCACGAGATGAAATACCAACAGTCCAACCTTTTCTAATCATGTTAACAACTTTATCACCAACCGAAGAAATAACACCTAACTTGTGATATCCTGGAGTTGTATCCAATTCCATCTCACCCATAAGTGTTTTACCATCCCACCAAGTTTTAGTAATTCTGTGAGATACTCTGTCTGCATCAATGATGGAAGATTCAGGGTGGTTTAACTCACCAAGAGATGTACCCATTTTAATATATTCTTGGTATCTAGTATTTTCTCTTTCAAGAATTTCTTTTGGGTATAATCTTCCGTTTTTATTTTCAATACCCCATTTTTGAAGTACTGCGTAAACAATAACTACGTCTGGTAGACTACCGTCTTTTCCTATATTTGTACCTGATTTAAATTCACGAATTAAATCAGCATTTTTTGTACCTTTATACGATATATCAGGTGAAATATAACCCGCGTCATATTCGACTAAGATACCTTTACCTGTTTCGTTAGATTTTAAAATTTTCATTTTTATAAAAAGTTTTTCTATATAAATATGCAATAAATTCATATATTTACATTATATGAAGAACCTGATTCGAAAAATCTTAAAAGAAGAAGTGGTAAGAAAGAAAATACACATGGACCTACCTAATTCCGTATTGAAAATGAACCAAATTTTCAAGGAAAACGGTTATGAGTTATATGTTGTTGGTGGTGCTGTGCGGGATTTACTTTATGGTAATGAACCTAAAGATTTTGATTTAGCTACTAACGCTAAACCCGAAGAAATTAAGTCTATTCTAAACATGTACCGTACAATTGAATTGGGTGAACAATTTGGGATTGTTAACGTAGTCACGGAAGATGGTCAATATGAAATAGCTACTTTCCGTAAAGACATTGGTAAAGGTAGACGACCTGACTCTGTAGAGTTTACTACAATTGACCAAGATGTTAAGCGTCGTGATTTAACCATCAACGCTCTTTTCTATGATATAGATAAAGGTGAAGTGGTTGACTTGGTTGGTGGTATTGGTGACATTGAAAGAAACGTGGTTAGAACAGTTGGTTCAGCAGTAGAGCGTTTCGATGAGGATAAACTACGTGTACTTAGAGCACTTAGATTTGCCGCCCGTGTTGGTTCCGATGTGGATAAAGACATTGAAAGTGCTATAAGTAAAGATAAAACCACTATTAGTGGTAACGGACTTCCAATATCACAAGAACGTATTAGAGATGAATTTCTTAAAGGTATTAAACAAGCACAGTCTGTAGGGTATTTTACACAATTAATAACTAAGTACAATCTTTGGGACTGGATATTTGGTAGACTTGTAGTTACAACAGAACCTTTAATTGAGACTAAAGAGGCTAACGTACTTATAGCTGTTTTACTACAAAGTAACGAGCCTACATTGGTTGAAAAAACATTAGTTAACAAGCTTAAGTATACAGTTGATGAAGTAAAAGAAATCAGTTTCTTAATTAAGTTTTTACAATACGGGACAGATGTTTATAAATTACGTGAAAGATTTGAAGTTATCGGGATATCTGAAGAAACACTAAGAACATTTAGTAACTTAATGAAAATACCTAATAAAATTGTAGACACTTTTTTAGAATATAAAATAACAACTTCAGGTGATGACCTAATAAAAAAAGGTTTTAAAGGTCGTGAAATTGGCCAAGAAAAAGAAAGAATAGAAAAAGAAAAATTTTTAAAACTTATGAATGAATCTAAAAAAAAGGTAAGTTATTCAGGCGTAATTCTTAATGAAGAATCAAGAAAACTATTAAAAAAATATATTCCGCACCCAAAAGATTGGGAATTTATTGGGCATCACATGACCATCAATATGGGCCCACTTAAAGAAGAGTCTAAACCTCTTTTAGACCAACCCTTTGATTTATTAGTAACTCATATAGGACAAACAGACAAAGTTGTGGCTGTTAAGGTGGAATCCGAAATTAAAACACAAAATAAAATCCCACATATTACAATTGCTGTTAATAGAATGGAAGGTGGTAAACCCGTAATGTCAAACGATATTACAGAATGGTCTCCAATATATCCTTTTGAAGTTGAAGGAAAAGTAGAAGAAATTTCTATTTAATTTTTGCCTAAGTCAAAAAACTTTATATCTTTGTATTGTTAATCAATCACTAAAAAACAATACATATGGCATCAAATCTTTTCAACAAGGCGAAAGCAAAATCTACAGACACTAAGACTGCAAAATCAAAAGACAAATCACACGTTATACCAGCGTTTGAATCACCTGTTGAAATGGCAGAATTCCACGCTAAATTGGTGAAGTTAGCAACCCTTAAAGAACAAATTGACAAGCTTGAGGCTGAAATCAAAGACGCTGATGGTTATGTTCGTGAATTGGGTATGTCTGAATTTTCTAATTTAATTGAGCGTACAGGTAAACGTGAGTCTTCATTCATTATGGCTTCCGAACAAGGTGCATCAGTAATGGTGGTTGTTCAAGATAAGTACAAATCTATCAACGAAGAAAGAGCCAATTACCTTAAAGAAACTTACGGTGAAGATATCGTTGACGAGGCTACTGAGTTTAAGTTTAACAACGAAGTTCTTGAACGTAACCAAGAAGTTATCTCTGAGTTAATTGAAACTTGTGATAAAATATCTGATAAGGATAAAGAAACCCTTATTGTAGGTGTAACTAAGTACTCTGTTAAAAAAGGTTTGATTGACAGTATCTATAAGGTGGCAAAAGATAAAGGTGTAAACGTTACAACTTTGTTAGCCGAAGTGGAACCACAACTCCAACTTAAGTCCCCAAAGGCTTAAAATAAAAAACCCCGATTATTCGGGGTTTTTTTTATCCTTTTCTTTTAAAGAATTTAAAGTCCTCATCTTTTTCAAAAATATCGGTTATTATTTTTTCCGATATTTTATTTAAAGTAGGTAATAGTTTATCAGAGTTTACAGGTATTGGGTTTTTCTGAAACAGTGTCATTTCTACTGACATGTAACTTCTTTTTTCATAAGAAACACCTGAAGAGGCCATGTTAAAATCAACAATCACTTTTGGTAAAAATTGTTCAGTATCTAACACCTCAAATAATTTCTTTTTAACTCTTTTAGATTTTTGTTTAATTATTGAATCAAAATCTTCTTCTTCTTTATTTTTAGGTTTACCCCAAGCTGATATTTGAATGTATATTGATTCTGGATTTCTATTGTCCACAGCTCCTGAAATTACATTATATTCATAAGGTAAATTCAGTTTAATTTCTTTTCCTCTTTTCATAAAACAGTTATTGTTCCACTGTTATTCCAGCCTTATCAAATACTGTTTCAATCATTACGTTAGAAACTTTGTATGGGTCACAGTTAGCCGCTGGCCTTCTATCTTCGAAATAACCCCTTTCGTTGGTATATGTATGTACAGGTATTCTAATACTTGAACCTCTATCAGAATTACCAAAACTAAATTTTTCCATACTAGATGTTTCGTGTTTACCAGTTAAACGTTTTTCATTAAACTCACCGTAAACTTCAATATGTTCTTTATGTCTTTCAGACAATTTATCACATGATTCAAGAATTTTTTTAATTCCACCTTTTTCTCTCATTTCTTTGGTTGAAAAGTTTACGTGACAACCACTACCATTCCAATCACCGTTAACAGGTTTTGGGTGATAAGAAATTCCTAAACCTTTTTTCTCAGCAACTCTTTCAAGTATGTAACGTGAAATCCATAATTGGTCAGAACCGTTTAAAGCAGTCACAGGGCCTATTTGATATTCCCATTGACCTATCAATACCTCGGCATTAATTCCACCTATATCTAACCCTATTTCTGCACATTTTGTAAGATGTTCTTCTACAATGTCTCTACCAATAACGTTAAGTCCACCGACACCACAGTAGTAATCACCTTGTGGTCTTGGTTTACCTGAATCACCGGCTAAAAAACCTAAAGGAAATCCTCCACCATACCTAAAATGGTTATTCGGGTCTGGAGCGTGTGTTATAACGTATTCTTGTTCCCACCCAAACCAAGGAACTTCTGAATGATTTGCGTCATACTCTTTGAATTTAAGGTCGGCTAATAAATCCCTTAACTTACTTCTTGTGTTTGTTTTATGTGGTGTTTTACCGTCAGGGTTAAAAACCTCACAAAAAACTAATTTGTGAAGGTAAGATGAACTTTTACTTCTAAAAGGGTCACTAACAACACAGACAGGTTTTAAAACACAATCAGTACCATCAAAACCAAATTCCTCACCGGCTTGTTTTGTTGAACTGCCATCGAAACTCCAAAGTGGATAGGATTCAGGGTAACCTTGTTTAGAATTACCATCTCTTTCAAGTATATCTGTACTGTCAACAACTTTTGTTTTACTTCTTAGATTTTGGGGACTATTACCATCTAACCAAATGTATTCTAAAAAAACTTTACTCATAATTTTGTTATTATTTATTTTTTGTTATATGTTTTAATTATACTAAATTTAATCCATTTAGAAAACCGCTATAAACAAAAAACCCTCCAATTGGAGGGTTTATTAAAAAAATACTTTTAGTGAGACAATAATTCCGACTATTATTTGTATAAATAATAAAATTGCTATAGTCGCTGTCCAACGATTTTTTTGTTTATAAACCTCATCTTTAGCTTCTTTCATTTGAGAAGGTGACCACACATCATTTATTTTTTCTTGCCAAATTTTTAAATCATGTAAGGATTTTTCTGTGTTTTTAACATCATTTAATTTAGAGTTAATATTTTCAATATTCTCTCTTAAATTTTCATAGTTGTTGTTCATCCTATCAAGTTCTTTAAGGACCAACTTAGAATATTCAGCCCAAAGTGTTTTGAAATTTTCTTCTTGTTGTGACATTTTAAATTAAATGTTTACTACCTTCTAAAATTGTTATAATAGACGTGAATAAAGTTTCGTAAGATTTTATTTTACAATCTTTATTAGTTTCACAATTAATCTTACCCATTTCATTATGTATCAAACTATCAACACTTTCAATAAGTCTCTGATAATCTTTATCATCACCAAAATCAAATTCTTTAGATTCGATTTCTTTTACTATTTGACGTAACTTTACTAAATTTTCTGATTCTGTTTTAATCATTAGAAACGGGTTTTAAAATTTGTTATTAACTTAAATTTGTTTTAAGTTCGTAAACTTTTAAAATATCTTCTTTAAAAGAGTCCTTGTTATACTCTAAATTATAAACAACATCTTTAGCCTCTAATAATTTAGATTTAATTTCTAAATTATCACCAAATTGTTTTAAAGAGTTGTTGATAAGTGTGATAGATTCTTTAACCATGTCTTTTAATAAACTTTCTTTTTCTATATCATTTGTAGAAAGAATAGTTTTTAAAACTTTTTTTTCTTCTTCAGAAATATTAGAATACTTTTCGTTATATTTTTTAGTTACAATATCTAAAAATTTATTAGCATCAACAGGTTTTACATTACTTGTCGATTCGTTAATTTTTTTAGGTGAAAGTAACCATTTTTTAACGTACTCAAAAGAATTGTGGATTTTATTAATAGTTTCAGCCTTTTTTTCTAAAACAATTAAATCATTTAAAGATTCGTGTAACTGTTTTAATTCATAACCAAAAGAAGTAATTTTTATTTTATTACCTAACTTTTCATTTTCTTTAATGATATCTTTTTTACCAAACTCATTAAATAATGAAATATTTTCTTTTAAATATTCAGTGGCATTAACTTCTGAGTCAAAACAACCGTTCTCAATGTTTTTATAAACAATAAACTGTGTTCTTAGAATAGGACTTTCAGAAATACTTTTAATAAATTCTTTATATTTCTTTTTGTTACCTCCTTTTGATTCGTTTATGTATGAATCTATTAGGGATTTTGCGTATGTGTTTTTAATTATACCGAAATTCATTTTTAGCTTTTAATATATAAATATTATTAATCTTGTAATAAATTAAAGTCATCTAAATCTTTGTCACTATTTTCTTCTTCTTCACCTATTAAATTTTTAATTCCTTCGGTCATCATCATAATATCCTCATTTTTTCTTCTACCCTCCATTAATAACTTATCGATAATTGATTTGTCTTTATAACGAAAACTTTCACCAAATCCGGTTTCAGCCCCACCACCTTCTTCACCACCTTCTTCACCAACTTCAGCTCCACCACCAATTTCTTCACCACCACCTAGTTCAAGGCCACCACCACCAAATCCTCCTCCGCCACCAAATCCACCGCCAGCTTCAGCTCCACCTTCTTCAACCCCACCACCTTCAGCTCCAGCTGCAGGAGTAGGTCCACCAATTTCACCATAAAGTTTAGTAACCCTATCAAAGAAACCTGTTTTCTTAACAACTTCAGGTGTGTTTTCTAATTCTTTAGATGCAGCTCTCTCCATCATTTGTTGTTCAAGGTCGGTTTTAATTTCCTCATCGGTCCAATTAAAAATATTTTTCTTAGCCCAAGTATGTGATGAAGGAGCTATACCACCATCAACTTGAGTCACTAAATCTTTATAAAGAAGAACTTTTTCTTTCCATTGTTCAACTTTTAACATTTCACCCTGAGTAGATGGGTTAGTAAGATTTAAAGTAAAATTATTTAAATCATCAGTAAACCCTAAAATAAATAAATGAATAATAGCTAATTTATTCAATTCTTGAATCATAGATTGTTGAATTCTATTAATTGTTCTAGCGAAACGAATATCTAATAAAGCTAAATTTTTACCGTCACCAGGAGATTCATCAAAACCTAAAAATGCTTTAGGTACTCTAAGCGCTGTTAATAATTTCTTTTGAATATACTCAATGTCAGCAATTTGATCTAAATTACTAGCACCCGCCAAAGTATCTATTGGGTTTGGTGCGTTAGGGTCACGAACAGGAACGAAATAATCTTGATCTACAGCTAATGTGTTGTAACGTAAATCAACCTGTCCTGTTTTTTGGTCAACAATTTGTTGTCTTTTAAATTTATTAGCTACTTTTTGTACATAAGCATCAACATCTTTATCATCAATGTTACCGACATAAATTTTAAATACACGTCTTTCAGGTGCTCTAACAACACGATAAACTAACATCGCATCTTCAGATAATAACATTTGTTTCCAAATACGTCTAGCCTTTTCCAACACCGAAGTACCGTAAGGTAAACGTCTATCATCACCTAATAAACGAAAATGTGCAATCTCCCATGGGTTAAAATCCATGGCCTTTTCACGCCAATGAAATATAACTTGTTTTTTCTTTTGTTCTTGCATAGGTGTTGTGTTACCTTCTTTTTGTGTAGGAAACATACCCTCTTCTTTACGTTCTATTTCAATATTAGTTAATTGTGAAGAACCTATAATACCTCTTTTATTATCAATTTTTAAGAAAACAAAATTATCACCATACTTACATGTATTACGAGTCCACATTGGTAAATTAGTTTGAATATCAACTACGTTGTAAAATAAATCTTCTAAAACATTTTTAACTCTTTTAGAGTTTGATTGTATGGTAAGTACTTTACCTTGTTCACTTGGTGTACAAGATTCTTCTGCCATAATATCTAAAGCGGCAGAAATTTCAGGTGTAAATTCCATAGCCTCATAATCCATATATGAAGCAATTCTTGAGGTCTCATAGTAAACAGCTTTTTGATAAAGTTCATTATCTACTCTTTGCCATTGCGACTCAAGATAACTTTTTTGTTGTAATTCTAATTTTTGTTTATCGTAATCTTGTTTTGATTGCATGGTGATTAAATCACCGTCACCAAAACTATATTTTGGGGTAGTTCTTTCAGGTTTTTTATTTTGACCAAAAAGGTAAAATAATTTCTGATATACTGTTAAATCTTTATTGTCGGCCATTAATTAATTTTCAAACCTTGTTATATTATATTTAGAAATAAATATTCATACTAAAAGTAAACCATCTATCTTTAAATGTGAATGTATTAACTTCTTCTATTTATTATTTTTTTGTTTTTATCCATGTCCTTAAAACCTTTCATACCAGCAAAAACCCAATTATGTTCAGATAAAGCATGTTGTACTTGTTTTGCTGTCGCTTCTCTATTAACTACTGCGTTATATTCTGAAGTATTTAATGCGTCAACTGTTTCACTAGTGTTGGTTGAAACAACCCAAGAATCTAACATCGCTTTAGTTTGACCCTTACTTTTTTCAAAATCTTTAAAAGAAGTTTGAGATACAAAACAACACATCGCTATTGCCATTAATAAATCATCGTGGTAACCTTTCATATGGTCAGGACGACCGTTTTTAAATACAAATGTATCCATTTCAGCAATAGACCTAATAGAACGTACTTTAAAAGAATCTAATCTAACAGCCTCTTCTAATTTAGTAATAATAGTATTTCTATTTTTTTGAAAGTTTAGACCAGGTAATTTACCATCTCTCATATGTCTTTCTAAATTTTTATTGTTTGTAACAGAATCAATACCTAAAACAACGTCATAATACATTTTTTTAGAAGAATAACCCATCTCAATCATTTTTAAAACTGAAGACACACCATAACCACCCGTAATATCAACAACCACAAATGCCTCATATCGATTACCATATTCTACCGCGATTTCACCCAAAGTATCGGGTGCAATTTTACCGTGATATTCAGCAACTTGGTGACCTGTAGTAAAATCCATAACACAAATAGATGCGAAGTCATCAGCCGAACCAGAAGCGGCATCGACAGATAAAATATATTCGTGACCTAATTGTGGGTCTTCCCATATCCACATGTTACCGTCTAACCATTCAGTTCTAATAGGGTCTTTGACGTTATTTTTCTTTTGATACTCAACGTATTTTGAGTTTATAACATTATCACCCGAACCGTTAAATGCACATAATAACTCTTGTGCAATAGTTCTTGGGTTATTATTTAACTGACCACACATCATCTCAAACCAAGGGGCAGTTGGTTGCCAACCTTCAGACTCTAACTGTTCAAAATTTGCGTAGTCCATGTCAACCTTTTCTTCTATTACTTCACCCACTTCATCTTTTTTCTGCCAAACCATACCCTTATTATAACGTGGGTCTTGGAACCATCTCATTTCAACGATATTAAAAGGATTGTTTGTTTTATCTTTAGTTTTAGCTGACATGTAAGTTTTATAGTATAATGGGTCCATACCATTAGGTGTACTAATAAGAATGGCTCCACCACCCGTCGATAAAGCTGGTTGAGCTGCCGCGTAAACTTCTTCACCACCCTCAATATAAGCCGCCTCATCCATAACAAGTAACGTAGGTGTATAACCACGTAACGCATCTAAAGAAGTTGCCACTGCTTTAATTTCAGAACCATTTTTTAAACGATAATGTTTTGCAGAGTTTTTTTCAGCATCGTACCAAGAATCATCATTTCCTGATGTCCAAACATTCATCCATGTTGGTATTTGTGAAGTAAAATCTTTAATTTTTTTAAGAAACTCAATCGCTGTTTCTTGTTTATTGGCTAAAATAAGAACCCTTTGTGGATTGTTTGGGTCAGCTAATGCTGTCATAACAGCTATATAAGCTGCTGTTGTAGTAGAAACACCAGCCTGACGGGGTTTCATCACTATATTAAAACGGTTGTTTTTATACGCCGTTATTAATTCTTTTTGTTTGGGAAATAATTTAAATCTGACAAAACTTTTTTGTGTTTGATCAAAAGTCTCAAGATAGTTCTCAATGGCATAAATTGGGTCCTTCATGGACTTTCCAATCTCCATTAATTTTTGAGCCTTATTTTGTGGTACATTTGACATAATATAACGTTCTTTTGATATATAAATATCAAGAACATTATTTAAGTCCTAATCTTCGGATTTACTTAGGGTTTGATATAGTTCATTGGTAAAAGTTTCTAAAAACAATTCCTGATTTTCATACGGGGACCAAATTTCCATAACATATTCTAAATCTAAACTAACAGTACCGTCAAACCTACCTTTATTATTCTCCATTAACGATACAATTAAATCATAAACCGAATTGGGTAGTTCTTCTTCATAAAAAACAAAATCATCAGCAAAAGTGATAATATCATCCATTAAATAATCATACCTAAATTCATAAACAGTTTTCGGTTCTTTATATTTATTTTGAATTTTTTTAGTTCGCATAAAATCATCACCAAAAATACCTTCCATTTTCGATGTCAACTCATCTTTAAGTTCTTTCCTAAGTAAATCTTTATAAACAATACTGTAAGACGATTCAATTACTTCTTTAAGTTTTTTTAATTCAGGTGAGTTTTCAACTAATACTAATATATTATAACCAGACATCCCCTGAATTAATTCATCATATAATTTAAAATAAAATTTATCGTTGATGTCGTCTATTTTAATTCTATCACCTAAATCATCAAAATCTTCCAACCAGTCTAAATTTAAACCCACCTTTTTTTCTCTAAAATTATCCATTAGGTAATCTTTAATTACTTTAATTGTGATTTCATTGTCTAAAAAATAACTTATATCAGAAAAATTTTCATAAGTATCAGGGTTAAAACTACTTGATAGGACACTGTAATAATCAGCATTATCATCAAATAACCCTAAAACACGGTCCAAATCTTCAAAAATGATATAATCAACACCGTCTCTAGTTTCTAATTTACATCTGTTATCGCCTTTTAATTCATAATGAGCTCTTTCTAAAACAATATTTTTTAACCCAGTACCCTCTTCAACAGGAGCATCTTCATAAGCCTTTATCAACATCAAAGTATCTAGTTCATTAGCTCTACCTTTTTCTAAAAACGTTTTATATAATTGATAAAAATCTTTGTTGAAAAAACTTTTCCATAAAGATTTTATGGAAACAGATTTTAAAATATCGTAATCTTTGTGTAAATAATTTTCACTTATAAAAGCTTCAAAAGATTCTATGTTTGAAAAAACTTTACCTATTTCGGGACCTGCAGCATCCAAAACATCCTCAACATCAAACCTGCCTCTAAATTTAGATTTTAACCAAAATAAAAAAACTTCTTTTCTGTCATCTTTAAAAAACGGTAAAACTTCTTCTATCCTTAAATCTTTTATTAAGTCCTTGTCAACTAATTCTTTAAATAACTCTATTCCGTTGGGTTGTTTAGAAAGATACTCAATAACTTCTTTTTTAGGGAAACCGTAATTAACTAAAGTACTTTTTAAATAATCTTTATTTTGTAAGGTATATTTTAAAGCATTTTCAAAATCAAATTTTTTATTTAAAAGATGGTTCATACCCCTAACATCTAAAGCTTGGAATAAGTTTACTCCTATGTTTTTAGCGTAACCAAATATCAAATCAACATCATTGTTAAATAATTCTATTAAGGCTGGTGCTATTCTAGAACTCATCCAATCGTCCGGTCTACTACTTCCAAAAAACAAATTCATTATTGTAAAAATGTTTTTAGTTCCTTGTACTTCACCACCTGAAACAGATTCTAAAAATTTTGGGTCAGAACTTAAATGTAAAAACTCATCTAAAGAAATGGTTTTATTTTTTATTGCCTGAATTAAATCGTCTGCGTCATTACGTTTGATAAACATTTTGGTTAACGGGTTAATACCGATATTTTTATAACCTTCCCATATTTTTTGAATCGAATAAATTTCTAATATTTGTCTATACGGTAGATATTCGTATATATTAATACCCCTTTTATTTAAATAAGATATTAAAGTATTGTGACCCAATTTTTCAATTAATTGATTTGAATTTAAAGTTTTAAGTGGATCAATATCTTTGGATTCTAACCAAGCAATCAAATCTTGTCCAAAATAAAGGTTTTCAATACCTTTTAATTCATTTTTATAAAGATATTCTACAATAACGTCTCTGATAATTCCCCAATTATCACCTAATTTTTCTGCCGCAATATTTATATCGGTCGGATGGTCTGGAGCATCATAGGCTTGAACTTTACCATTTTCTTTTTCAATTAAAAAGGCAGTTTTATACCAAGGGTTTGTTTCAGGTTCTTTTTTATTTATAACATAAATTAAAGTACCTTTATTAGTATAATTTTTAAAATAATTATCACTTTCTTTATTTGTTGTACACCATTTAGTTCCAGCTCCGTAGTAACAAGATGCTCTATGTGATTTAGGAATCATGATTAATAAATCATCAGAGTTGTATAAAACATTTGCTTCTAATTTTTTAACCTCAGATTTAGATAACACGTTATCAACAGATTTAAAAATTACTGAAGCAATACCGTAATCTTTGTAAGTATTAATATCTTTAGGACTTTTATAAATATTTTGAAAAGTTTTGGCTACAGGTGAGTTATCAGTAAGTAACCATTCAAATTTATTTTCTTTAATAAATTCATCAAAAAATTCTTTGGTTAATTTGTTAATGTTTTTATGAAATAAATTTATATTTTTAATAACATTTGACGTACCAATACCGGGAAAACCTATAGACTTGGTATAAACCATCCAATCCAAATATTTGTTGGTACCAGAAGGGTCATTACTAGCAAACTCTTCTATAACTTCAGAAGGTACGTTAGGATATTTCTTTTTAACATCATCTATTCTATTTTCTAAAAGTAATTCTTCTAACAAAAATATATTTCTCATATCAAATAAATATCTGAATTTAAATTAGAAACTAAAGCATAAAAAAACCCATCTGAGCGAAAGATGGGTTTTAATTTGAGGGCTTTCACCTTCATAACTTAACGGTCCTAACGCTAAGATTTTTAATACTTTTCATCTAAAATAGTTTGATAAAAAGCCACCATTTTATAATCTTCATTATCTAAAGCCTCATCTCTAGCATTTTCAAGTTCACGTTTAGACCAAGTTCTTGGGTCGTCAACTTCTTCTTCACCACCTTTTTTACCTAAAAGTTTTGCTAATTCATCATCTTCATCATCTGGACCTTCAGGTGCTACTGGGCCTTCATCATCAGGACTTGGGCCTTCTGGTTCACGGAATTGTTTCATAGCCTGTTCAACATCATCTTCATTATTTTCTCTAATAACATCATAAACAATCTCTCTAACTTTTTCTTTTGCTTGTTCAGAATCATTTAACAATCCGTTAACAATGTTATTAAATTCAGAAGGAGATAATTCAGACATTCTAGTAAAAATTTGAGCCTTATAAGGTAAAGCGTCAACATCCATAGTTTCTAAAAGTTTTTCCCAAATTTTAACACCTAAACGAATATCCATTGGTTCAGATTCAAGATTATCGGTTTTGTCTAAAACATAATCTCTTGTTTCTTTATCAACATCAAGGCCATGTAAAGAAATTAATTCTAACACACCTTTTGTTAATTCATGAAGTAAGAAAGGGAATGTCATACCTTGAGCAATAATTTTTGGTTTTGGTCCGGCAAGACTAACTTTTACTTGTCCAGCATGTACACCACTTTCACTTTCTTGTGCAATTGTATCATCACTTAATGCCCAATACATAAAATCATTACCAGCCATAAGTTTACTATAATCTTGAGCTAAACTTGGGTCTATTCTACGTAAATCATCTGATGCCATATGGAAAAGATTTTGCCCTTTACGTGCTGCACCATGCATCATCGCATTCATTAATCTACGTTTTGTAACATTAGGTTTTAATTCTTCAGCGGTTTTACCTTGTGGTGGTCTCTTATCACCTTTTCTCATTTTTAAACCTGTTTTACGGATTTCTTCTCCACCTAACTGTGGGTGACCAGTAATTTTTGCCTCAAAATCAACCGCGTCTTGGGGTACACCGTATTCTTCACTAACTAATTTAATAGCTAATTGTTCTAATTCTCTTTTGTGACGTGCTTCTTTTTGTAACGCACCCATTAAACCACGGGACATTAATTCTTGAGCCCCCTCAAGGTTAGCTCTACCACCTCTTGATTCAATATTTTCTTTGGCAGCTCTAACAATTTCGTCAGACATTCTTTTAACAGTTTCAGGATCTATATGTTCCGAATAATCGTGTTCACCACGTTCAATTTTACGTCTTAAATCGTCATTCATATCTTCAGATAGTAACAATCTGTTAGTAACAGATTCTACTAATTCTCTTTTTGTCATTCTAGCGGGTTCACTGGATTCAACCATTTTAAGAATATCTTTTTTTGTTAATTTTGCCATTATATTTTCTGTTTGAGTATTTTTATTTTTTAATAAATCAGATTTTTCTTGGTTTACCAAACTAATCTCATTTTTAATTTTTTTAAGTTCTTCTTGATAATACCTTGAATCAGCTATTGACTTTGCTGCTTGTGCCATTTTCATTTTTTTATCCTGTGTTTGAGCCTCAGGATTAACACCTACCGCTTTATTAGCTTGAGAATTTGCTGCCGTCGCTTCTGTTTTACTGTTAGATATTCTTTTATTAAGTTCTATCAATTTTTCGTTTAAGTTTTTAAGTTTTTCATCTACGG
>B570J29032_109959195_pt1 | contig 19767 bp, 19 predicted proteins | sample LakMenEpi16Nov12_FD_29032 | JGI IMG/M metagenome (IMG submission 29032) | reverse complement strand
CGGTTGGAACGATCGAGAAGTATCGAAACATAATATTCAGATGCAATTGGAGCAGCCTGGGCAATCATCACTTTGTGAACTGTGTGGCCCTTAATATCCATTCCAAGAATTGCGCTAGCTTTTTCTCTCGCATCGTTTGCATCGACGGCAAGTTTTACTCCGCCAGCTTTTCCGCGTCCACCAACTTTTACTTGAGCCTTTACGACAACCTTGCCGCCCATCTTCGCTGCTGCATCGTGTGCTTGATCTGCTGTTGTTGCAACTGCACCTTGTAAAACAGGAACTGTGTGCTTTTCAAAGAGATCGCGGGCTTGGTATTCGTAGAGATCCACTAATTGGCTCCTTCACGTGAGCAAATGGTCGGGTGTATATAGCCCAATCTTAAGGTCTTTATTTATAGTGCAGTGACAGGTGCGTAGCGCAGAAGTAGGCGTTTATCACCATATGCGCCGAAATTAATGGTCGCTTCCGATTTATCGCCTTCGCCAGCGAGTGCAACAACAGTCCCAAGTCCGAATGTGTCATGAGACACACGCTGTCCAACTTCGAGAACCATTGCGGTGGATTTCTTTCCCGTTGCGCGAGGTGGCGGTCCAGATGGAAGTCGAGATTTCTTAATCGAAGATGACGACGTAATCGTTGATCGGCCTTCACTTTTCCACTCAAGTAACTCTGTCGGAATCTCATCAAGGAAACGTGAAGCAGGATTGTATTTTGGTGTGCCAAAAGTCAATCGGTATTCGGCGCGAGAAATATAAAGACGCTTCTCTGCACGAGTTAGCCCAACGTAGGCCAATCGACGCTCTTCTTCAATCTCCTTTGGATCATCAAGAGTTCGAGCGTGAGGAAAAATTCCATCTTCCATGCCGGTAAGAAATACCGTTGGGAATTCAAGTCCTTTTGCAGTGTGTAACGTCATCAGAGTTACAACGCCGCCATGATCTTCACCGTCCGGAATTTCATCAGCATCTGCAACAAGTGAAACTTTTTCAAGGAATCCTGAGAGTGATATTTCTTCATCTTCAACAAGCTCATCAATTGGTCGCTCTTCATATTCCATTGATGCAGAGACAAGTTCCTTCAAGTTCTCTACCCGAACTTCATCTTGCGGATCTTTGCTTGCCTCTAATTCGGTGAGCAACCCAGACTGTTCCAGCACCGCCTCGATAATTACCGAAGGTCTAGTTTTTGCTTCTACTAAGGTTTGAAGTGCAACAAGCATGGATGCAAATTGAGCTATTGATTGAGCAGCTTTATTGGGAACACTTGGCGCCTCTGATACTCGAAGCAGTGCGTTCCAGAATGAAATTCCTTGTGCTTCTGCAAAGATTTCGACTTCTTCTAGGGCTCGGTCTCCGATTCCTCGCTTAGGAAAATTAATGATTCTGCGCAGTGAAACTTCGTCGCTTGGGTTTGCTAGGACTCGAAGATAAGCGAGCAAATCCTTTACCTCTTTGCGCTCGTAGAATCGAAGCCCACCAACAACTTTGTATGGAATAGCAGCTCGCATGAATACTTCTTCAAAGATACGAGATTGTGCATTTGTGCGATAGAAAATGGCGGTATCTCCAGGGTTGGAGTGGCCCATATCTTGCAACGAGCGAATCTCGTCTTTAATGAACTCTGCCTCGTCGTACTCTGATTCTGCAACGTAGCCAATGAGTGGAGCACCCGAACCAGCATCCGACCATAGATTCTTCTCTTTGCGAGATTCATTTTTGGTGATCACTGCATTGGCGGCGTTGAGAATATTCTGAGTTGAGCGATAGTTCTGTTCGAGAAGCACTGTCGTTGCAGTTGGGTAATCGACTTCAAATTGCAAAATGTTTCGAATCGTTGCTCCGCGGAATCCATAGATGGATTGGTCTGCATCCCCTACGACACAGAGCTCGGCGAGCGGATACCCATCGCCTTCAACCCCGGTGAGCTCCTTGATCAGTACGTACTGAGCATGGTTTGTATCTTGGTATTCATCTACCAAGATATGGCGAAACCTGGAACGAAAACGAGCTTTTGCTTCGGGAAATTTCTGCAAGATTTGGACAGTTTTCATAATCAGATCATCGAAATCCATAGCGTTAGCTTGCTGAAGACTTTTCTCATACATGGTGTAAACATCAGCAACGATGGTTTCGAATTGATTTGTTGCATGGCTTAAATATTCGTAGGGAGTCTGTAGTTCATTCTTAGCATTTGAAATCAAGTTTTGAAATTGGCGAGCTGGGTATCTCTTAGAATCAAGATTGAGGGATTCCATGACGCGTGAAATAAGTTTTTGGGAATCTGCCGAGTCATAAATACTAAATGTGCTGCTATAGCCAAGGCGCTCAACTTCTTGACGCAACATTCGAACGCATGAAGAGTGGAATGTTGAGACCCACATTGACTTTGCAACTGGACCAACGAGCTCGGTAACGCGTTCTTTCATTTCACCAGCAGCTTTATTGGTGAATGTGATCGCCAAAATTTCATAGGGGCGAACTTCGCGACGAGCCATGATGTAGGCAATTCGTCGAGTAAGTACCCGAGTTTTTCCAGAACCCGCACCTGCAACGACCAAGAGTGGAGTTCCTGCTTGAGAAACGGCCTTCTGCTGCTGCGGATTTAATCCGTCTAGCAAAGGGTCGGTAACACTCATGCCGCGGAGTCTAATAGGCTTGTATGTCATGGAGCCGATATCAGATTCAGAGATCAAGCGCGTTTTAGTTATCAATGCCCATCCCGATGATTCGGATTTTGGAGCATCAGGAACTATTGCGCAATGGGTTAAACAGGGAATTCAGGTCTCCTATGTTCTATGCACCAACGGTGACCAAGGTGGCGAAGAATCTGAATACACAAAGGAAGAAATGCCGGCAGTTCGCCAACGCGAACAACGTGCAGCCGGTGCCGTAATCGGCGTTACCGATATTACTTTCCTCAACTATGTCGATGGCCATCTTGAACCAACACTGCAACTACGTAAAGATCTTGTGCGCCAGATACGTCGTGTAAAACCAGATCGCATGGTCTGTCAATCACCAGAAAGAAATTGGGAACGAATTGGCGCAAGTCATCCTGATCATTTAGCAGCAGGCGAGGCAGCGATTCAAGCTGTGTATCCAGATTCTAGAAATCCTTTTGCGTTTACAGATTTGCTTGAAAAGGAAGGTTTAGAGCCGTGGCGAGTTCGCGAAGTATGGATGATGGGTTTTGCACATCCTGATCACTTTGTAGATATCACCGACACCTTCGATCTCAAAGTGAAAGTTCTTAAAGAGCACGCATCACAGACATCGCATAATGCCGAATTAGAGAACATGCTTCGCGAATGGGGACAACGCAACGCCGGTATTGGTGGCTTGCCTGACGGTCGCATTGCAGAAGCTTTTAAAATCGTTAATACGAATTAGAAGCTTGCGTTAAATACTAAAAGTATCTACTCCTGCGCTGTTCTTGGCTCTCTTAATTCTTCCGTAGGACTCAAGGACTTCCAGATGCCCAAGAACTGGATACACGAGGTACTTGTAGACAGGATCTGGCCATGGTCCCATTCGATCGTGGGAAATCTCAATCAGTTCTAACATGGTGATTGGTTTACCAGCCGCTTGAATCGTCTCGAAACAAATCTTTTCAATTCGATCTGTATAGGCAAGTGATACATCAAGAAAATCAAGACCTAGCTGACCTATATAGCGTGGGTAATGAGAAGTGAGAACTTCACTTGGCTTGTATGCCTTAAGTAAACGAATTGAGGAGCGGTAGGCCTCAACGAATCTATAAGTAGGTGGAAAAGCTGGAGCACCATCTGCAAGCAGAACTGATTCTCCTAGAACCGCATCACCGATGATGACAACGCCAGTGTGCTCATCAAGAACAGATACATGTCCCCATGAGTGACCAGGTGTGTGGAGTATTTCAACCATACGGCCACCTAAGTCGATGCGTTCATTGCCAGCAAAGCCAATGTCAATCTTTGCTTCAAAAGCTACTGTGCGAATGAAATCAATTGCTTCCTGCGATTCAGGGAAATCGTGATCATGAGCAAATTCGTTATACCGGTCATCAATCATGAGTTGTAAATTCTCAATCATCGGACGATCTCGCTCGCCACAACATATGAGTGCATTTGGCATGAGTTCTTTTACGGCGCCGTTGCCACCCATGTGGTCATAATCAGAGTGAGTGTTAATCGCATAACGGACCTTACTCAACGAAAGTTTATGTTCTTTAAAGTAAGAAACCAATGTTTCACGGATGGAGGCATCATAACCAGTATCAACAAGGAGGATATCTTCCTTGCCAACAATTGCGTAGAGCGCAACATAGCGAGCTCCAATTGGGCATTCAATGCGGTGTAACCCTGGGAGTATTTCCATCTGATTTCTTCCTATCTTCCTTTAAATATTGGTTTTCTTTTTTCAGTAAATGCGGCGCGACCTTCGTCGCTATCTTCAGTTGTGAAGCAGTATGCGAAAGTATCATTCTCGTACTGAAGGCCAATTTCAATAGCAGTCGACATAGAAACTCGCACAAGGTGCTTTGAAAGCTCTGAGGCGATAGGCGCATTTCCCGCGATTCGAGATGCAAGATCATCAACTTTTGCATCAATCTCACTCTCCTCAAAAACTCGGTCGACTAGTCCCCAGTCGTGCGCTTCTTGTGCGCTGACCAAGTCGCCCGTAAGTAACATTTCTAGCGCTCGACCAGAGGACATTACTCGCGGAAGCAGTTGGGTATTTCCTGCACCACCATGCCATCCAAGTTTGATTTCGCCTGCACCAAATCTTGAATCAGGTGTTGCATAACGAATATCAGACATAAGCGCCATTTCAAGTCCGCCACCAACGCAGTAGCCCCTAATTTTCGAAATCACTGGCTTACGAATTTTCCAAATACCGCGTGCGTAATCCACACGATTTCGCAGTTGCCAATTAGATCCGTACTCATCAAGCACTTTGATATCACTTCCGGCAGAGAAGGCTTTACTTCCCGACCCTGTCAGAACAACCACTCGTATAGATTCTTCACTATTGATATAGGACACCAACTGCATGAGAGCTTTACCCATAGCAGGAGTCATTGTGTTGAGTTTATCTGGGCGATTTAAGGTAATCGTTGCAACAGCCCCTTGCTGCACATAGAGCAAGTCATCTGGTAGAACTGGCAACGTACTCATTTTCTCACCCCTTGCTTACGAGCATCTGTGGATGCCTGAATAGCCTGACTAAGTAGTACTTTCATTGCTGATTCAGCTAGATCAGGATCTTCTTCGACAATTGCATCGAGAACTGCCTGGTGTTGAATAAGGAATCCTCCATCATCAACTACATGGCGTACCATGTCATCTCTAATCTTTAACAGTGGAATAAAGAGCTTGCCAATACGTTTCATCAACTCATTCTGCGTCGCATCTAAGAGGGCTTGGTGAAATGCCGCATCTGCTTCGCCAATAGCATCTGATTGTGGTCCCTCTTGATAAAAGGCATCCGTCATCTTCTTCAGCGAATTAGTCAGTGCCGAAATATCTTTGCTGCCACGTCGCTTTGCAGCTATTCGAGCAACCCACGGTTCGTAACTTGCACGGACTTCCTCAAGGTCACGCACTAGTTCGCGTCCAAGACCTGATGCTTGAAGCCAAGAAATCACATCTGGATCCAATAAATTCCATTCGTGACGCTCTAAGACAATTGTTCCGGTTTTGGTGCGGGCACGTGTTAAACCCTTGTCATGAAGCACTTTGAGGGCTTCACGCACAACGGTGCGGCTGACGCCAAACTGCGCTTCCAGCACGTCAGAGGTGATCACAGATCCTGGTGCAATCTTTCCTGAAACAATTTGATTACCGAGAGAGATCACAATCTGAGTTGGCAAATTGCGAGCTATCTTAGTTTTCATAGAAGTGAATCCGTTTCGCAGATAGCTAGGGCTACTGGTCCTTGTCCCCAAGGAACAGAAAATCCACGCGGAGTAAATTCATAATGTGACTTTCGTGTTGAAGCCATCACTGCAGCTGTCACATTTTGAAGTTCTCCTGCAGCGTCAGTATCTGCAATTACTCCAGCAAGAGCGTTAATCATTGCTGGTTTCACAATAGCTTCGTCAACAATCCCGAGCTTAATTGCACGGGCAAATCCAGTTGCCATAAAGCCTGCCGTAGATCCTTCTTCGCCGGATCGCTCGCTATCAACAACACACCACCAGCGACCATCTGCGCGCTGTAGTTTTATCATTGCGTAGATAAGTTTTGTTGCAGCATCCTGAATCTTCTTTCGGCCAGGATGATCCAGCGGAATATTCTTGAGAACATCTAGCATGCCAAGTAGCGCCCAACCTTGGCCGCGACCCCAACCTGGCGCCCATGTTCCTTCGACTCCATTCATGAAGAAGTGATCAAAGATTCCATTATCTTTTTGCAGCGCATCGATATACCCGTGTGCCTGTTCAACACCGACATCAATGAGTTCTTTCTTACCAGTCTCTTTACCTAGCGCTGTAAAAAATGGTGGATCAAAGTGAAGACAGTCAATACAAGTTCCCCCGGGTGGCTTTGCAAGCCAATCAGCTTCTTGCTTAGGAAGTTCTTCTCCTCCGTATGGTGGTATCAAACAGAGAGATTCCCATGTGTCATAAATTCCGCGATCTTTTGTTCGGCTCATCAGATACGCAGCGAGGAGATTAAGTGACTCGATAATGCTCTTATCGTTAGTCTCATGAGCAACTTCAACCATTGCTACGCCTGGTGCAGTGCAATCAAGGCGACGAAATGGTTCTGGTCGACTTGCCCACGCGCGAATCCAGCCATTTGCGAAGGTGAAGTAAGTCGGATCATTGAGCAAACGCCCGGTTTCTAAAATTCCTTCAAAACCTGTTGAGTCTCCGAAGTTCCAACTTTTATATGGCATTCCCAGAAGTGACTTGCCTACCTTCTCAAGGAGAACAAGTCTTTCTTGGCGTGATGGAAGTGCTGGTGCTTGAGTCATAGATTTAACGTCCTTTAAATTCTGGTTTACGTTTTTCTGCAAATGCTTTCTGTCCTTCAGCTGCATCTTCAGTTGTCATGCAGTACGCAAATGAATCATTCTCATAGAGAAGCGCAGTTTCAAGAGGAATGCTCTGAGACATGCGCACCATGTGCTTCGTCATCTGAGCTGCAATTGGAGCTTTCTCTGCAATCGATTCTGCAATAGCAATTGCACGGTTGAGAACTTCTTCTCTCGGCACAAGCTCTTGCACTAGACCCATACGTAGCGCTGAATCTGCTAATACAGGCTCGCCATGCAAAAGAAAAAGATTTGCATTTCCAGGACCAACTCTGTGCGCAAGTAATTGTGTCTGGCCAGAACCGCCGTGCCAACCCCATCGGATTTCACCCGCCAAAAACTTTGCTTCTGGAGACGCTACGCAAATATCTGAGGCGCAAGCCATTTCAAGTCCACCACCGATTACCCACCCATGAAGCGAGGCAACGACAGGCTTCTTGATCAACCAAATCGCGCGTGCGTAATCGAGATTACGATCAAAGCGGTTTCGGTATTCCCAATTTGTTCCATACTCATCTAGCTCAGTGAGGTCACTTCCTGCACAAAAACCTTTTTCACCTTTGCCATAGAGAACTACTGAACGAATTTCGAGGTTGTTGTTAATCTCGTAGATGTAGCTATTCATCTGCTCATCCATTACTACTGTCATCGCGTTGATCTTCTCTGGGCGATTAAGAATGAGGTGCGCAACTTTTCCGTGCACTTCAAAATCGACTTGCCCTGATAGTGGTGCTGCCATTTTTTACTCCTTCACTGTTCCGACGGCGCCAGATTTAATAAGCTCTTCAACCTTCGTGGCTGGCATTCCCAGAAGGTCGATCAAGATTTCCTTCGTGTGTTCACCCAAAGCAGGTGCTCCACGACGAATAGATGGAGGGGTATCTGAAAGGCGCACCGGTGGGCGAACTGTTTTGGCGCTACCTCCACGCAACTGTGGTTGCTCCCAGATGTATTTAGTTTCAACGATGTGTGGATCACTTATCAAGCTCTCATAGTCATGGACCGGTCCACACCAAGCACCGATTCGATCACAGATTTCAATCCACTCAGCAGTGGTCTTATCCTGGAAACTATGCCGGATTAACTTGTAGACCTCATCACGGTGTTTATGTCCATCGTTGTAGTGATCGAGTGAACGCAAGAAATCGTTATCCAAAACCTCTCCAAGTACCGGCAGTGGAACCATGGCCAGTGTCAACCAAGCATCTTTAGTTTTATAGACTCCGTAAGGAGCGGGAATTGATGCATGCGCACTTCGTTCTTCCATTCGAGTTGGCATTCTGCCTGTATTGAGAAAAGTTACAATCTCTTGAAGTTGACAATCCATAACAACTGACAACATATCAATTTCAACATGTTGGCCAGTGCCAGATTGATGTCGTGATTCGATTGCTGCAAGGATTCCAATGACTGCTTGGTATCCAGTCATAACATCTGCGCCCCACAAGGCACTCGGTGTTGGATCATCACCAAGAGCTCCGACGCTAAACATTGAACCGCTATAGCCTTGAACAATGAGATCTTGTCCCGGGCGATCGCGATAAGGACCAGAAGAGCCGTAACCAGAAATTGAACAGTAAACGATTCTTGGATTTATTTTTTTTAAATCTGCATATCCGATTCCAAGGCGATCTGCAGTTCCATACCTAAAATTCTGCAAGAAGACATCTGACTTCTTAACTAATTCGTAGAGGACCTCTTTACCTTCTTGACTTTTGAGATCAATAGATAGCGATCGCTTATTGCGATTAACGGCAAGAAACGTTGTCATCTCGCCATTACTCTGGCGATCTTCAAATCCGCGCGTTCTATTGAATTCGCCATTTACTGGCGGTTCAATCTTTATGACATCCGCACCAAGATCACCCAATCGAGTACCCGCAATGGGTCCTGCCAACATTTGAGTTGCATCGATGACGCGAAGATTTTCTAGAGCACCTTTAGCTGAATTCATGGATAGATACTTTCTTATGAAGAATTGAATGTCAACGATTATTCGCCGCCATATAACTGATTTTTTACCTTACTGACCTGGGGTTTTACTACTGGTTATGCAAAGCGGCAGCTCAGGCCACCGTCAACGATCCAGTCAGCACCGTTCACAAAGGATGCATCATCTGAGAGCAAGAAGGTAACTACCTTTGCGATCTCTGATGTCTTTGCCATGCGAGCCATTGGTTGCACGGCCATTGACTCTGCCTTCTTTTCAGGAAGCATTTCAAACCACGCTTCTAGTAACGGAGTAAGCGTGTATCCAGGTGAGACCGCGTTTGTGCGAATTTGATGGATACCTTCATCGAGTGCCAAGTTGCGTGTCAAACCAATGACACCTGACTTTGCAGCAGCGTACGGAAAATACTTTGGGTATGTCATGCGTGCATGGATTGATGCAATATTAACAATCGCACCTTTTTTAGCTGCACGCATTGAAGGCAGTACCAACTTTGCAGTATGCCAAACGCTCTTGAGATCTACATCGAAGAACTTGTTCCATTCTTCATCAGTCATTTCAACTGCATCTGCATTTGAATTCACGCCCGCATTATTGACTAGGCATGTGATGGGGCCGAGCTCTTTCACAATTGCTTCGTGAGCTACTTTGAGTGAATCAAACTTGCCTACATCTGCTTGGTGAAACATCACCTTAAAACCTTGGGCTGTTAATTCTGCTGCATAGGCTTCTCCTGCCGGAACTACGATGTCGCAGAAAGAAACGCGAGCTCCCTGTTGCGCAGCATCTAAAACAATTGCTGCTCCAATTCCAGCTGCTCCACCTGTTACAAATACATGTTCATTCTGTAGTTTCATTTATTTACCAATCTGCTACTGAGCCATCGTTGTGGAACCATTGAACCGGATTACCCGATACAAATGGGTGTTTTGCTGCTTCGTTTTCATCCATCTCAACACCGATACCCGGCGCAGTCGGTGGATAAATATGTCCATCTTTGATTTCTGGAACGCCGGAGAATACTTCCGAGCGCCAAGAAACATCTGAACGCATCACTTCTTGGATGAGGAAGTTTGGAGTGGTCAAACCAAGGTGAACGTTGACCATCGTTGCAATTGGACCAAGTGGGTTATGTGGCGCCATAGTCACGCCATATGTATCGCAGAGCGCTGCGATCTTACGCAGCTCAGTAATTCCACCTGCATGACAGACATCTGGCTGGGCAACGTCAATCAGGCCATCTTCCAGAAGAGGAAGAAATTCTGTGCGGTGCAGTAAGCGCTCACCTGTCGCAAGAGGAACTGTGATTTTTGCACGTGCTCGTTTCAGGGCTTCGTGCTGATCAGGCGGCACAATCTCTTCGAGAAAGAGCGGTTTATACGGTGCTAAAACTTCAGCAAATTGAATTGCCATTGCCGCAGTTGTTCTTCCATGGAAATCAATCATGATATCCACATCAGGGCCTGCAGCTTTTCTTGCTGTTGCCATTAACTCACCTGCATGGCGCAGTTTGGCAGCATCACCGAGGGGTGCAGACTGTGGGACTGCAAGAATTTTTACTGCAGTAAATCCATCTTTAATGCTTTGTTTCATTTTTTCTTCAAAAGAATTCACTGTGTCAGAGTTATACACTGCATCAGAATTTCCACCACCAAGATGGTCATACATACGAACGCGATCACGCGCTAAGCCACCAAGAATGCGCCAGAGCGGAACGTTAAGATCCTTTGCTGAAATGTCCCATAACGCTTGATCTATTCCGCTGATTGCAGACATAGTCACCGCTCCACCTTTAAAGAATGGGTGGCGATAAAGAATCTGCCAATTACGTTCGATTTCACGTGGGTCGCGCCCCACAAGTAAGGGTGCTAAATCTTCAACTGCTCCGACCACTGCGCGTGCTTGAAACTCAAGCGTCGCTTCACCGATTCCAATGAGTCCTGCAACATCTGTATAAACCCGGACAACCACCCAGTTGCGCATCTTTGCATTGACAACCGTCGTAGTTATTTTAGTTATCTTCATTATTTACCTGATTTCACTTTCTGGATTTCAGAGACGAAAGCCGCAACGCGAGATGGAATCTCTGAAATTCCTCCGCCCATTAAAGGTCCCCCGACTCCGAAGCCCATCGCACCTGCTGCAAACCAATCCTTAATATTTTCAACACTGACTCCACCAGTAACTAGCCATTGTGCTTGAGGGAATGGGTCGCGAACTGCTTTGAGATAGGCGGGTCCAAAGTGCGATGCCGGAAAGAGTTTCAAAGTGGTTGCGCCTGCTTGTAGAGCTCGCGCTACATCAGTAGGTGTTGCAACACCAGGCACAGAGAGAAGGTTGAGATCAAGAGTTTTCTTAATTACTGCAGCGTCTGTGTGTGGCGAGAGAACAAATGTTGCTCCAGCCTTCTTTGCACTAATGACATGCGCAGGGCTCATTGCTGTTCCAACGCCCACTGTGATGCCCTTGATTGCAGAGTATTCCTCAATTAAATCAAAGACTTCTGGAGTCGTAGTTGTAAATTCAAACAAGGTAATGCCTGCGCTGTGCAGCGCAGCAGCAGCACTTCTACCCTCTGCTGCTGTCTTGGTACGAATGATTGCAACAATAGAACTCTTCTCAATGTCTTCTAGCGCGCTCACGAAATATTCTCCAAACTCTGTGACATGACACCCGATGCGCCCTTTGGAAGTCCAGTCCAATCCCCTAATTGAGATGCCACCAGTGCACCACATTTACTTCCTTGAAGTATTGCTTCACGTAGTGGAAGCCCTCCTAAAATTCCCGCGATTGTTCCGCCAACAAAAGCATCACCAGATCCAACAGGGTCAACTGTTTCCACAACTTTTGGAGATACATCAAATCTTTCTCCATTGTGCAGCACGCGCATCATCTGATCGCCAGCAGTCATGATGGCTGTCTTTACACCCGCTGCACTGGCTAGTCGTAGATTCTCTTCTGGATCCTTGCTTCCCCACACAACTGCGTATTCATCGACTCCACCTACTACTAATTCAACATCATGAATTAATGTACGTAGGGCTTTGGAAGCATCTGATTCGCTCCAGAGTTTACGTCGTAAATTAATGTCAAAGCTAATCGGGACGCTGTTCTTACGCGCCAACTCCATGGCCTTTGCGACAGCTGCAGCAGAACTTTCAGAGATCGCAACTGATATTCCAGTGACGTGCACCCAACGAGAGGAAGCGATTGCTTTCTCTTCAACATCTTCAACAGAGATGGTCGAACCTGCAGATGATTTACGAAGATAGGTAACATCTATCGGATTCTCTTGACCTCGGTTGCGAACGAGCGCGGGTGTATATGAATTTACAGTTTTAACACCTTCTACCTGCACACCCTCACTCTTGAGGCTTGCAAGAATGTTCTTTCCGAGCTGATCAGCTCCTAATCGAGAGATCAACGATGCGCTTAAACCAAGGCGTGTGACTGCTACTGCAACATTGCCTTCAGCTCCCGCGACAGATAATTCGTATTTCTGTGCAGTCGCTACATCATCTGTATCGATAGCAAGAAAGAGCGCCATGACTTCCCCGAGTGTGTAGAGGTCAGACATTTGCCTGTACCTCTTCAACGAGTGCAAGTATCTCTTCGATTTCCGATGAAGTCTGTGCATCCACAGATACCGTTGGATTGCGGCAGTAATTACTCTCGATAATTCCGCGCCGGTAGAGGATATCTTTCTCTGCAGCGATGAGTAGTTCTAAGTTTGAAATCCATTTTGCCACGTGGGGAATAAATCGATTGAGGCGAGATTCAAATTCCTGGTGATCCCCCGCAAGCAGTGCGCGCTCTGCCCATAAATAGAGATCTGTAATGCCGCATCCTGGTTGAAGTCCATCTGTACCTGCAGCAACGCCTTCCTTCCAAAAGATTCCACCCCAACCAATCAGTGTTCGCACGCGTCCTTGGGTCAACGCCGTTACCGTTTTAATTGACTCTGTCGGAGGATTTGCTTCGCACTTAATAATCTGCAAATTATTATATTTATTTGCAAGATTAATCAAGCCAGAAACATCTGCCATTCCACCTGCCTGTGGGAGATGTTGAATAACAACCGGGACTTTGACTGACTTCAAGATTGATTCAAGATGGAAATCAATTTGTGCCGCCGATGGCGAGAAAAATGTTGGGGGCAAGATATTGATGTAATCCACACCCATAGCTTCATAATCTTTTGCTCGATTTACCGCTAACTCCGAAGAGTGATCGGCGACGGTTGTGATTACCTTGAGATCTGAACCTTCTCGTTCGGTGAGCAGAATTTCAAGAAGTTGGTAGCGCTCTGGATCAGAAAGCTTAATGTTCTCGCTTGCTACCCCGAAGAAGAGAGTGGATTTTGTTCCAATCTCAATTATCCAACGGCAGAGCGCACCAAAACTTTCATAATCAACCTCACCCTTTGTCGTAAAGGGCACGGATAAAACCGGGCAAACTCCTTTAATGCTCACCCGGTTACCCTAATGACTAGCGCTTAATTCTCTTCGAAATCACTGCTTGCATGATTACAGACAAAATAATCACAAGCCCAAAGAATACTTGGGTATAGAAAGCATTGATTCCTGATGCAACAATTCCAGCATTTATTGCCCCGATAATAAATGAGCCAACAAATGTGCCGGTGACTGTTCCGATACCACCGAATACAGAAGTACCACCTAAGAACACTGATGCAATTGAGTTCATCAGAAGTCCCTCACCTAGCGTTGGCCAGAAGTAAGACACTTCGAAAGAAGCGACGAGACCGGCAAATGCAGCAAAGAATCCCATAATTGCAAATGTGCGTCTCTTGACTCGATTGACATTGACACCCATCAATTGAGCTGATGTCTTATTGTCTCCAGTTAAGAAAACATGCGCACCAAATTGAGTTCTATTCAGTACGAACCACAAAATGATTGTGGCTAGAACTGCCCACCAAAATTGATTTGCAATACCGAAGAAGGATCTACCTACGAGAAGGTTAGAGACGCCTGCCAGCTCTTTATCTGTAAGGCCAACTCCAGTGCCATTCATCCAGGCAAGTTCAATTCCACGGAATAGAAATCCTGTACCGATAGTGATTACAAGTGATGGGATAGCAAAGTACGTCACCAACCAACCGTTGAAGTAACCAGCAAGTGTTCCCACAATCAGCGCACCTAAAAATCCTAGCCAGATATTTCCACTACCCGAATAAATCTTTGCAAATGTTGCTGTGGCTAGTGCCATCACAGAAGGGAAAGATAGGTCTATCTCACCAGTGATAACTATGAGTGTGAGAGGAATAGCCATCAATGCGAATAATGGAGTACTCGATGCAAAGGCCAAGTAAATATCTTTAGAAGTAAAAGCCTCGGAGGCTGTAACAACAAAGACGAGCCACATCGCAATTCCGACTCCCCAGATGCCAAATTGCATGCCAAATCTGCGCCAAAATGATGGTGGACGGGCAGCGTTATTCTTTGCCTTTGATTCAGTTTTCTCGCTCATAATCTCATTACTCCTTTATAGACCCGGTGCGAGCAACTCGATACATGCTCTCGATTAATTCATCCATGGTGATTTCACTCTTCTTATAATTGCCAGCAACTTTGCCGCGATCAAGCACAATCATGCGGTCAACAGCTGGGTAGATATGGAAAATATTGTGGTCAATAAAGATTGCAGATCGACCAGATTTCTTAATGTTCTGAACAAAATCTAAAGTCTTCTTAGTTTCAGATAAAGATAAGCCAACAGTTGGCTCATCCAAGATTACGAGCTCAGCGTCGAAGTAGAGAGCTCTTGTGATTGCCACACCCTGCTTTTCTCCACCAGACATGGTTAAAACGGCATTATCTGGATGCACGGCGGTTGAGGTGAAGCCCATATGTTCGCTCATGAGGCGAGTAGCTTCACTCTTCATCTTCTTAACATCTAGTCGACCAAATTTGTTTTTGATTTCTCTACCCATGAACATGTTGCGCCAGATGGGTTGTAGCTCACAGAGTGCGCGCTCCTGATAGATAGTTTCAATTCCAAGATCACGGGCTTTCGCCACACTCCAATCGGTAATCTTCTCGCCCTTAAACCAAATTTCTCCACCTTCATCCGGCTTGTGAAAACCCATAATTGTTTTTACTAGGGTTGATTTACCAGCGCCATTGTCGCCAAGTAATCCGACAATCTCTCCTGGATAAATCTCAAGATTCACCTCAGACAGTGAGCGAACCTCACCAAAGGTTTTTGAAACATTTTTAAGCTGAATTACCGGTGCATTACTGGACATTACCTAAAACCCTTCGAAAAGGTGCATCGGTTGGGAATGTTATTCCCAACCGATGCACTGACTTATTCGCTATGTATTAGCGGATTTCCTTCTTTGCAAGTGGAGCAACAACCTTAACGTTGGACTTATCAACGAATCCACCAGCTGTATTCACATCAAGACCTGAGAAACCAAACTTCTTGGTTAGGCAGATCTGAAGGATTGGTAGATATCCCTGTAAGAACGGTTGCTGATCGATTACGAGTTGTAGGAATCCACTCTCGATAGCAGTTGTTGTTGCAGGAGATACGTCGAATCCACCGAAGTAGACAGATCCTGCCTTCAAGTTTGCTGCCTTCATATATGTTGCTGCAGTAGCAGTTAAGCCACCGTGATCAGTAACAACAGCCTTGACGTCTGGGTTCTTTGCCATAATTCCAGCAAATGTTGGTCCGCCTGATGCAGGTGTTGTATTTGTTGCTTGATCGATCTCCTGATAGACAACCTTAATCTTCAGCTTCTCGAAGCCATCAATTACACCAACTGTACGCTGACCGCGATCTCCGCCTTGACCCTTAAGGCCCCAAACGAATGCTGAATCGCCAGCCTTAAGTTTTCCGCGCTTAACCATTTCTGATGCTAGATCTACTCCAGCTTTGTAGTTAACAGCACCGACATAACCAAATCCCTTTGTTGAATACTGGGCTTGTAGGTCTGTAAGTGATGTGTTCAATGTTGTAACGATGATGCCCTTCTTGAAAGACTCATCAACGAGTGGCTTAGCTGCTTCTGGTCCCATGAAACCGTACATTGCAATGCCGTTTGGCTTTGTTGCAATCGCTTCTTTCCACTGAGTTACCATTTTTGCAGGATCCCAATCTGAGAAGTAGTACTTCACAGATGCACCAAGATCTTTTTCAGCTTGGCGGTAACCGTTATAAACGTTGTTAGCAAAGACGCCGCCTTGTGGTCCACCAGGGAATGCGGCGATCTTTACGCCTTTGCACCACTGGTTTGTTGCTGCTGCATTTGCAGATGTTGCACTGTTAAATGCAACAAATGAAGAAGCTGCAACGACAAGTGCAACAAAGCTAACTTTAGCTTTCTTGATTGACATTTATTCCTCCTAGAGTTTGAGCCGAGAATCGACCCGTGCCCTTTTATACTTCATACTTAATGGACAAAACAAGGGTTTTAACCCGAACATCGATAACGTTTGGGTAACTAAAAGCTCCACGCTTCTAGGTTCTTTCTAGGGGTAATTTGATAAGGACTAATCGGGGCGAAAAAAAGAATTAATACTTTTGCCCTCTAGACAAAGCCGCGTTTGGTGCCATGCCCAGCCCCCCCAGCCTTGACCGCTCCGCTAGTACGTCGCGCGCCCACCTGAAACATCGAAGGTGAAACCGGTTGTAAAGGAACAAGCCGGTGAAGCCATAAATGCAATCATCTCGGCAACTTCCTCTGACTCACCGATGCGACCCATAGGAATTCGAGAGATCATATATTTCATCGTATCTTCAGTTGTATTCTCATTAATTGCTGTGCGAATAACAGCAGGTGCTAATGAGTTGATAACTACACCCGATGCCGCAGCTTCTTTTGCTACACCTTTTACATAACCAATGAGTCCTGCTTTTGCAGTGTTGTATGGAGACATTCCAGGATTGCCTTCTTTACCCGCGATAGAAACAACTTGAACAATGCGGCCGTACTTACGCTCTTTCATGAGAGGCATCACTGCTTGTGTAATCCAAATTGCTCCGAAGAGATCGATTGTCAAAGGCTTAAGGAATTGATCCCAAGTAATATCTTCTGTCTGCACTCCTGTTGGTCCAGTTATGCCACCGGCGTTTACCACTGAATCAATTCGTCCATGTTCTTTTTCAATAGCTTTAATTGTTGTGCGGACATTTTCTTCAGAACCTAAATCAAAGAGGTTGTAAGAGGCACTGCCACCATTGCTCTTAATTTCTTCTACGACTGCCTTCAGGCCAGCTTCATTCACATCGAGAGCGACCACATGAGCACCGCGACTTGCAAGCAGTACTGCTGATGCTCGGCCGATGCCACTTGCAGCGCCAGTGACGACGGAAATCTGTCCAGTAACTGAAGTACGGTCTTCTGACATTGTGAGCCCTTCGATTCTGCGCAATTAAACTGCTGGCGCCTCTTGAGTATTTCCTCTAATTTACACTAACTTGAATTCAGTAGAAATCCCATTTCATGGCTAGTTTTAAGGGGCTTAATAGATGTCGACCAAAATCTCAGTAGAGACCTTCGATGAGCGAAAGTGCTACCTTGGCGAGGGTCCAACTTCCTCTGGCCCGGGAAATAACCACGTTATGTGGGTCAATATCCTGGAAAACCAAGTGATGTGGCGCAACCTCGAAACTGGTCTGACAGGTGGATATGAAACTGCAGAACACGTCTCTTTCGCTATCCCGCGCACCCGAGGCGGAGAAGTACTAGGAACTGTCAGCGGTCCGGTATTGCGAGATCCTGACGGAACAATTCACCAACTTCCAACACGATCCACTGTTGCTGGCGATGTAGATACCTTTCCAACTCGCTGGAACGATGCAAAAGTTTCTCGCAAAGGTGACTTAATCCTTGGAACAATGACATACGACGTAAAACCACATGAAGGTGCGTTATACCGCTATGCGCCAAATAGTTCTTTTTTAGAGCGCATTGTTGATGATGTAACTATCAGCAATGGAATGGATTGGTCATCAAGAAATGATTCATTCTTCTACATAGATACGATGGCACAGAGTGTTGATCGATTTGATTTGGCACCCGATGGTCGAGCAATTTCTAATCGGAAAGCAATGTGGACAGTTCCTGAAGGAGCTCCTGGTCTTCCTGATGGCATGTCAATTGATGCCGAAGATGGTCTCTGGGTTGCATTCTGGGGCGGTTCTGTTGTTCGCCGCTTCGATAAAGATTTCACCATCACAGCGGAAATTAAAATTCCGGCGCCAAACGTTACTAGCTGCGTCTTTGCCGGTCCTGAGTTAGATACTTTGATTATCACGACCGCACATAACGGTGAAGCCGATGCTCCACCGCAGGCCGGCATGACATTTATCTGTAAGCCTGGCGTTAAAGGAGTTGTGACCAATCTCTTCCCTATGTAAGTAAAAGGGTGGTTACACTTGCGCTTAACTTTTATTCACTGCGGAAATAGATTTCGCCTCAAGAGATTGGTCTACACACATGGCTAACTGGCCTTCAACTCGAGATCCAAAAGGACCGATGAAGAAGTCGATCGCCCTGCTTAAAAATCAAGGCGTACAGAGCCAAGATGCAGATGCAATTCCAGAATCCGCAAAACGATTTAAAGATGGCAACCGCTGGAAGATTGAAATTCCATCCGTCGAAGGCCCTGCTGCTTTTCAAGTGGTCTTGGATGAAGCAAAGAAGCGTAAATTAAAGATTGACCGTATTTCTCAAGGTTCGGGCATCATGATGCAGACAGATACTGAAATCAAAGAGATGGTTGCAATTGGCAAGAAGGAGAAGATTGAAGTCTGTCTCTTTGTTGGCCCTCGCGCAGCATGGGATATTGGAAAACAACCTGTTTCATCTGCTGGTGGTGTCGCTGCTCCCACTTTGCGCGGAGCAGATCAACTTCGTTATGCAGTTGAAGATGTTCTGCATGGAGCAAGTCTTGGACTTCGCTCTGTGCTTGTCGGAGATTTAGGACTTCTTGCAGTCCTTGGGGAGGCAAAGAAGAAAGGTGATCTTCCAAAAGATTTCATCTTGAAAACTTCCGTCGCTCTTCCGTGTACTAATCCTGCTACTGCAAAGATTCTTGAAGAGTTAGGTGCTTCAACTCTTAATCTTGCAACAGATCTTTCGCTTCAACAAATTGCCGCAATTCGCGCACAGGTAGATGTGCCGCTAGATGTGTACGTTGAAGGTCCCGATGATTTCGGTGGAGCAGTACGTCATTATGAAGTTCCTGACCTAGTTCGTGTTGCCGCTCCGGTTTATCTAAAATTTACAGTGCGCAACTCTCCTGGTTTATATCCAGCTGGTGGTCACATTCAGGGTGTCGTTGAATCCACGGCACGCGAACGTGTTCGTAGAGCATCGATTGGGCACTCCATGCTTACACGCTATGACTATAAAGGTTGATGTGTGACAAAGAGTAACGTCCTGATTTTTGGTGCAACAGGTGCACTTGGTGGTGCAATTCATGCCCGATTTACCAAAGCTGATTGGAATATCTACTGCGCAGTGCGTTCGCCTTCAACTCTTGCCCAGTCATTTCTTCTACCAATAACCAAGGATCATCTGCCTGCAGAAATTGCTGATGTCGAATTTGATGCAGTTGTGTTTGCTCAGGGAACTAATTCCAACGGCAATGTCATGGATACGCAGACTTCAGAACTTTTGCGTGTATTTGAAGGCAATGTAGTAGCAATTACTGAGGCAACCGCCGGATTGATGCACCACAATAAAATAAAGCAGGGCGGCCGAATTGTGATTTTAAGTTCTCTATGGGAGCTACTTACACGCCAGGATAAAATGGC
>B570J29032_109959196_pt1 | contig 19813 bp, 15 predicted proteins | sample LakMenEpi16Nov12_FD_29032 | JGI IMG/M metagenome (IMG submission 29032) | reverse complement strand
CAAGCCATATCGAACCGTACGAAATACCCTAACAACCTCGATCGTGCTCCCCATCCAAAACCTCCTACAATTGGGTACTTCGACTCTATCGCCGTAACACTAACGGGGTCGCCTTGAACGGTAATTCGATTGAAACGATTTTCATAACTAAATAAATCTGATCCTAACCACGCCGCACCTAAATCTGCAAATGGCATTAATTGGAAGTTCTTTATTAAATCTGACTTAATAGGTCTGTTTAAGAAATATGAAAATACAGGAAATCGAATTTCTGTATTGATGACCAAGAAATTATTTCCGTTACGAATGTTCTGCGTAAAACCTCGCATATTAGTTGCTAAGGCTTGGTACTTATACTGGCGTGTTTGGTCTATTTGAATATCATTGTTGAATCTAGGAACAAACCAGCCATCAACACCTCCTAAATAATACATTACTTTTTGTTGTGCTAACGATGTTGATCCTGCAACCCTTCCCGCGAATATTATTTGTCGATGTATTTTATCATATCGTCTATAATCAAATCCAATGTTCACCATATTTTGCGTTGGCTTACCAAATGATTTTATTAAGTCGATGATACCATCATTGTTTACACCAATCTCTTTAAACTGCTCAACATAAATTTTATAACGAGTACCATTAAATAAGTTTAGTCCTTTACTAACTGTATTATCATAAACATATTCTAAGCGATACCCGAAGTTATCTGCATAAAAATTAGGGATGTTTAAACTAAAACTATCTGTCGATAAAAATAACAACTCATCTCTTCTATACATTACCGATCCTCTAAGCGAAGTGTGCTCATTAAACGGGTACTTACCAATAAATTTAAATTCGTAACTATTTGTTTTTACAGCGGAGAATCCATAAAAATCATTTCCACCTTGTTTGTAAAAAACAAATTGTTTATCTAATCGCTTCTTTAAATTTTCAAAACTTAAATAATATTCAGGTATAGTTAAATTACCTGCAAGTTTAAATCCTCCGGTGATACGATAATCTTCCATTAGATCTGACGAACCTAATTTTATTAAGGCATTAATGTTTGAATTAATGAAAATCGGGCCCACACCAGTAAACTGTTGATAGGTATTTGAAATTAAACTATTATCAATTTGACTCACTACATAATTCGTAGAGAACTCTGGTGTATATGGCCTTGGCGATGACTTTCGAAAATAATCATCTAAACTAAACGAAGATGATTTTTGATTACCATCTTTTGACTTAGGCGTTTTTATATATACAATTTGATATCCTCTTGCTGTTTTCTGTGTAACCGCTGTCGTTTGTTCCGATTTCTTGCGCGGAAAGTCTGATTGAAAATAATAAGTATCAAATGCGCTTGATTTATAAGCACTCGTATCAAATTCATTGGTAGTCGTTTTTAATAAGGAATCTGTGATCGATATCATCCTTATCGAATCCGCTCTTTGTAATGAATCTTGTTGGCGTTTATATTCTAACGCTGCAATTTTTTGATAAGCAGTTTTGCGTTGCTTTAATGCAAATGAAGTGATTATACTATTTGCTGTATCACTTATTGATTTAGACAATGGCCTAATGAATACTTGAGCTAAACCTTTCTCTGAAATAATTTCGGATAATCGTCTACTTTTTCTAGATTGATCATGATCGATAATATTACGAGCATAATTGGTTGCAGGATAAGAACTGAACGTATCTTTATAAACCGTGATGGTAGTATCATACCAAAAGATGGTGGTATCATAGCTATATACAGCTACACTATCAAAAATTAAAATGTTTCTATTCACAATACCCGACTCGTCACTTAAATATGCCATGCGAGCAGTATCTACATTTATTGGTTTTAATTCATTAATGAATGGCGTTTTGGTAATGCGTTTTAATACTGGATTACGCTTGTCATAATCATACATAAACAAATCGTATGAATTTATACTTGGAAATCTTGTAAACGAACTATTCATTAGTGAGTCTTCTGTTCTGTTCGAACTAAAAATAATTTGTCCTGTTTTTTCAACAAACTGAGGATTCAAATCATCGTACCAATCATTGGTAATCTGATCATCTCTTCTAGAAGGGATGTCGTACACATAAATATCGGATTGCCCGTTTCGCAAAGCTGATAGTACCCATTTACGTCCATCTTTCGAATAATCGAAATCTAATATCTTCTCATATTTATACATGTTTACTTCTACCGACTCTTTTTTGTCACGAAGATTTACAATTTGTACAAATGGCATACTCTTTTTCTCAAAAGCTATGGCTAATAAAAAACTACTCGGATGCCATGTGAAATTTGGCGCACTACCTAGTTGAAGAAATGCAACAGATTTCATTCCTACACTGAAAACCTTTTTTGTTTTTTGTGTTAGAACATCATAAACATAAATTTTATATCGCCCATCTTTATTAATAGAGTAGGCATACGACTTCCCATCTGGAGATACCTTAAACTGAACATAGTTTAGTTTTTGAAAACGCTTTTTGTTTTTATGTGTAAAACGTTCTTTAGGATTTTGAAGCTCTTTGTTAAGGTCTTCATTTTTATATTGCTTGGTATAATACTCTAACCATTTCGGACCAAGCTCCTTGAAATCAACACCAATTATATATGCAAAACCATTCTCAGCATTTTTGTTCACACGTGTCATGTACACGATATTAGAAATTGATGCAGCACCATAATTATCTACGACAAATTTCCATATCGAATGCCCCGCAACTACCGCATCTTTCTCGGCAATTCGATTAAATTTTTTAAATCGTCCACCAAGAATACCATCTTTCAAATCATTTTCAATTTGAATATTCCACTCTTCAGCCAAGTATGATGTTAGTCCTGGTAAATACCATTCTGGTAAATTCAATAGTGTAGCATTCGAAACTTTCTCCTGAATATTTCCACCATATAACATTTCCGAAACTAGTATTTGTGCAATACCCATTCGAATTTGCTTTTGTAATTCTATACTATTTCCATCAAAATAAATGAACAGCTTATTCCCTACAATTTGTGTTAGTCCACCAGTGTTCTGCTGTTGATCGGTTATTAAACCTAAATTGGTTTGCTTTAAATCAGAAAATTTATTGTAGGATAAAATCTTTATTCTTCCGTCTAATTTATAATCTAATAATTCTTCTAATTGCTTTAGATTTTGTTCGGCAATTCTACCCACCATGGCACCCAACTCTTTACCATCTTTATAATAATAAGTATCGAAATGAGGTGAACGATAATAAAACCATTGAAAATCTTTGTATTGAATTCTATTTTTACCAAAATCGGTTTGGGTTCCTTGGGCTTGTGCAAATAATAGGCTGGGCACTAAACTAAGTACCATCATGAGTAAATAAAGAACTCTATGCTTGTTTGCCGACATTATTTCTTTTAAATTAAGAACATTAAAATTAACGATTTATTTCTCAGGATAGCCTTAGATGTATAAATTTTTATCATTTTTGTTTATGTTCCAAATCAAGACATTCACTTTTAATCCATTTCAGGAGAATACCTATTTGCTCATCACCGAGCAAAACGAAGGAATTCTAATCGATCCAGGCAATTACGAACAATCTGAACATCAGGAATTAGAGCAATACCTGAATGAAAATAACATCACGCTTAAGTATTTATTAAACACTCATGCCCATGTGGACCATGTGCTAGGTTACGAATATGTTAACAGAACATTTGGTTTAACCACCCGTTTACATGCTGAAGAACTACCCGTATTTAGAGCAATAAAAACATATGCCTCTAATTATGGATTTGTTTACCAAGATGGACCAGAGCCTACAGAATTATTAGAAGATGGACAGGTATTGCATTTTGGAGGGAATGAACTAGAAGTATTGTTTTGCCCAGGACATAGCCCAGGAAGTGTGGTTTTCTATTGCAAAGCTCAACAGTTTGCCATCGCAGGAGATGTGCTTTTTTACCGCAGTATAGGAAGAACAGATTTACCAGGTGGCGACCATGCAACATTGCTTAGAAGCATCAAAACAAAAATGTATGCCTTGCCTAATGAAACTATTGTTCACTCTGGCCACGGACCACAAACAACAATTGGCGCTGAAAAAATATATAACCCTTTTGTAAACGAATAATGAAACTATCCTTCTTCTTTGCAAATCGATACTTGTTTTCCAAGAAATCTACTCAAGCGATTAATATCATTTCGATAATATCGGTTGTAGGTGTTTGCGTAGGAGCGGCAGCTTTATTTATTATTCTCTCCGTATTTAATGGATTCGAAGAACTTAATCTTTTGTACTATCAAAAGCTAAGTCCCGACTTAAAAGTGATGAAAGTAGATGATTCTCATTTTCATCTGAACGAAATACAAACGGTAAGCAATGAGTTAGATACCAATAAATACATAGGTGTTGGTGTATTAGAAGATCAAGCACTTTTAAAATACGGATCAAGTCCATACTATACTATTGTAAAAGGTGTTTCACCATCATTCTTGAAAATTAAAGAACTCGATTCGGTACTTATTGCGGGTGGATTTTTCTTTAAAGATAGTTTGGCAGATTATGCTGTAATTGGAAATGGAATTACCATCGAGCTGGGAATCGACATAAAACAAACCATTCAACATATCGATATTTTTGCGCCAAAAGCAAACATCAGCACAAACACTTTAGATCCAAGCTCAGCTATTCACCAAAAAGTATTTTACCCATCAGGTATTTTTAGTGTTCAACAAAATTTAGATGAACGCTATATTTTTACCTCCTTACCATTTGCACAAGACTTGTATGAAAAATCTGATTCTGTAAATGGATTTGAAATATATGGTTGTACCGAAAAAGAAATGTTGCTTATCCAAAATGAATGGAAAGAAAAACTTCCTAAAAACTTTGTTATTAAAAACAGGTATGAACTCAATGAAACCCTCTACAAGGTATTAAATACAGAGCGTTGGGCGGTTTACTTAATTCTTACTTTGATATTAATTGTTGCTATCTGTAATATTATTGGTGCCGTAACTATGTTGATTATCGATAAGAAAAAAGACATTGCATTATTATGTGCCATGGGTATGGATAATAATACCATTCGAAGAATTTATTTTATACAAAGCTTATTAATTTCCTTTATTGGAGTAATAATTGGTTTGTTTCTTGGAAGTATTTTTGTATTCTTACAAAAGAAATATGGATTAATTAGCATCGGTGGTTCCGAAGAATTTATGATTCAAAAGTACCCTGTTAAATTTATTTTTAGCGATTTGTTTCTAGTCTTCTTTACGGTGATGATTATTAGTGTGATTACTGGTTGGCTAACTTCCGCTCAAAGTAAAAATGCAAGTGAGTCTATAAAAGATAGTATTTCGTAAATTGTATTAAGTACGATGTATTAAGTAGATTGTATTATGATTATAAAGAAACTATATCTTTAGACTAAAATTTCATTAATTAATAAAACCGATTGTTTCGTTAAGCTTTCTAGAGCTTCTTTGATTTTCCAGGATTCTCTATTTCTTCGCTCCACATAATTAGAGATACTGCGTATTTGAATACAAGGAATATTCATTTTCATCGCCACATAAAAAACTGCTGCACCTTCCATGCTTTCTATCTGTGGACTGAATTGCATATTTGTTTTTAAGATGCTCGCTTCGTTACCGTGTACTTTATTTACGGTTATACCACGAACTTGCTTAAGTTGTGCTAAGGCATTAATTTCAGGTAGCATTGGTGCTTTCAATTCTCCCCACTCAAATGGAAACTCATCATGCGTTTGTAATCCTAATTGTATTAACGATAAAAACTCCTCTCCATCTTCTGCACCCATCTCCGAAAAAAGTTCTTTACGTACCCAAACTACTTCTCCTAAATTAATAGTACGATCGAAACTGCCTGCAATGCCAACATTAATTACATAATCATATGTGTTTTGCATTAATGCCTTAGCAAGTTCAAAGGTCGTGTTAACCATTCCTACCCCAGTAATCAAAAACTCAATAGAAGAGATTTGATAACTCGATAATGAATCTTTTATGCCTTTTACTTCGGGCTCGGTAGCTACTACAACTAGTATTTTCATTGAATTTGTAAAATACTAAGTTAATCACTAAAACATGATTGAGGAAATGTTGTTATTGATTTTGATTGCGCAACAATCGTATATTTGTACTTCAAGATCTTAAAATGATATATATCACTAGAAAAGAGCATTTTAATGCAGCTCACAAGCTGTTCAAAGAAGAGTGGTCTGATGAAAAGAACTTAGCAGTGTTCGGAAAATGTTCTAATCCGAACTGGCACGGACATAACTATGAGTTGTTCGTGACTGTAAAGGGAGAAATTAATCCAGAAACTGGATTCGTAATTGATCTTAAGATATTAAGAGACATTATGAACGAACAAGTAATCGAAAAACTTGACCACCAAAACATAAATTTAGATGTTGATTTTATGAAAGGCAAAATGGCTTCAACGGAAGTGCTTGCTAAAGAAATATGGTATCAACTCGTAGAACGCATTACTAAAGAAGGCGCAATTTTACATTCAGTGAAATTGTATGAAACAGAAAATAACTTTGTAGAATATTTTGGATAAAATGAAAAATCACAATAACATGACTGAAGAAAACGAGATGGATGGTTACCGTAAAATCGATAATTATAATCTTGATAAAATTGAAACCTTAGCGAAAAGCTATTCCTCTATACTATCTGATTTAGGTGAAGATCCAACCCGAGAAGGCATACTTAAAACTCCTGAACGTGTAGCAAAAGCAATGCTTTTTTTAACACACGGTTATGATGTAGATCCTGCTGAAATATTGCGTTCGGCAATGTTCAAAGAAGACTACTCACAAATGGTGATTGTGAAAGACATCGAGATTTATTCTTTATGTGAACATCATCTTTTACCCTTCTTTGGTAAAGCACATATCGCTTATATTCCGAAAGGACATATAGTTGGACTCAGTAAAATACCTAGAGTAGCCGATGCTTTTGCGCGTAGATTACAAGTGCAAGAACGTTTAACAAATGAAATTCGTGATTGTATTCAAGATACATTGAACCCAGCTGGTGTAGCTGTAGTTATTGAATGTAAACACCTTTGCATGAGCATGAGAGGAATTCAAAAACAAAACTCTGTTACCACTACTTCAGCGTTTACCGGTGCTTTCGAAAATGAAAAAACTCGTTCTGAATTTATGCGGTTAATTACCTCAAGTTTAGATTAAATCACTACTTCACCTTAAATAAAAAAAGCCTAGTAATACTACTCGGCTTTTTTTATTTGTATCGTTTTTCTAAAAAAACTATACATAAACAACATCTCTGTTCATCTCGTTAAGAATTATTTTTATAAAAATATATTGTCAATCCAATAATTCCAACCTTAAATATTCCTGACTAGGAATACTTTAATTTATACAATATAATAATAAGTATAGAAGTAATGACAAACTGCTCCTCCAACAACAAAGAGGTGCCAGAGTTCATGGAATCCTTTGTTAGGTTTTACTTTATCCATGTGATAAATCCATGATCCAAAAGTATAGAACATACCTCCGCCGAATAATAAAAAGAGTGCGTTAAAAGGTAACTCTACATAAAGTGTTTTTACGCCCAACACCACCATCCAACTCATCGCTAAATACAAATACAATGATTGCTTATGATGCATCATTCTGCCTGTTAATTTAGAAAACACTCCAAACACTACAATCCCCCATTGTAAAATTAATAAGGTCCAAAACACCCAACCCGTATACAAAGCAATTAACGTTGGAGTATATGTTCCGGCAATCATTAAGTAAATACTTGCATGATCTATCTTCCTCCAGAACTTAATGCCCGCATCGGTTTTAGGAATTCCGTGATATAAACCACTTGCTGCAAAAAGCAACACAAAACAGATTGAATACAATACCGAAGAAAATTCTCCTAGTGGCGTACTCGCTTTCATAAACAGAAAATAACCTGCAGGTATACCTGCTATGGCAGGGATAATATGTGTTAAGAAATTAGCGGGTTCGCGGATGACTCTTTTCATTCTTCTCCTTCTTCTTTTTCTTTGTTGATTTTATTAAACAATTGATCCATGCGTGAAACATATTCCATAGAATCGTCTAAGAAAAATTCTAAGTGTGGAACAATACGTGCTTGGTTGCGAATGCGCTCACCAAGTTTGTAACGAATCTCTTTGGTTTGTGATTTTATTTCCGCTAATAATTGTTCTTTATTGGCTGAGTTAAATAAGCTCAAGTAAATACGTGCTACCGATAAGTCTGGAGAAATTCTCACCATTGTTATCGTTACAATTGTATTGCCGTGAAACGATAATCCTTCTCGTTGAAATATTTCGCTTAACTCTTTTTGAATTACTCGCGAAAACTTTTGTTGTCTTTTCGATTCCATTTTTCTATCCTATCAAGTAGTGACGTTGTCTTTCATATACAACGCTAGCTCTTCAGCTGTCCATTTATCTTCTAATTTAATCATCTGCGAAGCATCTGCAAATACAGGGGGCTTCGACTTTAAAGTAACGCGTATATAGTGATGGTTATATACACCCAACGCAATATAACAAGGTTTAATATCGCCATGTTCTAAAAATCTTTTCTTTGTGCGTACATACAAATCAAAATCAGCTGCTTGTATGCGTTCATCATAAAGGCCTAATAAATCTAAGGCTCTACGCGTAAACACTACACTATTTCCAACAAAACCTTCAATACATTTGTTTCCAAATTGCTTGTGTCTTGCTTCCGAAAACTTTTCCCAGTTTCCATACATCAATGTATGCATCAACCTAAAACTCCATTCTGATCGGTTGAAAAAGGATATGATATTTTTAATACGTTTCCATCTTCTGCCATATTCCTTCGTCACCTCTTTATTCTCCAATCGCTCAATTCCACAAACGGTGGCTACATCCAAAGCATTCGCTTTCATAGCTTCCAAAATATGCTTATCCCAGTTCGGTGCAACGGTAATGTCATTGTTTAAAAAAGCAAAAACATCATACTTCGCTGCTTTAATACCTTGGTTTTGGGTATATGGATAGGAATAATTGGCATCGTTCTCAATCACGATCGCTCCATTTTCTTTAAAAAACTCCCTCGTGCCATCTGTAGAATTATTATCAATGATGATTAATTCATAAGGATGATGGGTGTACTTTTTAAGGTATTCTAAAAATATCTTGTTAATGGCCAATTGGTTATGTACGGCCGTTATTATACTTATCATATACAAAAACAAAGATACTATTCTAATTATCTTCTACGTATTGAAATAATTGTATTATTTTGCATTTAATTCATGAAAACCTATTTTAAACTACTTGCTTTTGCACGACCACTAAACCGTTTTGTGCCTAAATATGCCGTATTAGCGGTATTGGCTGTCATATTCGGTTTGGTTAACTTCTCCCTATTAATTCCTCTATTGAATGTGATTTTCGAAAAGGTTGAAACTACCAAAGTAGTTACCGAGCCTAGCTTTAGCATGAACATCGATTATGCTAAACATCTCTTCGATTATTATTTCTACAAAATATACTCCTCTTATGGTCAAAGTGGTGCACTAAAATTCGTGTGTGTCATCATCATCACTTCGGTATTCTTCGCCAATGTATTTAAGTACTGGTCGCAGCGCGTAATGACCAATATGAGAACGTATGTGGTGAAAAATATCCGCGAAAGTTTATACCTCAAAATCACCAACCTACACGTTGGCTATTTTCACGACCAACGTAAGGGAGATATCATGTCGAGCTTATCAAATGATGTGAACGAAATAGAAAGTTCTGTGGTTAGTTCAGTGCAAGTCATTTTCCGTGAACCTTTAATGATTGTAGGGTACATAATATTACTCTTCACAATGTCGGTGCAATTAACCTTGTTTACTTTAATTGTACTTCCTATCTCCGGACTAGTGATCACAAGCATTTCGCGCCGACTAAGAAAAGATGCGAAGCAAGGTCAATTATTACTGGGCAATATTTTAAGCATCATCGAAGAAACGATTTCTGGAATTAGAATTATCAAAGCTTTTAATGCGCAGAAATATGTAAACAAAAAATTCGACGAACAAAATTCTCAATACCGTGCCATATTAAAATCGATGTGGAACAAAAAAGAATTGGCTTCACCTATTTCAGAATTCTTAGGAGTAACGGTAGTGGTATTGGTTATTCTTTATGGCGGACAATTAGTGTTGCAAAACAAATCTGATTTAAATGCCTCAGAATTTATCACCTACATTATTTTATACTCGCAGATTTTGGTTCCTGCGAAAAATATTTCATCTGCATTAACAAGTATACAAAGAGGTATTGCTTCGGGCGAACGAATTTTTGCGATTCTCGATACACCTGTTAAAATCGAGGAAGACCCTAATGCCATTAGCATTTCGGACTTTAAAGGAAAAATTTCTTACGAGAATGTATCCTTCCAATATGCCGAGAAAAAAGTATTAGACAACATCAATTTAGATGTTGAAAAAGGAAAGATGATTGCATTAGTTGGAGCATCTGGTGCGGGTAAATCGACCATGGCCGATTTGCTTCCACGCTTTTATGATGTAACCGAAGGAGCCATTACCATTGATGGTATTGATATTCGTAAAATAAAATTATCAGACTTAAATCACTTAATGGGAATTGTTACACAAGAATCTATTTTGTTTAACGATACTGTGTTTAAAAATATTTCTTTCGGAAACGAATCGGCTACAGAAGAGCAAGTAATTGAAGCGGCAAAAATTGCCAATGCACACGAGTTCATCGATAAATTAGAAGAAGGCTACTATACTAATATTGGCGATAGAGGAGCGAAACTTTCTGGCGGACAACGTCAACGTTTATCGATTGCAAGAGCCGTGCTTAAAAATCCACCGATTCTAATTTTAGATGAAGCTACTTCTGCATTAGATACCGAATCAGAACGCTTAGTACAAGAGGCTATTCAGAACTTAATGAAGAATAGAACTTCAGTAGTTATTGCACACAGACTTTCTACCATTCAATATGCCGATCAAATTATCGTGATGCAAGCTGGTAAAATTATCGAACGTGGTACACATACCGAGTTGTTAGCCTTAAACGGCATGTACAGGAAGCTTAGTGAAATGCAGAGTTTTTAATACTTCACAAACTTCCTAAACACAAATTGATTTTCTACATTTATTTTAATTGTATATATGGCAGGGGGTAATGATGATAAATCTATCCCATAGAAATCATAAGTTGTTTTCAAAATACTTCTACCGTTTAAGTCGATAACTTCTATTTCCTTTCCTTCTGCGCCATATATAAATAGCTTTTCACTTGCTGGGTTAGGGTACAAAGTAATGTCTTGAATATTTGCTTTCACCTCAATTCCTGTAAAGGAACATCCATCTACAAAGCAACCTAAGGTGTCGGTTTTGAAGAACCAGGTATATTGAGTGAATGATGAATCGTGACTTAAAGTATAACCAACAAATGCAATACCTTTATCTTTTGTTAATGATAATTTATATAATAATCCGGAATATAAATTTTGTTTAGCAAAACTTATTAATCTATGGAATTGTCTATTCCCATTTTTTGAATAACAAATTAAATATTGATTAACTGCTGTTCGTTGATCATTTAGCTTATTTCCAAGAATATAATACTTGGAATTATATTCAATAATATTTTTCATATCATTGCTCTCTTTACTTAAGAATCTTCTTTTCCAGATTAAATTATAATTAGTATCAAGCTTTATTATCTGCCCCTCCTCGGTTAATGAAGAGTCTCTCAAAACACTTGCCATTAATACAAAATTTCCTTCTTTATCTATTAATAAATCTTCAGAATAAAATTCGTCATCGAATTCAGAAATATGCGGTAATCTTATAATTGATAATAGCTGTCCTAACCTATTTATTTTAAAAATTTCTGCTTTTATTCCAGAAGTGTCACCATTAGAGGTAGCTAAGAGGTAAATATTATTATCATTAATCTGTATTCCTCCTGCATATTCAGCAGATGTAGTAGTGTATGTGTACTTTTGTTTAATTAATACGTTACCATTAGTATCTAGTTTTAAAATGTATAAATCACAACCCGCATTATTTCTTGCACATACTGTTCCATATATTATCACATTACCATCACTCGTTGTAATTACCTCATTTACATATTCACCATCTATACCAAAGGAATATTTTTTTGTCCATAATGTATCTCCTAAATCAGAGATTCTGGCAAAAAATATATCTTGTAAGATATTTGAATCAAGATATTTTTTATAGTCTAGAACTATTCCAGCAAGAAAATTCAATCCATCAATTGTTCTAACAATTTTGTTTCCAATTATTTGTTTCCCTTTAACACTAATTTTGGTGGAATCAATTCTATCCCCATTTTTATTTATTAAATTCAATAAAACATAATATTTATCAAAATCTAAAGTGTCAAATAGTTTACTATTACCTGTAATTGAGTGTACAAGGAAAGTTGAATCGTTTAACTCAATAAAATCTGTGCCTGTAATATTGTTGTAACTAGAATCAACATCTACAAAATCATATGTTTTATTAAAACGTATTTGACTAAATCCAATAGTTGAATAGATAAGTATTAAAACCAATAAAATTTGTTTTCTATAATTTAACATACTTGTTGGTGTATTTAGAATCTTTGGTAAACACAAGAATGGTATAAATACCTGAATTAAATTTACTAAAATCTATGGAAATTAAAGATTGATCATGAATGGTATAGCTATTCACCATTTCTCCAAGTGTATTATACACCTCAATACGGTTTATTTTTTGATTATTACTTATACATACGTTCAATATGCCTTCTTTGGTGCTTGGGTTAGGGAAAACTGATACTTTTGTTTCTAACGTTATTTTTTTAGGGGCAATAGTTGCAACTACTGTTCTATTCCCAACTGCCTCTTCCCATTGGCTTGGGTTCTGATTATAGGGTATTCCATATCCAAATTTTAGAATTTGTGCAGCAATTAAGGAAACATCATTGTCGTGCGATTTAATTTCTATGAACAAGTTCTTTTCGTTTGTTGTTAAATCACTAATTGACCTATTCTCAACTTTAATGTTTTTATAAACAGAAATGAGGTTATAAAAATCACTGTCTTGTGTAGTCGCTAAGGGTAAAATATACATTAATCCTTCTGCTGTCGTAAAATCGCCTAAATCGATATAGGTAGAAATTACTTCTTTTATTTTAGCGTTTAATAAATTATGGCTTTCTATAAAACTTAAGAATCCGTAAATGTCTTCATTTTCTATATACTTAACATAAATTTGATCAAAAAGTTCTTCTTGAATATTTGTATCGATTTCCTGTTCAAACATTTCCACTAGTTCTGTAATAGAACACAAATGATCTTTGCAAAACAATGAATCTATTCCTCGATTCTTTTTTGAGCAATACAATTCACCATCAATATTACTATAAAGTGTTTTAGTGATATTACTTGTTATAAATTTGGGTTCTGATTGTACTGGGGTGCCAGCATAATAATATTTGAATGCACGTCTACTTTTTATATGTCTTTCTACATTATTTATTGATGAAGGATCATAAAAAAAATTACCTCCAATATTACCATATATATCTCCTGCATCTGGAAATACACTATTCTTATCATCTCTTCTCGGACTAATCGACCATGCAAAATCTCTAATATTGCTGTAGCTATTACAAACAGCCCTTAATTTCTTATAATTAAATTCAAATTGTGAACCTACAGCGAGGTTATTAAAGGTGTTTTTCAAAATATAATCATCAGTAATACTATACATCATAGAATTTCTGGTTATTGTACCATATCCACTTTGGTCTGGAGAATAAAAAATATTCCCATTAATATTTGCATTTGAATTTGTATTAAACACTCCCCAATTGTATTCGTAATAACCTTCTGGTGTATATCTCGAAAATGCTCTTGAAAGTGAAATATTGTTACCTGAGATTAATGGTTCAATAATAGAACTAATAAAAATTCCTTTTTTTACATCAAAGAATTGGTTGTTCATAAACTCATTCTTTGATAAAGCTTGATTTCTATAACTATAAATATTAAACGACTCAATTGCATTAAATATGTTATAAAATTTATTGTTTCGAATACCAAGCTCTGTTTTAAATGCATTAATGGCTGTACCTTCATATGTCTTCAAAACATCATTAAAATAATTATTTGTTAAATATAAATACTTCGAATCTTCAATTTTCACAAAAGAATTATAGCCATGTCGATTCTCTCCTTCATTATAATCTGTACTCTTCAAGTATTTATCATATATAAAAATATTGGTATTTATTACTGACATGTTAATTGTTAATGAATTTGGATTTATATTATTCATCATTGGATTAATATAAATGCTTATATAGTTATTTTTAAAATTTGAATTATTAGCTTCAACTATTCCTTCTCCTATTGTTTTGACTCCACATTTTGCATTTTCTATTGTACTATTATTCTTTATGTTTACATAACCATCATTATTTGAATATTGGGAAGTATTGGGATCTCGATCCCCATAAACTTCTACACCGCCCCACTCACAATTACTGGTAATAATCCCCCCATTATCCACTATTAATTTCCCTTGTGGCCTAACAAAAAATTTCTTGCCATTGGCCATTATTAGTTTACCTGTAATAGTTAGGGTTTTTCCTGCTGGAATATCGATATCGGTTTGGCAGTAACGAGTATCCGAAATAGTAGTAGTTGTAGTCGTTAGATTTGCATCAAAAAACAAATTATTAAATGCTCCTTCTAATGCAATTGGATCTGGCATACCATAACCAAACAAATCGCTTCTGTTATTTATTAGTGGTGCACTACCTTTATACTTTGTGCTATTTTTTAAAAAATCGAGTAAAATACTTGGTGGTATGCATTCGTATTTAGATAATACCAAAGCTAAAAATCCAGCTATTTGAGCTGTAGCTACTGAAGTTCCTCCACCCGATAAATATCCATAAGTATTATTAGGTTTTGCAGCATATGATAGGTTTTCTGCTTCCATTGCATACGCAACGTAATCTAATTCTGGACCACTAGTATAGTGATTTACCATTTGTGTAATATTATTCCCTATAAATGTAAATGCCCCTATCGCTAGTACATCTTTAATTTTTGCAGGATAAAAAACTGAATTATTGCTTCCTTGTCCATTTCCCGAAGCACACAATACAATGCAGTCATATTTTTTTATAGCAATATTTATTGCCTCATCTATCATTGGTGCAATGGTGTTTGGCGAAAATGCTGCCGTTAAACAAATAATTTTCGCACCATTATGTGCAGCATATACAATAGCTCTTGCAAGTGCTGTTTTATCTATGTTAGGGATAACACTAGATGAAGTATTATTTTGAGCAACATTTAAACACATTACTTTAACTCCTTCATTATTATTACCTCCAGCAAAACCACTAGCACCAGTGCCATTATTAGTTTTAGCGGCAATTATACTAGTTACCATAGTTCCATGATAATTATTCGGGAAGTTAGGATTAGGTCTAACATCATTATCATCGTAATAAAAATCATAACCTTTCCAATCGTCTATTAATCCGTTATGATCATCATCAATTCCATTTCCAGTACTAGGATCATTAGGGTTTGCCCAAGCATCTTCTCTGTTATTTAACCAAATATTTTGATATGTACTATTGCTTGTTCCTAAATCTGGGTGACTCCAATCTATAAATCCATCAATTACTGCAATAGTTACATTCGGGTTTCCATAACCCCAATACGCACGAATACTTTCTATATCAAAAAAATCTGCAAATAAATATTTCTGATTGTTAAATAAAGGATCGTTAGAATTTAATTTACCCAAATCTGATATTACAAGCATATCAACTTTTACAGAATTCTTTAATGACTCTATATTGTTTTTAAAACGAGCAAAATGATTTATAAATTTATATTTATAATAAGTAGAAAAAGAATCAATAAGATTTAAACTGTTAGTGGTTTCAAAGTTTAGTTTATCTTCATAGCTTATTGAATCGACGAACCTAATTGTAATTGTTGTGGTATCAATTTTGTAAAATGAAGAATCTGTAGTATTTACATCTAATAAAAACCAATTATGATTTTCAAATACTAATTCTTGATTGTTAACACTAAGTTTTGTTGCGTTTTGTGCTTGCACAGTTGAATGTGCACAAACAAGCATTATTAACAATAATAATACTAGTTTTCTTTGGAGAGTTAATTGCATATGAAATAGATTATTTGTTAAATCTATTTTTAATTTGCAAAAATTTATAACATACTTTATTCTTGAGAATTGTATATTCCTGTATGCATTATAAAAAGCCTTAGTAAAAAGTAAAGAAGATAGTTTAAAGAAAAAATGGATAAATTTCTTGAATACTTTAATCTTAATTATTCTATTGAAGTGTCAATAATTTAGTACAAAAAACTATTATTCGGATATTTCTCCTGATGCAATTCTTTTACTTTATCGTAAATCAATGCTCTAAACTCTTGAATGTTTTCGCTCTTTAGTGCGGAGATAAAAATAGCTGGAGTATTTACTTTGTTCATCCAACTTCTTTTATAATCGTCGAAGCTCATGGGTTGATCTTCGTTCGTGTAAGCATCAATTTTATTGAACACCATTATGGTTGGTTTGTCCAATGATTCCAAGTCTTTCAGCGTTTCGTTAACCGTGTTAATCTGATCTTCAAAACTCGGATGCGACATGTCCACAACGTGTAATAAAATATCGGCTTCTTTTACTTCGGCTAATGTAGATTTAAAACACTCAATTAAATGGTGAGGTAGTTTTCTAATAAATCCAACGGTATCGGAAAGTAAGAAGGGAACATTTTCAATCACCACTTTTCGAACCGTAGTGTCTAATGTTGCGAACAATTTATTTTCGGCAAACACTTCCGATTTACTCAACATGTTCATGATGGTTGATTTACCAACATTGGTATAACCCACTAAAGCCACACGAATTAAATCGCCACGGTTACGGCGTTGTGTTTCACTTTGCTTATCAATTAATTCTAAGCGATCTTCTAAAACTGAAATCTTATTTAAGATAATACGTCTATCCGTTTCAATCTGACTCTCTCCCGGACCACGCATACCAATACCTCCTTTTTGTCGCTCTAAGTGAGTCCACAATCGGGTTAACCTTGGTAATAAATATCGGCTTTGTGCTAATTCTACTTGGGTTTTCGCTTGAGCGGTTTGTGCTCTACCTGCAAAAATATCGAGAATTAAATTACTTCTATCAAGCACTAAACATTGAAGTTCACGCTCTATATTTCGTAGTTGTGAAGGAGTAAGCTCATCGTCAAAAACAACAAGATCTATCTCCTCCACTTTTACAAATGCTAAAATATCTTCAAGCTTACCCTTGCCCACATACGTGCGCACATCGGGGCGTTGAAGCTTTTGAGTAAACTGTTTTATAGTGATACCACCAGCCGTCTCCACTAGAAAAGCTAACTCTTCTAAATATTCTTTTTCCTGCTCTTCTGTTTCGTCGGGAGTAATTACACCCACCAACACCACACGCTCTTTTTTCTTAGCAGTATCGTATAATTTTTTTGCCATTAATTATTTTGTTGAATCTACCGCAGTAGAGTCTGTTGTTGCCTCTTCGGCATATACTCTTAACGATTTTACATATTCTGCTACTGCAGTTACTTCTTGCTCGTTCAATAAATCTTTAAATGCTGGCATTAGTTTTCTACCATTTCTGATAATTCCTACCAAGCCTCTGTTCTCGCACATCGATGCGGTTAAATTAGCTGCGCCATTAACGCCTGCTTGTCCATTTTCTCCATGGCATTTCAAACAGTTAACATTATATATACCCTTACCGTGTGCTAATAAATCATAATTCACATCGGCAGTATCTGTAATTACATTACCCATACCTGGTTTTCCAATACCTAATTTTACATCTCTCGTTTCCGATAAACCATAGACATAAAGAAATAAGATAGTTGATATGATTGCTAATACTTTGCTATTTTTCTTGAATCCAATAATTCCCAATACTACACCAACTACGGTTAATGTAACTTTTAAGTGGAACCAGCCACCAACATTACCCATACCAATTTTAGCAATTAAGTAAATACCAGTTGCTAGAAATGCAGTGCTAATAATCATACTAGGCACTTTTGTTACCTGTTTGTATTTTTCTAAAGAACTGCTTCCAATAAGTAGTAAAATTGTTTTAATAACATAGTCTAATAAAAATAGACTTGCACTTGCAATGTGAATGTTTTTGATGATCTCCATTTTGGTGTTTTTTTTCAAAGATAGAACGAATCTGCAATACACCAATAAAAAGCAATAAAAAAGCCTGCCTCCTCTCGGAAACAGGCCCCCTATAAACGTCAATTATGATTATTTTCTACAATAAGCGGAAATTCAGCTTCAACATGTACACTTCACCCACTTCGTAATCTGCGCTTTGTACCTGGATGTTCTCTAATTGTTCCATTACGTAATCTTTTACCCTTTGATCGGATTGGTTAGTATTAATTACATTTAATGAACCATTTTCGTTTACAGTGAACTCTACTAAAACTTGAGCATTCTTTACACCTTCTGCTTTTAAAAATGCTGGGAATTGAATTTTAGCTTTTACCACTTTAGCTACTTCTTCGTTAGCTGTTAATGTGCTCTTTTCTGCGGCGAACCCTTGACTTGCTACACCTAGTATAATAAGGGTTAGTAGTGCCATCAATTTTGTTTTCATAATATTATTTTTTTAATGTTGAATCTTGTTTATCTCTTTCAACACCCAAAAGTACTTCGGCCTTGTTAACTCTAAGTGAATTTCTTGTAACGTATCTACTACAGCAACGTAAAAAAAATATGACTGTAACAAGCTTGATATACAAACTGTTAGAATGCCTTGAAACATTGCTTTTGAGAAGATGCTTTTAAAATCATCTACACTTAATATGAATATTAATTATATTAGTTATTCCTAAAAAATAAATATGAGAAAACGCTACACCCTAATCCTCTTTTCATTATTCATTTTTCGAATAACGAATGCTCAAGAAACATTTCCATTAAATGGTGTTCAAGATACTCGTCCGAATACCTACATTTTTACCAATGCAAAAATTGTGGTGAATGCAACGACTAAAATCGATAAAGCATCATTACTAATTTCTAACGGTACAATTGTAGCAGTTGGCGCTAGTATACCAACCCCTAAAGGAGCTATCGTTGTGAATTGCGAGGGTAAAACCATCTATCCTTCTTTTATCGATATCAATACTACTTACGGAATGCCAGAAGCAAAACGTGGTGGTAGAGGCGATAATCGTGGTCCTCAATTTATATCTAATAAAAAAGGAGCATACAGCTGGAACGAAGCTATTCGTCCGGAGTTTGATGCAAAAACAGCCTTTACAGTAAACGAGGATAAAGCAAGTAGCTTGCGTGAACAAGGTTTCGGAACAGTACTCTCTTACCAAAAAGATGGAATTGCTCGCGGTACCTCTGTTCTGGTGAACTTAAATAATGAAAAGGAACACCTCGTAATTTTAAAATCAGATGTCAGTGCACACTTCTCGTTTAGCAAAGGAACATCAACACAAGATTACCCTTCTTCTTTAATAGGGAGTATCGCTTTACTTCGTCAGACTTTTTACGACGCAAATTGGTACGCTAAAAATAACAAAGAAGTAAATTACTCTTACGAAGCACTGAACAAACAATCATCATTACCAAAAATATTTGAGTGTAGCGATTTATACGATGTGTTCCGCGCAAACAAAATTGCGAAGGAGTTCGGTTACACCTTTATCTATAAAA
>B570J29032_109959198_pt1 | contig 19860 bp, 17 predicted proteins | sample LakMenEpi16Nov12_FD_29032 | JGI IMG/M metagenome (IMG submission 29032) | reverse complement strand
GATTTTAGTGCAAGTATAGAAATATGGCGATTTTTCAGGCAATATCAACTGAACCAATTTACAACAGTAAATGAATTGAGTGAGTTGAGTTCAGACAGGGTATTTTTTGGACCAAATCCAACAAACGGACTTATTAAATTGCAACACGATGCAATGTTTTCGATTTATAATTCCCTTGGCGTCATGCTTATCTCTGGAAGTGGTCAGGTTGTTGATTTATCGAGCTTGCCAGCCGCTGTCTATTTTTTAGAATTCAACTTAAAGGGTAAAAGTTTCCGTTCTAAGATTATTAAATATTAGTCTCTCCTTAAAAATAACTAATCACTCCATAAAGTAGATCAACTCTAACCTAAAGGTTCACTCTTAAAAAAGAGTCTAACTTAAATCGGAGTTAGACAAGAAGAGCATTTTGTGTCGAGACACCTTTCTTAGTGCTGTTAGCTCTTGTTTATTTAGTGATTTATAACATGTAAAAACTTTGAATTACTTATATTGAATACTCTCAAGTTTTTTATTGTAGTTTCAACGCTTCGCTACGCGAATCTATTTGGTTGAACAATTAAAATAAAAATTAATTATTTGTTAGCAGTTAGATACAATAATTTAGATTATTTTTCAGGAAGATTAAATGATGAGATCTAAAAAATATTTAGTCTTCAAGTGGTACTTTTTTAGTTAAAATAATCACTTCTTTTTCTTGCAATGATACAAAATAAAGACCTTTTGAATAAGGAGCCAAAATACTGAACTCATTTTGACCTTTAGTGATGGAGAGTTTTTCTGATTTTAATAATTTACCGGCGGCATCAATTACATTCAATTGTAAGGATTTTTCAATGGTTGAGGATAATTTCACAATGATGTTGGAATGATGAGCATAAATAACCGGGCTTGTCTCATTCTGACATTCTTTTGATAATGTAACAACAGCGGAATAATCGTTTTGTGAATAGTGATTGGTGCTTTTTAGTTTAAAGTAATTACCTATCACCGATTTCTTATCAAGCATAACACTATAATTTCCACTGTTAGTCGAATTAGGTAAAACTTCAGCAATTTTCTTAAAATCTAATGCGTCTTTACTGTTGAGCACTTCGTAGTTAACAATTCCATTTTCATTTGCTAATTCAAACGAAACAGAATAATAGTCAGAATTTTCGCAGTTAACTACAAACCTTAAAATTTCAATTGGTAAGGGAACAAGTTTAGAGGTAAGAACATAAGGGCCTGAAGCTGTCATCCCTGGTGCTGTTAGAGCACCTGTGCCTGCTATAACACCTGCAGCACTACCAAAACTGGCATTATCAAGCAACCAGCCTGCACCTGTCCAATATTGAGCGCCAATGTTTCCAGTGGGAGCATTGGTCATGGTGTTTTCAACTCCCCGATAGGTAAAGGTTAAATCGGCGGTAACAGGATTGCTATTGTTAACTTGCCACCACCTGTCTATAACTGAGCCAATGGCACAAGGGTTTGCACTAGTGCCGTTATTAGGACAAAACATAAATCCCACCCCTGTTGTCCACGGTTGATTATCGTTTAAAGCAGTTGGCCTGGTTGAGAGTTCAACGTTGCCCGAAGCAGAAGCCATTGGTGCCGTGATATTATAAGTGAAAGGAATAGCTACACCACCTGTTGTTCCAAATGGTACAATATGGGGTCCCGCAGAAGTTCTAACATACCACCGCACAATACTAGGGTTTGTTGCTGCATTTGTTTCACTGATAATATAGCCGCCCGTTTGCGTAATAGCACCACCAAGTTGATTGGTAACATTTAAAGTGTTACTATTTAAATCTAGCGGGCGTGTGCCAAGCGATAATACGCCGTTAAAAGTTGACTGACCACCAACCGTTGTTTGATTAACTGTTAATTGTTTGGTGCCACTACCTTGTAAACTTAAATTAAAAAATGCACTTGCGTTGGCGCCGCCAATGGTTTGAGCTGCACCTGCTAATACAACGCCACCACCGTCCGAAAAGAATGCGTTATTTCCGCCATTATTCACCCAATTACCGAGTAATGTAATAGTGCTGGATGCGCTTGGTGTTATTAAACCACTGGCAGTATTACTATAATTGCCTGTTGCGCCGTCAATGTAAATTTGACCCCCACCTGAAAAAACAATGCGAGCTCCATTGTTGCGCAGGCCTTGAGAAAACAAATCAGGTGCAAAAAGCATTAAGGAAACGATGCAAAAATATTTTAGACTAATTCTCATGTTAAAGACATTATTTTTTAACATCGATAGTTGGTTTGAAATTCGAGTAAAAATTTAAAATCTTAGTTTTCTCTGACTTAGGCACCTCTAATTTTTCTTTTAGATTATCACTAATATTATTGCTTTTTGCATATTCATTTACAACGGATTTTGCCATAGCAATCCAATCAAAATTAATTTTACCTGATGTATTAGGGCTTTCTGAAACTAATAGTTTAAATCCTTTGTCATTTTTTTCTGCAATACTTAAATTCACATTAGGATTGTAGCTTGAAACAGTTATAACCGGAATTTGACCTTTGAAGTCTTCAGTAAAGTCAACCCAAATGCTTTTTTTATCTGCGTCTAATTGCCCAGTTCCGAAGTCTGAAATATTCACAATCTTTTTTAGTTTATTAATTTCTTTAATACTATGTTGTGTTCCAACAATATTTAAAGTGGTTAATCCATAAATGTCCACACCAGAAAAACTCTCATCAAGTATAAAATCTGGAGATTCTTCTGCTATTAGTCCGATTCGATACGCGGGTCGGTAGTGGTTTTCTTTTCCTTTAATCATTTTATCTTCTTCATTATTATAATTATACAAAGATGGTTTTACATTAAGTATTTTATTAATTAAATAGGATTCTAAATCATTGTTTTCATTTATACTAATAATGTTCCGTTTTAATTCTCTTTGTGATACTACTATCCAACCACCCGAGAAACCTCTCCACCAATATTGATTGTTGCCTATACCTGCGGCATTATATCCAACATAGCCCCAACCTCCTAGTTGCTCAGGGTTAACCGTTGGGTCAGAACCACGGTAATAACCTAATGCTACCTGTAAGCCGGCATTACCATCATTTCCTACTTCAAACGGATAATACATGCAATTTGGAAGTACTCCTCCTATTACTGTTGGCGCTGCAGGCACACCTCTTAATCCAATTTCACCTGTGTTTAAAACCCGAATCCTTTCAGTGTTATTGGTCCTTAAAGAAAATCCAACATTATCAGTGGTACCCAAAAAGTTAGTCCCCAATAAAGTTCCAGCGTTGCCTGTTGTAGACCATCCGGTAGAGGTGTTTAGCAATTGGACCCAAACGATTCCATTAAAATACCAAAATGTGCCGGTAGTGGTGTCGTAAACTTTTAACCCTGTTGCTGGCGCTGCAATAGCTGTTCTTTGCGCAGTTGTCATTCTTGGAATAAGCAATCCGCTTGTTGTGGATGTAATATCCAACATGGCACTGGCCGCAGGTGCTGCACCCGTAGCATTAATAGCTACGTTTTGGGAAAGTAACGTGTAAGAAAGAACTACAATTAAAGTTGTGAATAAATTTTTCATAATGTTAAACTAAATGGCGACTCTAAGTTAAACAACAAAATTGATTTTTTATCCATAAATTTGAGTTTTAACAATTTAATTCTCATGGATTTAGGGAATGAACCAAACTGGGTGATTGAATCAATTAATTCGATGAGTGAATATTACAATTTACACTTATTAACCGCTTCAAATGAAATACAAACCGGCAAGCCTAATTTTGTCGTTATTCCATATGTAAATCCCTTAAAAAAGCCCGTTAATCCTTATTATTATCAAGTTAAATCTTCAAACACCCTTCAAATTGCCGATGTAGTGATGCGTACCCGACCTGTTTTTAAAAACAGCATTTCAAAACAAAACTATTTGCAACATATTAATTTCCTCAAAGAACAAATACAACTTGGCACCATTTATGAAATAAATTATTGTACACAATTTAAAGCAAAGGTTGAATATTTTGATGTTTTATCTGTATTCAAAAGTTTAATGAAGTTAAGTGATGTACCCTATAATTATTTGGTTAAGTTAAATCACGATTATATTTTATGTTGTAGCCCTGAAACTTTTTTACAAAAACAAAGCAATAAACTTATTACCAAACCAATTAAAGGAACTATTCGAAGAGGCACGAATGTTGATGAGGACTTGGACTTAAAAAAAACATTAACAAATAGTTTAAAGGATAGAACTGAGCATGTTATGGCTGTTGATGTGGCGCGAAATGATTTATCAATTGTTGCAAAAAAAGGAAGTGTTCAAGTTGAAAATCTATATGGTATAGAAAGCTTTAAAACTGTCCATCAAATGGTTTCAAGAGTAGAATGTGATTTAGATATCCGAAACTCATTAGGTGACATCATGAAGGCTACCTTCCCTATGGCCAGTATGACCGGTGCGCCTAAACAAAGTGCCATGAATTTAATTGACCAAACGGAAGAATTTGAGCGTAATTTTTACAGCGGAACATTGGGGTTTATTCAAGCAGATGGTAACTTTGACTTACCTGTTGTTATCAGAACTTTATTTTACAATGAAATAAAAAAGGAATTATCGTTTTCTGTTGGGGGAGCAATTACATACCTTAGTAATCCTGAGGAAGAATTACAAGAGTGTTTGTTGAAAGCCCAAACAATGATAAAGGCAGTAAACGCTCAATTGGAATGGGATTAAATAATATCTTTACAAACTAATTACTTAACAATGTTTTAGCATGATATCAATTATTTTAATAGATGATAAAAAGAATTGGAAGAATTTATTACCTTTTACTTATACCAAACCTATATGTTATTTAAGGTTTGGCATCTTAACCATTAAAGAAAAATGGGAAAAGCATCTAAATGCAAAGGTTGAAATTTCTACCGAAAGTTATTTGAATGACATGTTCCCTAATTTTTCAGGTGAAAATGCCATTTATGTTACTTCAATTGTTTGTCCGGATAAAAGTTTATTAAATCAACTTCAAAATTTAAACGAGGGTGAGGGTTTATTTTATAAAGATGAATTAATTGCTCTTAATGGTTCAAAACAAAATTTTATTGAAAAAAAGTGTGTTGCAAAACAAATTGAAGCACCGCCATTAATGATTCATCATGTTTGGGATTTGTTTCAAAAGAATTCTTTCGGAATCAACTTTGATTTTGAATTATTAACAAATGGCAAAACTTCCGAAAAATTGAGTGAAAGCAATACTGTAATTGGCGATACAAATTTGGTTTTTTTAGAAAAGGGAGCAAAGGCAGAAGCTTGTATTTTTAATACTTCCAATGGCCCAATTTACCTTGCCAAAAATTCAGAGGTAATGGAAGGTTCAGTGATACGTGGACCATTTTCCTTAGGTGAAAGCAGCGTTTTAAAATTATCTACTAAAATTTATGGTGCAACAACAATTGGACCACAATGCAAAGTTGGCGGTGAAGTTAACAACTCAGTAATTTTTGGATACACTAACAAAGCGCATGATGGTTTCTTAGGAAACAGCGTGTTAGGAGAGTGGTGTAATTTAGGGGCTGATACCAACAACAGTAATCTAAAAAATAATTATGGTAATGTAAAATTGTATAATTATTTGCAAGGTAAAATGATTGATACAGGTTTACAATTTTGCGGTTTAATGATGGGTGATTACAGTAAAAGTGGTATCAATACTATGTTTAATACTGGTACTGTTGTTGGAGTAGGGGTTAATGTATTTGGAGGCGGTTTCCCAAGCAGCTACATTCCGAATTTTAGTTGGGGTGGCTCGGAAGGTTTTGAAGTTTACGATTTGGCAAAATTAATTGAGACGAATAAACGCGTTTATGAACGCAGGCAAATGGAATTTGGTGAAAAAGAAACCAAATTACTGCAGCATGTTTTAAAAATCAGTTTAGAATAATTTTTCCGTCTTTCATTTCTAATTTACGATCAGCCATCATTGCCAACTCCGCATTATGGGTTACGATAACGAAAGTTTGTTTAAAATTATCGCGAAGCTTAAAAAAAAGTTCATGAAGTTCTTTAGCGTTTTTACTATCTAAATTTCCACTTGGCTCATCTGCAAAAATTACTTTTGGATTGTTGATTAATGCCCTGGCAACAGCCACACGTTGTTGTTCACCTCCACTAAGTTCTGATGGTTTATGAGACAGACGATCTTTTAAATTGAGTAATTCTAAAATTTCGGTCGCTCTTGTTTCACTTTCCTTTTTACTTTTTTTTCCAATAAGCGCAGGAATACATACATTTTCCAACGCAGTAAATTCAGGAAGTAATTGATGGAATTGAAAAACAAATCCTATGTTCTGATTTCGAAACGCGGCTAATTTCGTGTCATTTAAATTAAAAACAACTTCGTTGTTAATTAATAATTCTCCGGCAGTTGGTCTGTCAAGTGTACCAAGTATTGTAAGAAGCGTTGTTTTTCCTGCACCTGATGAACCAACTATACTTACCACCTCAGCTTCCTTAATTTCAAGATCCACTCCTTTTAGAATTTTTAAATCTTTGTATTGCTTTTCAATTTTTTTACAAACAATCATGTTTAATGCAAAATTAGGTAACACATAAAAGTAATAATTAATATGCCAATTAAGTCTAAAATTATACCAACTTTAAACATGTCTTTAATTTCAATTTGTTTAGTGCCAAAAACAATAGTGTTTGCAGCGGTTGCAACCGGTAACATAAATCCAAGGGAGGCTGCAAACGTTGCAGGAATCATTAAGAGCAACGGGGGAAGATTTAAATCTTTTTGTAAAGCCAACATTACCGGTATGGCTAATTGAATGCTTGCAATATTGGAGGCAAACTCGGAAATAATAGTTGTAATTAAGCAAATACCAAGAATGATTAAAAATGGATGAACATTTTTTAATAACGTTAAACTACCTGCGAGCCAGTTGCTTAAGCCACTTTTTTCAAATCCGTAAGCTAATGCAAAGCCGCTGCCAAACATTAAAATAATATCGTATCTGAGTTTTTTAGCATCTTCCCATTCTAATAAAGCTTTTCCTTTTTGAGCTTGACTTGGGATTAAAAACAAAATAAGAGCTGCAAAAATGGCGACGATAGAATCATCAACATACTTGGGCATAGGGAAAAAATTATTCCATCCTTTATAATGAAATGTTCCAAAATCAATATCAGCTCTCGTAAACCATAATAGTATACACATTATAAATAAACCAAATACCCATTTTTCTTCGTAACTCATTTTTCCTAACTTATGATGTGTTTCTTTAAAATAAGTTTTATTAAGTGTTAACTCTACTTTGTTTCTTATAAAATAAAAGTAAAGACAAACATAGGTAGCAGCAAAAAGTAAAATAGATATCGGATATCCAATTTTACTCCAAGTTAAAAAGTTTAAATCATTATTTCCCGGAAATGCTTCTTTGTATGCTTTAAAAAAATACATGTTTGGTGGTGTACCAACAGGTGTTGCCATGCCCCCAATGGTTGCAGCAAAAGCTAGTCCTAACAATAAAGCTGCAGCAAATTTTTTCTGGTGTTTATTGATGTGATGTTTGGTTTCCTGGATAAGCGCAAATACAGCGCTAAATAACATCATCGTGGTGGCTGTATTGCTAATCCAATTACTAATTAAGAAGGTACTTAACATCACACCAAATAAAATCGTTGCGGGCGATTGCCCTACAATTGATAATATTTTTAAGGCAATGCGTTGGTGTAAATTCCATTTCTCGATGGCAAAAGCCAGCATAAAACCACCAATAAATAAAAAGATGATGCTATCGGTATATTGTTGTGCAACTGATTTACAATCTGCTATGCCTAACACAGGTAGCATTAAAATGGGCACAAGTGCAGTTATGGCAAGTTCAACGGCCTCACTAAACCACCAAACACACATCCAAACTGCAATACCAGCCATTAAGCTAACATGATGATTATCTGGGTCTAAATTTGAAAAATTCCAAATCAAAATGGCTAATAGCGGACCTAACGCTTGAAAAATATAAGTATTAATCTTTTTCATTTAAGCGAGTATCCTTTAATAAAATCAGTAATTAGGTAGGATATTAATTTTCCTGTTTTATTGTCGGCTTTAATATTTGATAACACAGGAGCTCCTTCAGCAATATGCAGATATATTGGCTTTAACTGTGAGGCACAATGATGGATAAACTGCCTTGCTTGCAGTTGAGAAATACCACTGCTGGTTTTTGCACTGCTGGGCACATTGGTTATTGCATCCAGATCAATTTCTATACCGCATGAATTATCTTTTACAAAATTTATACTTCTTTGTAAGGCTGTTTTGAAATCGTATTTTTCTTTGATGAATATATCTTCGAAGCTGACAAAATGAAGGTTCTTATTTTCAATAAACTGTTTTAAGGAAGATTGATTGTTGTATTGTTCATGCAAAGCAAACACAGCATATTTATTTAAATAACCATGTTCCAAAGCATAGCTGAAACCGTTTCCACTGTGTCGGCCTTCTGCTTCGCGCAAATCACTGTGAGGATCACAATTAATTACATTAATGCCAGATTGAAGTGCCATAAAACAGCCTGCAATATTTCCGTAAGCATTATTATGACCTCCGCCAATGATAACCGGAATTTTTTTAAGGCTTGTAATATAAGTAATAACTTCAGTTACCCGATTATCAATTAGACGAACCATTTCTCTTAAGGCCAGTAAGTCAGAATGATTTTTTGAGTTGAGCGCATTGCTTTGTTCCATTAAATCGTTCACCATTACATTACCGAGAACAAAAACTGAACTACCTTTGAGAAAAAAATTATCCTGTTGATTTAAAAAACTTTCCAAAGCCGGCTTATATGCCGTATGCGCTCCTCCTCGTCCGAGGTTAGCTCTTACGCCAATGTCTTCCGGAATACCTAGCAGAACAAAGTGGGCTGAAGATTCTTTAAGCTCTTTTTTCCAATCTAATGTTTTGCAATGTTGAACTGTTTCACCGAGTTTAATTTCGCCTTTTCTTTTTCTGACAAAAGTATTCAAATCAGTTTCGGTAAAAACTTCCAGAGGTTGCATTATTCAAATATAACGTATTTTCTTATGCTATTAGTCTAAAGCAGAATCATAACTTGATAAAATAAATTGCATGTATATCGAATTTAATTCAAACCTGTGACGAAATATTGTATATTGGTATTTTAAAATTCGAATTAACAATGGCTCGGTATATAATTGTAAAATTATTTTTGATTGCTTTAAGTTTAGTTTTCTATAGTTGCGTAAATATCCACAATGGATCATCAACTTCTAACTTGCCATTTTCGCCTAAAGATAAATGGGTTGACACACCAATGGTGAAAGTCAAAAACCTTAGATTTTTTGGGTTAGGGAAACGGGCAAAGCTTGATTTATACAGTAATGCGAAGAAAAAACTTTATAAAACATATAAGTTAAAGGAAGGACAGTACTTTTTAAATTTCACTTCCGATAAGAATCAATTTTTTATTTTCGGGTTTGTATTTGTTGTTAATAAATTGACACTTCAGGCTGATGTATATTCATCAAATCAATCAGAGATTTCAATAAATGAAAATCTTAGAAAAATTTCTTATCTAGATAGCATGACTAACGTTGCATTAGTCAATAATGTTATCGTTTCACCAGGAAACAATTCTTTGTTAAACTCACAAGTTATAATTGATAAGGATACTTTGAGGTTAAATGAAAATTACATTTTATATAAAAATGATACTAAAAAAGATTTGGTTTTAGTAAGTTCTAATGGTAATGTACTTACCTTCTCCGAAAAATTAAATAGTTATAAAACATATAATATGGTGTCTGTAGAAGATATTTACAAAGTTAATGGAGTCTATAATAATTATAAAGTTGGCGAGGTTGTAAAAGCTAAAGTTTATGCGGTGTACGAAAATGCAACTATTGTTGGATTAAATGCAAGAAGGCTATTATTAAATACCGGTTCTGATTATATTACCAAGGAATTTGATCAAGTAAAAAAGTTAGATTAGATCTACTTTTAAAAGGTACTTACTTTTCATGTACTTTTATTAATCTAAAAACTCCCAGGCACTTCTGTAATGATTATTCTCCTCGCAATAGCTAATAAATGATTCGTAAAATTTATTGCTGCCCAATGTAGCACTATCTCCTATAATGACAAGTTTTTTCTTCGCTCTGGTAATGGCCACATTCATGCGTCGAAGGTCAGCTAAAAATCCTATGATTTGTTCGTTGTTACTCCTAACTAAACTAATGTATACCACATCACACTCTTGTCCCTGAAATCCATCTATTGTATTAATTCTAAATTCTTCTATTATCGATTGGTTAATTTCAAATACCTTTAATTCTTCTTTTAGCCAGTTTACCTGCTCTTTATATGGAGAAATAATTCCAATACTGAGTTTGGTTTCAATCTTTTGGCTCTCGTACCATTGCATTAATTGTTCAAGGTGATTAAGTAATAGTCTTGCTTCACCAACATTGTAACTGCTAAGCGTTTCAGGGTGCTGACTTTCTTCTAAACCGCAACCGGCGGTATCAATAAATTCTATAGCTCTATTAAAAAATGTTTCTTCCGTTTCAAACTCGTTTATCAAAAGGTAATCTTTCACACTATCATCAGCAATTAATTCATTATTATAGAAGTATTGATTACTAAATTTCATAATTGGGGTATTCATTCTGTATTGCTTATTTAACAATGAAACAGCCTCTTTGTGTTCAATACATCTATCTAAGAGTGTTTGTCCTAAGCCTTCTTTTTGTGCCTGAATGCTTTTTACAACCGGAGGCAATTGATGATGATCGCCCGCAAGGATAATGCGTTCACATTTCAGTAGAGGTATCCATACCATTGGCTCTAACGCCTGTGAAGCTTCATCAAAGAAAAGTGTTTTAAATTTTCGTTTACTTAAAAATTTACTTGAAGTTGTAACAGGCGTACAACAGATTATTTGCGCAGTGTTAAATAAATCATCAATGATATAATCTTCAATTAAACGTGCCTCCTTTATACATGTTTTGGCTTCATTATAATAGGCTGCGCGTTGTTGTGCTTCCTCCTTCCCAAAAACACGTTTGTATTTTCCGGCCATCTTAAAATACTCCTCTGCTGTTTTTCGCAGATTTTTTATTTCGTGATAGTTTTTATGCGTTTGAATTTGCCCGTCAACACTTGTTTTAATAAGTTCTTCTGAAATTCTCGCCGGATGACCTAATCTTAATACATTTAAGCCTGCTTCTAATAGCTTTTCAGTTAATAAATCAACTGCAGTATTAGTTGGCGCACAAACGAGTACTTGCTTTTCATTTTGTAAACAAATTCTGATGGCCTGCACTAATGTAGTTGTTTTACCGGTACCCGGAGGGCCATGAATAACAGCAAAGTCTTTAGAGGCTTGAGCTTTAAGTATAGCTCGGTTTTGAGATAAATTGAGTTGTTGTATTACTAAATTGTCATTTTCTTTTTCGAAATTTGGTGGTGTTGATCCGGCTAAAATTTCTCTCAACTCAGAGGTACGATTAGCATTAGCTGCTATAACTTTATCCAATGCAAATTGCATCTCCGTATAACTATTTTCGTCAAACTGAATGTTAATCCCAAGCTTACCATCATAACACCAATCCGGTAACTCATCAGTATGCACTATGATTTTTAATTTATTTTTTTGAGCAGATTTAATAGTTGCCGTCAACTCAATCGCATCAGATTGCCCATTATTACTGAATAAACTAATATTTTTTCCACTACTAAATTGATGAGGTGTGTCGAGGTGAGTTGTTCTTTCAATTTCTAATTGCATGTAATCTGCATACCCAAGTTCTTCAGTGTTAATTTTAATAGGATACCAGGTTACACCATTTTTACGGCGTGTTTCAATATTTGCTTTTAAAAATTCAGTTTGATAAATCTTGAAATCTTCATCACGTTCTAATTGTAACAACTTTTTAAGTTTTTTTAGATGCAAAATCGCAGTTGAGTTACTCATGATTTAGTTGATTAAGGGTAGAAACAATTGTTTTGGCATAGTTGCGTGAAACAGGAATTTCTTCATTGACATTCTTTAGTTTTAACTTATAACCTGCCGCATTTCCGTCGATGTGCTTAACCTGATTGAGATTCACAATAAAAGCCCTATGGCATTGTATAATGAGAGGATTTTCGATTTGCTCTAGCAATCTTTTTAAACTACTGCGCATTAAATTTCTTTTCAATTTATTGTTTTCTAAATAATAAATCGCTGAATAATTATCTTCAGCTTCAATATATAAAAATTCGGATTCCTTAATGTGTAATTTATCTTTGGTGTTTTCTGCAGTAAATACAAGTTCATTAGTTATTTCAATTTTTATATCTTTCTTATTATCATTGATTTCTGTGGCTTCTATTGATATTCTTTCAAAATAATCTGATTTGGACTCAGAATAATCATTTTTTTTCTGAGAGTTTGATTTTTCGTTTTCAAAATAGTTATTTAATAATTTAACCTTTTCCTCATTTAAGCTTTTAAATTTATTATGCTTATTGATTAAACCAAATGAAATAGGGAATATTCCAATTGCTATAACAGTGATTGCAGACTGCAGGTATCCAAAAATGGAGATTTTGATACCGGTTACAAGAGAGAAATAAAGTTGATTAAAAAATGCAATTAATCCCAGTACAATAATGCTTGATATAATTTCTTTACCAACCGTCCAATTATCTTCAGTTTTGGTATTATTTAAACCAATATTTTTTATAATTTGATAAATTGTTGGCGTTAAGAATGAAATTAAACCGAATCCGGCTAGAATGATCGTTTTATTTTTTATTTGCCAAAGACTAATTCCAAAGGGTTGAAAAACAATTAAAAACAGCCCAACAAAAACACCTATTGTAAAGTTAGTCAGCAGAATGTTTATAAAATCTGTGATAAGCGGGTACGGTTTTTTAAAAGTATTGAACATTTATTGTTGTTGGAGTTTATGAACTTGACTTCTTTCATTCATTTCAAGCATTGCTGCCAACACCAGTTGAGAATAATTTTGGGAGGCACTTTTAAATCGATTGGTTTGTGCATGCCATATGTTATAAATCAAATTCATATTACCTTCTGTTGGTTTAAAAGAATCGAGTGCCTTTTCCACATTATATGATCCAGCATGATAAATATGCATGACCAATAATTTGAACCACAACTCATTTTCGTTTTGATTGGTAATACCAAATTTAACAAGTATTTCGTGAGCTTTAGGCACACAAACTTTTTTAATTAAACTGCTAGCAGCAAAGGCACTTCTGGTAAAATCAGCTCTTTCATCTTGGTGTTTGTTTACTTTTAGTCCAAAAAGCCGCGCAACGTCTTTCATTAATTGAAATGAACCATATGCACCTGCATTACTCTTTTGTAATTTATTAGGACTTTCAATTAATAAGATAGCTTGCGCATACCAAGGGTCAACATTGTTTTCAACAAAACAATTTACTCCTTGATTAAAATTACTCGAAGTACGGTTAAAATCATAAAAAAACTTTTTGCCGGTAGTTAATAACACGCGAGTATTACTATCCAAGCCTAAGCTTTTTTTTATACTGTCTCTGTATTTTGATTTCAAGCTATCGTTTAACCTGGTCCACTCCTTATTGTGTATTTTGGAAACTATCGTTCTATTATGTGCTATATTAATTAAACTACTGTCTTCATGTAAATTCATTATTTGCCTCCAAAACTTCACTTGAGGAATGGTGTCAACCTTTAACGTATATAACTGTCGATCATAAATATAATTTTCACTTATTTTTGTAAGTGGATTACAATACCCTACAACATTGCTACAATAATTTGAGATAAAATAGGTGTCTGGAAAATTAACTATGCGCCGTTTAATAGTGTCTGGTTTTAATATTTCAGTTTCTTGTTGGCATGCCTGACAGTTGATTACGGCCAATAGACAAACAGAAGATAAATAGAAGTATTTTCGAATAATTTTCAAGTAGAAACAGCTGGTAAACAAATTTAATTTTTTTATTTAACCGTTTCAAATTAAATATCTGAAAGTTTTAAAACAGTTTTCGTTTACAAATATTAACTTCGCTGACTAAACTATGCCAAGTAAACTTGAAAAATTTGAAGAATATAAAACGCTACCAAATTGTTTTACATTTTTATTCAATGAGCTATCTGCCGGCTTTCCTTTAAAAGGCAAGTGGAGGGAAGAAGTATTTAAAAATCAAAATCCGATTGTGCTTGAAGTTGGATGTGGTAAAGGCGAATATAGTGTTGGATTAGCAAAGAAAAACGCTTCAAAAAATTATATTGGTGTAGATATTAAAAGTAATCGTATTTGGACAGGAGCAACACAAGCAAAAGATTTGGAATTAGCAAACATTGCTTTTTTAAGAGCCAGAATTGATTTTATAGATCATTGCTTCGAAAAGGATGAAGTGGATGAAATTTGGATTACTTTTCCAGATCCACAGCCGCAAAAAACCAGAGCAAAATCAAGATTAACGCATGAGCGTTTCTTGAATCGCTATAAACGGTTTTTAAAAAAGGATGGCATTGTGCGTTTAAAAACTGACAGTACCAGTTTGTATGAGTTTACACTTGAAACTATTCAAACGCTGAATTTACCATTGATTTGGGAAACAAATAATCTTTACAAAAATTGTCCAGGTAACAGAAGCGAGTTAATAGAAATTAAAACACATTACGAAGCACTATTCACAGCAAAAGGAGAAAATATTAAGTACATTGAGTTTCGATTAAATTAACTTTTGGTTTTTTTGCATGAAATAACTATATTTGCTGTTCTAATTTTTTAAAAGATGATTGATTTAACTGGTATTATTTCTATTTCGGGCCAGCCCGGTTTATTTAAAATTGTTGCACAAAGCAAAAATGGAATTATTGTTGAAGGCTTGGCGGATAAAAAAAGAATCAATGTTTATGCGTCCACTAAAGTGTCAACATTAAGTGATATCAGCATGTTTACAACATCAGAAGATAAGCCGATCGAAGCGATTATGCACAGTGTTTTTACTAAAGAAAAGGGCGGAGCTGCTGTTGATCATAAAGCAGATGATAAAGCCATTGAAAGTTATTTCGCTGAAATTTTACCTGATTATGATAAAGAACGAGTTTATGTAAGTAACATGCGTAAGTTATTTACCTGGTATAATACTTTGCAATCGACCGGCAATTTAAAAGAAAAAGAGGAGAAGGCAGAATCTGAATCTGTTGAAGACAAAACAAAGTTAGCCAAGGTATCTGATTCTAAAACTAAAAAAACAACATCAACTTCAGGTAACGTTAAAACTAAAACAAGTGCCGGTGTTAAAAAAACTGCCGGTGTTCGTAAAACCGGAAGCGCCTAATCAAGATTAAATAAAAAAATCAGCTGATATTTTATCAGCGTATAACTTTCCGGCATCTGTTAAACAAAACACATCATTTTCTAAGAGCAGATGCGTTTTGTTTTTATTCAATATTGTTAAACAATGCGACTTTATTTCTGAACCGAACTCCATTTCAATTTGCTTTAAACTGCAACCCCACTTTGTTCTAAGGCCTGTTAGTATATATTCATTAAATTGGTTATCTCTGGTTAAAATTTCAGTTTCAAAAAAGTTTTCGTCAAGCCCAATAGCCTTAATGTAAAGTTGGTTATTTCTTAAGTTCCATTGCCTACTCTTCAAATTATAGGAGTGGGCGCTAGGACCAATACCAATGTATGTTTTTTGTCTCCAATAATTGCTATTATGAACTGCAAAAAAATCAGGTTTAGCAAAATTTGAAATTTCATAGTGGATGAAACCACTTTTAACTAACTCTTTAACGAGCGTTTCAAATTGCCAGGCGCTAAAGTCTTCCCTAACGGTTGGTTCATTACCTTTTTTAACTGAATAACCAAGCAATGTACCATTTTCAATGGTTAAATTATAGGCTGAAATATGTTGAATGTTTAATTCAATTATTTTCTGAAGCGTATTATGCCAACTACTCTCGGTTTGAAATTTACTTCCGTATATTAAATCAATGCTTATGTTTTTGAAACCCTTTGATTGAGCCAATTTAACACAAGCTAAACTTTCAGAGGCATTGTGTGCCCGATTCATCCACTTTAATTCGATGTCATCAAAACTCTGCAAACCGATGCTTAATCGATTGAATCCAAGCTCCCTCCAATCAATTAAATTTGCTTCAGTTACATCATCCGGATTGCATTCAATCGTTATTTCGGATGAAGGCTCTATTTTGTATATTTTATTAATGGCTTCAAACAAAATTTCCATTTCACTCCTTAATAGCAAACTTGGCGTACCACCACCAAAATATAAGGATTGTAATTGTTTATTATCAAGGTAATCCTTTCTGATTTCTAGTTCTCTAACCATTGAATTTACCAGCTCCGTTTTGGTGCCAAGTGATGTGCTAAAATGAAAATCACAGTAATTACAGGCTTGTTTACAGTATGGAATGTGAATGTATAGTCCGCTCATTTTGAGTGTAAAAGTCACTAATTTTTCGTTTTTCGGTAAAAAAATTAATTTTTGTTAACAATTAATTATTTTTTCTTATATTAGCGGACTATAACACTTAAAATAAAGTATGAAAAACACTTTAAAAATTACTTTGACTTTAGCTGCTGTTGCAACATTGGCAACGTCAGGTTTGTCTCAAAAAGCATTAAAGAAAGCTGATGCCACTTTTGATGCCAAACAATACTATAAAGCGGTTACTATGTACAAGCAGGTATACGCAAGTGCACCAAAGGATAAAAAAGCTTTAATTATGTACAAATCCGGTATCGCAAGCCAGGAGATAAATGATTATAAAGGGGCTGAGTCTTATTTTCAAAAGGCCATCGCAGGTAATTTTGAGGATCCAACAGTATATTTAAAGTTAGCCGAAGTATTAAAAGTACAAATGAAATACCCTGAAGCGATTGTTGAGTTTAACAATTACAAAGCTAAAGGTGGAGACGCTAAAAAGGCAGATCTTGGTGTTAAATCTTGTGAGTTGGCGCAACAATGGAAAGACGCACCTCAACGCTATAAAATTGAAAACATGGCTCTCATCAACTCTAAAGAGAGCGACTTTGCTCCGACTTTTAGTGATAAGAAGTATCAAACTATTACCTTTACTTCTCGCAGAGAAGGAGCTTTAGGTGCTGCTGAAATTAACGTAGGTTCAAATCACTCTGATTTATGGGAAACCAAGTTGGATAAAAACGGAAAGTGGAGCCAACCAACAATTTTACCTCCATCTATTTCAACCCCAGTTAACGAAGGTGCAGCATGGATCAGTAAAAAGGGAGATATGATTTTCTTCACACGTTGTCCTGAGGAGTCAAATAAACAATCAAAATGTGGTGTTTACATGGCTAAAAAGCAAGGTAGTACTTGGGGTAATGCTGATAAATTACCATTTAATAATGATACAGTAAATTTTGGTCATCCTAGCTTAAGTGCAGATGGCAAAGTATTATATTTTACTTCTCGCAAAAGTGGCGGGTATGGAGGTTTGGACATATGGTCTTGCACGTTTGATGTAAAAAGTAATACATGGGGCCAGCCGGTTAATGCAGGACCTGCTGTAAATACTGAAGGAAACGAAATGTATCCAACTATCAGCGATGATGGAAAGAAATTGTATTTTTCATCGGATTATCATCCGGGTATGGGCGGTTTAGATATTTTCGTAGCGGAGGCCGGTGCTGATGGTAAATTTACGAAAGCAGTTGAAAACTTAAAATATCCAATTAACTCAAGCTTTGATGATTTCTCAATTATTTTTGAAGGAAAAAAGCAACGTGGTTATTTTACATCTAACCGTGAAGGTGGAAAAGGAAGTGATGATATCTGGAGTTTTAACTTACCGCCGTTAACTTTTAATGTTAAAGGTTTAGGCTTAAGTGCCGGTGACGAATTACAAGGTTTTAAAGGTAAAGGTGAATTGGTGTCTAACGTAAAAGTTAAAATTGTTGGAAGTGATGGTACAATCAATGAATATAACACTTCAAAAGATGGTAGCTACACATTTAAGTTAAAAGAAAAAACAACTTATACCATTACAACAGAAACCAGTAAACAATCAACATCTCCTACATTTACTTTAGGTTATTTAGCAAGTAAAGACTCTCGCGTTATTACTACAGTTGGTTTAGATAAATCTAAAGACTTCATTGCTGATTTCGAATTGAAACCGGTTGTTCCTAAGATCCGTATGCCTAAGATTTTGTATGATTTAGGCAAAGCAACATTGCGCCCTGAAGCAAAAGATTCACTTAATTTCTTATTCGACATTATGAAAAACAACCCAACAACTGTAGTTGAGTTAAGTTCACACACTGATAGTCGTGGTAAAGCTGTATCTAACATGACTTTATCAGCTGCGCGCGCTCAAAGTTGTGTTGATTACCTTGTAAAGGAAAAAGGAATTAATCCTGAAAGATTGAAAGCAAAAGGTTATGGTGCAACAATGCTGTTAATTAAGGATGATGTAATTGCCAAAGCTAAAACAAAACAAGAGAAAGAAGCTTTACATGAAGTTAACCGTCGTACAGATTTCTCTATCTTAAATTGGGATTTCGTAGATCCAAATGCACCTAAAAATACAGGAGGAACGAAGGGCGGATCAGGTACTAAGAAAACTGATGATGAGGACGAAGAATAATTCAATTATAATCTAACAATAAAAAAATCCGCAGCTATTAACTGCGGATTTTTTTATTGATCTAATTAGCAGTTAATTATGATTTAATTTATAAGTTAATTTGGTTTGTATTATAAACTAGTTTATATTTGCTTAAAATTTATAAAACATGGAAGATAAACAATTGAACCCAAATGAAAGTATCCAGTTAATTGAGCAAATGATCCGATCCACTAAAAATAAATTAGCAGACGATGGTGTTTTGCTGATTTTTTGGGGTTGGTTGGTTGTAGTTTCCGCGCTGGTCAATTATGTTGGCCTGCAATTTCAATATGAAAATTCTGGTTTAGTGTGGGCTATTTTAATGCCTGTTGGTGGTATTTTTTCAGCTTTATATGGAAGATATCAGAATAAACAACGTAATGTGAAAACTGCTTTAGATGGCTACTTATCCTATTTATGGGCCGGTTTTGGAATAGCATTAGTTATTACATTGGTATGTGGCTTTAGCTATGGTATTAAACCTGTTTACTTTTCATTGATGATTCTTTATGGCCTGGCAACCTTTGTATCAGGTGGTTTATTAGGATTTAAACCATTAATTTATGGCGGAATTGCTTCATTTATTTGTGCGGTTGTTTCCATCTTTTTAAGCGAAATGGATCAGTTACTCATTATTATTATTGCATTGTTGGCAAGCTATATCATCCCCGGTCATTTATTACGTTCAAAATTTAAATCGCAACAAAATGTTTAAAGAACTGGATCCTATTTTGCATTCGCAGTTGCGTTTAGCGGTTATTTCAATTTTAATAACCGTTAAAGAGGCAGAATTTAATTACTTAAAAGAACAAACGAATGCAACTTCCGGTAACTTGAGTGTGCAGTTACAAAAATTAAAAGATGCAAATTACATTGAAGTTGAAAAACAATTCAAGAACAACTACCCACTTACAATTTGTAAAATCACTGCTACTGGTATAAAGGCTTTTGAAGAGTATGTGATTAATTTAAAAAAATATATAACTCCTAATTAAAAGAAAGATGGAAACAACAAATTTAAACGAAAGGGAAAAAGAAATTTGGAAACAAGCGAGAAATCGTGTGAAATTTAAGCAGCAGCTTGTAATTTATTTAATTGTTAGCTGTAATTTTGAAATGACTATGAATCGAAAAATAATTATATGCTTGATAGGGTTGCTGACAACATCAATCAGTTTTGCCCAAAA